>Ga0082335_1004465_pt1 | contig 20940 bp, 24 predicted proteins | sample Subgrocontami58m_FD_72375 | JGI IMG/M metagenome (GOLD analysis project Ga0082335, IMG submission 72375) | Subsurface groundwater microbial communities from S. Glens Falls, New York, USA - GMW37 contaminated, 5.8 m (SPADES assembly) (version 2) ... | reverse complement strand
TCATGGTGATCGCGCGCACCGATTCGCGCGCGCCGCTGGGCTTCGAGGAGGCGATCCGGCGCGGCAACGCGGCGGTCGAGGCGGGCGCCGACATGGTCTTCATCGAGGCGCCGCAGACGCTGGACGAGGTCAAGGCGGTGCCGCGCCTGGTCAAGGGCCCGTGCATGCTGAACATGGTGTGGCGCGGCAAGACCCCCGATGTCCCCCTGCTGGATGCCGAGAGCATGGGCTACAAGCTCGCCATCCTGCCCGGCATGCTGTTCCAGGAAGCGCTGGGCGTTTGCGACAGCGTGCTCGCCGAGGTGCGCGCCACCGGGCGGCATCCCAAGCCGAAACTCGACATCACTCCGCAGCAGGGTTTCCAGCGCGCCGGCGCCGACGAATGGGACCGCTACAGGACGCAGTTCCGGACGCCCGCCAAGCAGGCCGCCGAGTAGCCACGCCGATCGCAACCCAGGTTTCAGGAGCAACCCGATGACCGTGACGAAAGCTTTCCGCGACGCGATGACCAAGGGGATGGTCGTGGCCCCCGGCGCCTACGACTGCATCACCGCCCGCTCGATCGAACGTGCAGGCTTCTCCGCCGTCTACATGACCGGCGGCGGAACCGCGGCCAGCCTGGGCTATCCCGACTACGGCCTGCTCACCATGACGGAGATGGCCGACAACGCCGGCCGCATCGCCGCCTCGGTCAGGCTGCCGGTGATCGCCGACGCCGACACCGGCTACGGCAACGAGCTGAACGCCATCCGCACCGTTCGCGAATATGAGCGGCGCGGCGTGGCCGGCCTGCACATCGAGGACCAGGGCTTTCCCAAGAAGTGCGGCCATCTCGAAGACAAGACGATCGTGCCGATCGAGGACTACGTCGCCAAGATCCGGGCGGCGGTGAGCGCCAAGACCGATCCGAACTTCATGGTGATCGCGCGCACCGATTCGCGCGCGCCGCTGGGCTTCGAGGAGGCGATCCGGCGCGGCAACGCGGCGGTCGAGGCGGGCGCCGACATGGTCTTCATCGAGGCGCCGCAGACGCTCGACGAGGTCAAGGCGGTGCCGCGCCTGGTCAAGGGTCCGTGCATGCTGAACATGGTGTGGCGCGGCAAGACCCCGGACATGGCGCTGCCCGACGTCGAGGCCCTCGGCTACAAGCTCACGATCCTGCCCGGCGTGCTCTCGCGCTCCGTCCTCGGCGCCTGCGAGATCGCGCTCGCCAACCTGAAGCAGCAGGGCCGCCATCCCATGCCGACCTCCGACATCACCCCGCAGCAGGCCTTCCAGCTCGCCGGCGCCGACGAATGGGACCGCTACAGGACGCAGTTCCGCGCGCCGCTCAAGCAGGCGGCCGAATAGATCGAATACGCACATCCCTTAAAGCAGGAGAACGGAAGATGAAGTACGACGTGATTTCGGCCGACGGCCATGTCGATCTGATCTGGCTGCCGCCCGATCTGTTCACCGCCAACGCCTCGGCGAAGTTCAAGGACCGCATGCCGCACGTCGTGGACAGTCCCGACGGTCCGCGCTGGGTCAGCAAGAACGGCGCCCAGTTCGGCCTGGTCAACGGCATGGGCTCGGCGGGCCGCAAGTACGTGCCGGGCGAGATCTACCGGTCGGACCGCATGGCCTCGACCGGCCTGTACGAGGACGGCAAGAAGGGCATCCGCCGGCTGACCGATCCCGACCTGCGGCTGAAGGACCAGGACCTCGACGGCGTCCAGGCCGAGGTGCTCTACGGCGTGCTGGGGTCGAGCGGACGCCTGAACGACGGCGAGGCGGCCTGCGAGATGCTGAGCATCTACAATGACTGGCTGCACGATTTCTGCCGCCATCATCCGGACCGCCTGATCGGTCTCGCCAACGTGCCCAGCCATGACATGAAGGCGGCCGTGGCCGAGGTGAAGCGGGCGGCCGACCGCGGCGTGCGCGGCATCGATGTCGCCAATCGTCCCGACATGATCCCGCTCTACGAGGAGTTCTACGAGCCGCTGTGGCAGATCGCGCACGAGACCAAGATCCCGGTGCACTTCCACACCATCGGCGGCCGCTCGCCCGACTACACCAAGATGACGCCGACGATCGCGCGCCGGGCCTTCGCCACGCACATCACCGGCTTCCAGATGCACATGAGCTACATGCTGATCCAGCTCATGTTCAGCGGCGCGCTGGAGCGCTATCCGGATCTCAAGGTGGTGATCGGCGAGGCGGGCCTCGGCTGGATTCCCTACGTGCTCGAGCACATGGACCTCGAGTGGGAGGACCAGTTCAAGGACCTCGACCTCAAGATGAAGCCCAGCGAGTACTGGCATCGCCAGTGCTACGCGACCTATCAGACCGACAAGGTCGGCATCAAGCTGCTGGACGAGCTCGGCCATGACAACGTGATGTGGGGCTCCGACTATCCCCATCCGGACGGCATCTGGCCGGACTCGCGCGACTTCATCAATCGTGAGCTTGGCCACGTGCCGGCGGCGACCCGTCGCAAGGTGATCTGCGACAACGCCGCCAAACTTTATCGCCTGCAGTAGCGCAGCGCCTGCGAGCCTTTTGTCCGCAGCACGCCTCCGGCGTGTGGCGGACAGAATCCTTGACGTGCCCTCCGCCAGGCGTTGACGGCTGCGGCGGCTGGAATCGCCGCAGACCAACTACCCTACAGCGCAAGCTGATGGCGATTCTCGCCACCGATGTCCATTAGCGGTTCTTGAGGCTGATGGGCATGGACGAGGCGAGACCGCTCACCGACATGTGCGCCTGCCGGCGGATGATCGATTCGCCCATCGCCGAACGCCAAGGACGCATCTTCGGCACGGCAGGCGACTCCGTCGTAGCCGAGTTCCCCAGCGTTGCATCGGCGGTCCCGTGCACCGTCGAGTGCCAGCGCCGCGCGCAACGCGCAAGCGGGCTCAAGGCCTCTGCAGTTCCGCATCGGCATCAATAATGGCGACATCATCGTCGAAGGCGGCAATCTCTGCTGGTATTCCAGACGCTTTCGAGAGATTGGAGCTATAGGCGTAGTCGGAATTCGGCCGTGAGGGCCGCGCGCGCCTCCGGAGCATCGGCCTCTCGCCCTGACGCGTACGGCGCCTAACCCTCGGAAGGGTCGGTGACCTCACCGAGCTTGTGGACCGCGACATTGACCGACATGCCGCGATAGTCCTCCGCCGTGCCGAACCATGAGCCTTCCAGGGGAACTGCCCGGCCCGGGTGGCGGGCAATAGCCACCGGGATCAGATCGTAGCCGGCGCTGATGCGGTTGGTCGGGTCATAGGGCCGCCAGCCGACGCCGGGCAGATAGACCGCCAGCCAGGCGTGGGTCGCGCCGGAGCCGACCGTGCCGACCGCGCCGCCATCCAGCGCGTCGTCATAGAGATAGCCGCTGACGAAACGGGCGGCGAAGCTCAGGCGGCGCAAGGTCTCGATCATCAGCCAGGCGTAGTCGCGGCAGGTACCCGATCTCGTCCGCAACGCTTCGGCGGGAGACTGGGTGCCTTCGGCCTCCCTGGCGTTGCAGGTGAAGGTGTCGCGAAAGGCGTCGAGCATCCGCTGCAGGACATCGGTCGTTCCATCCCGGTTATCGGCGACGAAGCTCGTGGCCCACGCAGCAACCGCACCGTCGGGGTCTTCGGCATGGGGGCGGATATGGCCGAGGAGATCGTTCCATTCGTCCGGGGTGTATTGTACCGGCACCGCTTCGGCCCGCCGCTTCAGCGCATAATTCTCTACGCCGTCCAGACCGAAATGGATGCCGCGAACCTTGAGCGAAAAGATCAGTTCTCTGGCCGCTGGGGCGAACTCCCTCTCCGTGACGTTGTTGCCAAGCGCATCGGTGGTCCAGCGGATCGTGGAGGGGATGCTGGTCCTGGCCGACCAGTCGACGAGGCGTCCCCTGGCGCCCGGCCGCGGCAGGAACATGGCCCGGTGCCGGCGGAAGGTCACCGGATTGGCATAGCTGTAGGTGGTGGTGTGTTCGATCTCGAAGAGAATCGCCATCGTTTTCCCTGTGGCAATGTCATGGCGTTCGCGACGTCGCAAATGACTTGCGATATAGTCGCGCCATCGTGACAGGTAAAATATACATCGGCATCGGCGGCTGGACCTTCGAACCGTGGCGCGGGACGTTCTATCCCGAGGGCCTGACGCACAAGCGCGAGCTGGAATATGCCTCGCGCAAGCTCACCTCGATCGAGATCAATGGCACCTATTATTCCAGCTTCAAGCCGGCGAGCTGGGCCAAGTGGCATGACGAGACGCCCGAGGGCTTCGTCTTCGCGGTAAAGGCCTCGCGCTTCTGCACCAACCGCCGCGTGCTGGCCGAGGCCGGTGAATCGGTCCAGCGCTTCGTCACGCAAGGCCTGGTCGAGCTGAAGGACCGGCTGGGGCCGATCAACTGGCAGTTCATGGGCACCAAGAAGTTCGAGCCTGCGGATTTCGAGGCCTTCCTGAAGCTGCTGCCGCGCGAGGTGGGCAAGCTGCCGCTGCGTCATGCGCTGGAGGTGCGGCACGAGAGCTTCAAGGACGAGCGGTTCTACGATCTCGCGCGCAAGTACAACGCCGCCATCGTCTATGCCCACGACAAGGACTTCCCCGAGATCGACCAGCCGACGGCCGACTTCACCTATGCCCGCCTGATGCAGGCCGAGGACAAGGCGAAGACCGGCTACAAACCCGCAGCCCTCGATGCCTGGGCCGAGCGCGCCAAGGCCTGGGCGAAGAAGGGCGACGCCTTCGTCTATTTCATCTCCGGCGCCAAGGTGCGCAATCCGGCAGCAGCGCAGGCGCTGATCCAGCGGATTTAGGCTCCAGGCACGTTGCAGCTCCTCGTCTCTTTTCCCCGTCCCGCGGGGAAGGAGACGGGTAGCGATTGACAAAAGCTCATTGTCAACCTAATAGTTAACACTATGGTTAACTATCAAAGCCCTGTCCTCGACCGCACCTTCGCCGCCCTCGCCGATCCGACGCGCCGCGCGCTCCTCGCCCGGCTCGACGAACAGGGCGGCGTCTCGGTCAGCGATCTCGCCCGGCCGTTCCCGGTGTCGCTGCCGGCCATCATGAAGCATCTCGATGTGCTCTCCGATGCCGGCCTGATCGTACGCAAGAAGACCGGCCGCACCGTCACCTGTCAGCTCAAGGCCGAACCGATGGAGCAGGCGATGAACTGGCTGGCCAAGTACGAACGCTACTGGACCGAGCAGCTCGACCGCCTCGCCGCCTTCGTGGAGGAAGACTCATGGCAGCCAAGCCCAGCCTCGCCCTCAAGCGCCGCCTCGGGGCGCCGCCCGAAAAAGTCTACGAGGCCTGGACTGTCCCGGAAAAAATGATCCGCTGGTGGGGCGCCTCCGACGCGGCGTCCCGCACCGCCGAAGCCGATGTCCGGGTGGGCGGGCGCTTCCATGTCGGGTTTCGCGGCAACGACGGCGGCCAGCACGACGTGAGCGGGACCTACCGCGAGATCGTGCCGGGCGAAAAGCTGGTGTTCAGCTGGGCCTGGCGGACGACGCCGGAGCGCGAATCGCAGGTCACGGTGCACCTCAAGGCCGACGGCGGCGGCACGATCCTGACGCTGACGCACGAGCAGTTCTTCGACGAAAAGGCGCGCGACGACCATCGCATCGGATGGGGCCTCGCGCTCGACAATCTGGAGAGCATCTTCGCATGAACCTGGAACCCTGGCGCCGTCCTGGCGCCCTGAGCACGGCCGGCCGACGGGGCGCTCTCTTCGAAGGGCTGCCGAAAGATCCGGCCGCGCTGGCCGGCGTCGTGCAGGGCCTGCTGATGCACGAGCACATCTCGTCGACCTACGGCGTGACCCTCGACGGCCGCCAGCTCGCCCAGGCGCATGTCCGGTCGGTCGAGGGCATGCTGGACGGCATCGCCGGCCACGATGCGCGGCCGCTGACGACCGCCCGCGCGCCGGACGAGCGCCAGGTCGGCGTCTGCCGCCACTTCTCGCTGATGCATGTCGCGATGCTGCGAGAGCAGGGCGTGCCCGCGCGGGCGCGCTGCGGCTTCGGCGCCTATTTCGAAAAGGGCAAGTTCTACGACCATTGGGTCAGCGAATACTGGAACGATGCGCAGAGTCGCTGGGTGATGATCGACGCGCAGATGGACGCCCATCAGCGCCGACTGTTCGACATCGACTTCGATCCGCTCGACGTGCCGCGCGACCGGTTCCTGGTCGCGGGCCAGGCCTGGAAGCTCTGCCGCGACGGCAAGGCCGATCCGAAGGCCTTCTGCATCCTCGACATGTCGGGCTGGTGGTTCATCGCCGGCAACGTCATCCGCGACGTGGCCGCCCTCAACAACCACGAAATGCTTCCCTGGGATACCTGGGGCGCCATGACGCTCGAGGACGCGGCCGTCGACACGGCCTTCATCGACCGCCTGGCGGCGCTGTCGCGCGATCCCGACGCCCATCCCGACGACCTGCGCGCCGCCTACGAGGACAGGCGTGTCGCCGTGCCGGCCACCGTCTTCAACGCCGTCCTGGGTCGGCCCGAGACGGTCTCCCGGCTTTCACCTCCTCCCGTTTCGACCTAGACTGAATGGCCCAAGATCGGCGCATTCGGAACGGTAGGAGGCACAGATGCCCGCACTCTCGCTGGATCACTGGAACGTCTACTGCAAGGACCTGAAGGCCACCGTGCGCTTCTACGAGCGCTACGTCGGCCTGCACGACGGCGACCGCCCGCCCTTTCCCTTCCCCGGCGCCTGGCTCTACGCCGGCGACAAGCCGATCCTGCATCTCGTGTCGGAGACCGGCCGCAAGGATCACGGCAGCGGCGCCATCGACCATGTCGCCATCAACTGCTCGGACATCCGCGGCACGATCGACCAGATCAAGAAGGACAAGATCCCGTTCGAGGTCCGCAAGGTCCCGGCACGGCCGTTGCAGCAGGTCTTCCTGCACGATCCCGACGGTGTGATGATCGAGCTCAACTTCTGGGACGAAGCCGACGTGCCGGAGATCGACACGTCCCGCACGATGCCCGGCGAACGCATGAAGAAGGCCAAGACGAAGGCGAAAGTCGCGGCCTGATGGGACGTGCTGCCCCGGTGGCGTTGGCCGTCGCGCTGGTCGCGGCGCTCGCCGCCGGTGCCGCCCGGGCGCAGCAACGCGAGACCATTTCCTTCGAAAGCCGTCAGAAAGGCCAGCCGGTCCAGGTGACGGCCGAGATCTACTGGCCGGCAGCAGCCGGCCCCGTGCCGGCGCTGGTGATCCATCACGGCAGCGGCGGCGTCAGCGATGGCCGCGAAGGCCGCTTCGCCCGCGAGATCGTGGCCATGGGCGTGGCCGCGGTGGTGATCGATTCGTTCAAGCCGCGCGGCGTGCGCTCGACGGTACAGGACCAGTCCGCCGTCACCGGCCAGGATTTCAACCTCGACGCGCTCATGGCGCTCAAGGCGCTGGGCGCGAACGGCCGTATCAACCGGGCCAGGATCGGCATCACCGGCTTCTCCAAGGGCGGCACCTCGAGCCTGATGGCGGCACACGAACAGCAGGTCGTGGCCGCCGGCGTTCCTGCCGGCCTGCGCTACGCGCTGCACGTGCCGTTCTATCCGTCCTGCAGCGCGCAATACTATCGACCGAAGAGCACGGGAGCGCCGATCTACATGCTGCTGGGCGGCGCCGACACCTATGTCGGCTTCGAGCCCTGCCAGACCTACGCCGAGGCCTTGCAGGCCGCGGGTGGGCGCGTCGAGGTGACGGTCTTCCCCAATGCCATGCACGGCTTCGACGGCGGCCGGGCCTATTTCGATCCGAGGGGCGAGAACTACGCCAAGTGCGTGTTCCAGCAGCAGGCCAACCGCTCCTGGGTCGAGCGCGCAAGCGGCGTCATGACCATCGGCGCCGACGGCCGGCCAATCCAGGGCGCGTTGGCCAAGGCGCTGTCGGTTTGCCGGACCCTGGGCGTCAGCGGCGGGCCGAACGACGACGCCGCCCGGCGATCGATGGAAGATCTCAAAGGCTACGTGCGCCGCTACCTGCTGGGTGGCTGACCCGGGCCAGCGCTATCGCATATGGCTTTTCCCATCGTCCCGCCCTTAGTCGACCGTTGGTGTCGCCTGTAGGCGTTCCCAGTAGTCGGTCGGCAGCAGATCGCGGCCGGCGAGCAGGAAGGCGAGATAGGCGCGAGTCGGCTTGAGGCCCTGGGCGACCTTAAGGGCCACGTAGGCGATCGCCTCGACCATTTCGCCGTTGTCTGCGCGCACCACCGGCACCGCGCGTCGTTCGTAATGACCGCCAGCCACGCCTTCATGCGCATCGAGGACATCGAAACCTTCGGGCGGCAGGGCGTTCAGCGTGCCGTGCACCGCCGCGCCGACCGCCGGCACGATGTTGCCGGCGCCCGCGCCCGGCGGCGTCCGGGCCTGCTTGTCGAAGGTGAGCCGCCAGCCTTCCAGCCGGCCGCCGAGGCGGTCGCCCCATGCGACGCCTGCCGGCTTCAGCCGGCCTTCGAACAGGCGCGCAGCATCCATGTTCGAGCCGTAGGCGAAGTACCATTTCATCCCAGCCGCCATACCCGTACCTCCTCGTCGTAGCCGCGGATCGCCATCGGCCCCAGGTCGGTGGCAGGACCGGCATCGCCGTTCGCCTCCATCGCATCGTGCACGGGATTGGACACGAGCAGCCGCGAACCGGTCTCCTTGGTGAGCTGCTCCAGCCGGGCGGCGAGATTCACCGTATCGCCGATCACCGTGTATTCCTTGCGCTGCGGCGAGCCCACGGTGCCGGTCACCGCGTCGCCGATGTGGATGCCGATGCCGATGCGCAGCGCCTGCGCCGGCCGGGCGCGGTTCCAGGCATCGACCGCGTCCAGCATGCCGCGCGCCGCCGCCAGCGCGTTCGTCGCCGCCGACGGGTCCTTGAGCGGCGCCCCGAACAGCGCCAGGAAGCCGTCGCCCAGGAACTTGTTGATGATGCCGTTGTGCCGATCGACGACCCCGATCATCTCGGCGAAGAAATCATTGAGCAGCGCCACCGTCTCGTTGGCCGGCCGCACCCGTGTCATGGCGGTGAAACCGCGGATGTCGAGGAACAGCACGCACACGGTGCGTATCTCGCTCGCCGGTTCGGACGACGCCGCGAGCAGGCGGTCGACCACGGCGGGCGAGACGTGCTGGCCGAACAGGTTGGTGACGCGGTCGCGCGCCGCCGCCGCCGCCACCGACTGCTCGAACTGCCGGCGCAGGCTGCCGGCCACGACCCCGGCGACCACGCCGGCCAGCAGCAGAACGACGCTGCGGCTGAAATGGTAGAGCAGGGTCTCGTCCGGAATATCGCCCCAGGGCGCGATCGGCAGCAGCCAGAGGACGAGCACCATCTGCTGGATCGCCGCCACCGCACCGGTCCACAGCGACAGCCAGAAGTCGAGCCGGAGCGTCGAGAGCAGGATGAAGATGAAATAGAGCAGCGGCGGCCAGTAGCCGAAAACGACGTGCGGGTCCATGTGGCTGCTCAGCAGCAGGATGATGACGCCGGGCAGGCTGGTCTCGATCAACGCATTGGCGAAGCGGGCGGGGCGCGGAAAGTCGCTGTCCCCGGCAAGACGCCGGCGGAGCACCGTCAGCGCCACCAGTTCGTACAGCAGGAACGGGCCGATCGCGGCGAGCGGCTCCCAGCCCGCAATACTGCCCCGGAACATGCGCCGGTTCAGATCGGGGAGCAGGTTGGCCGCGAACAGGGTGGCCGCCAGCAGGATCGCCAGGATGATGGCCAGCGCGCGCATGCGCTGCAGCTCGCTGCGCAGGATCTCGCGCCGGAGCGCGTCGGCATAGGGATCGGAAGCGGTCTTCGCCATGTCGGGACGCACGCTAGCCAGCCGGCTCGGGCTCCACAACGGTGGGCGGGAGTGCTAGGAACGGGCCCATGCCGGTGAAGGAGATCGTCCGAGAGCTGCAGGGCAAGGCCGCCAATCTGGCGCTGCGCATGCCGATTTCCTGGATCAACATCCTGGCCGGCCCGCCGGTCACGGTCGACGGCCGTACCCTCGACGGCCGCACCCAGTGGTTCCTGAAGTTGCTGGCGCGCAGCGGTCAGCCGCCGGCGCACCACATGAGCGTGGCCGACGCCCGCGCCGACTTCGATGCCTTCCTGCCCCTGCTGAGCGGAAGCGCGGCACCGGTCGGCGAGATCGTCGATCGCACCATCGAAGGGCCGGCCGGCAGGATGCGCGTCAGGCTCTACCGCCCCGCCGGCGCGGTGGCGCGGCTGCTGCCGGCCATCCTCTATTTCCACGGTGGCGGCTGGGTGACCGGCAGCCTCGAAGGCTACGACCTGATCTGCCGCCATATCTCCTCCCGCACCGGCTGTGCCGTCGTCGCCGTCGACTACCGCCTGGCGCCGGAGCACAAGTTCCCGGCGGCGATCGACGATGCCGTCGCCGCCTTCCGCTGGCTGTCGGCGGACGCCGTGAGCCTCGGCATCGACCCGGCGCGCATCGTCGTGGCGGGCGATTCGGCCGGCGCCACGATCGCGACCGTGCTGGCCCGCCTGGTCCGCGACGACGCCCGCCCGCCTTGCCTGCAATGGCTGTTCTATCCCGCCACCGACCTCGGCCTCGACAGCGGCTCCTACAAGTCCTGCGGCGAGGGCTTCATGCTTACGCGGGCCGAGGTGGAATGGCATCGCGGCCACTACCTCAACAGCCTCGACGAGGTGGCGGACCCGCGGGTCTCGCCGCTCCGCGCCGACGACCTTGCCGGCGTGGCACCGGCGCTGATCTGCACCGCGGGCTTCGATCCGTTGCGCGACGAGGGCAAGGCCTATGCCGACAAGCTGACCGCGGCCGGGGTGAAGGCGATCTATCGAGAATTCGAATCGTTGATCCACGGCTTCGTCGGCATGCGAGGCGTGCTGCAGGCGGGCGCGCGGGCGACGGACGAAATGGTCGCGGGACTGCGCCACGAGCTGGCGCAACTCGGACGTTGAGATGGGAATGCCTGCAATGAACGACGACACCCCCGCTTCCACCGACCTGCGCGGCGAGCGCTCCGGCCGGCGCGAGCAGAACAAGGCGGAAAACCGCACCGCGCTGCTCAAGGCGGCGCGCGCGGTGTTCGCCGAAATGGGCGCGGGCGCCGCCAGCGTACGCGACATCGTGCGCCGCACCGACCTCGCCTCGGGGACCTTCTACAACTACTTCAAGGACAAGGACGAGATCTTCGAGGCCGTGGTCGGTGAACTGACCGGCGAGCTGCTGAAACGCCACCGCCAGGGCCGCGGCCAGGCGCGCACCGCCGAGGAGTTCTTCCGCAAGCACTACGCGGTCTATTTCGACTTCATCGCCGAAGACCCCGAGCTGCTGGCGCTGGCGCAGAAGAACTTCACCGCCATCCGCACGCTGCTCGACAAGCCCGACGTGCGGGCGCTGGCGCTGGCGCTGAACGAGGATATCCGCGCCGCCATCGCCCGGGGCGTGCTGCCCAACATCGACGTTTCCTACCTTGCCGCCTCGCTGGCGGGCGTCGCCTTCGAAGTCTCGGTGGTCATGGTGGCGCGCGACCCGGTCGACCCCGCCGGGGCCACGGAGTTCGCGACGCGGCTGATGCTGGGCGGACTGGATCACGTGCCCCGCCGCGCGCCCGCCTGACGGGCATTGTCAGGGGTTGCGGTAGATCGGCTTGAAGGTGACGGCGTCTTCCCAGGTGATCGCCGGACGGTCGCCCGCGTCCCACTGTTTCCACGCCATGTTCTCCGCCAGCCGGAAGGGCGCGCGCATCGCCTCCAGGCTCAGGTCGAGGCCGGCCAAGTCGGCGGCCTCGTAGATCGCATGATGCCGCGCGGGCTCACGCCCCACGCTGCTGTAGCGGCGGCATCCCGCCCATGACGGGACGTCGGCCACGTTCCTGGGCAGGTAATCCCGCTCGTACCAGTCGTGGAATCGCTGCTCCTGTCCGGCGGCCAGTTCGACGCTCACCATGAAGAAAGGCCGGCTGCCGAAGTTGCCATCCGCCGGCCGGCGCGGGTGGGCCCATCTCTCGAGGTAGAGGCAGGGCGGCTCGATGTCGTGCATCGCGAGCGTCCGCCATTTCTGCAATTCGTGTTCGGGCCGGGCCTCCATCGCCTGGAGCGCCCGCTCGGCTTCCGGCCGGGACTCGCACTCGAAGAGGGTGAGGAACTGCTTGCGGTAGTACTTCAGCGATCCCGTGACATGATGTTCCTGGTAGCGCCATGCCGACCTGATCGCGGGAACGTCGCGCATCAGGTCCGGGAGGTAGCGGTGGTTATAGAAGTCGCTGAACGGCGCTTCCTGCTCCACGTCGAGCCGGAAAGACGCCACGACGAGAGGCCGCCCCACCATACGAGCCGCCCGACAGTCTAGGCGCCCTTCACGATCGGATTGCGCAGCACGCCGATCTTCTCGATCTCGACCTCGCAGACATCGCCTGCCTTCAGCCAGTTCGGCGGCTTGCGTCCGGCGGCCACGCCCGACGGCGTGCCGGTGATGATGACGTCGCCGGGATCGAGGGTCATGACCTTGCTGAGTTCGTGCACCAGGGTCGGCACGTCGAAGATCAGGTCGTCGGTGTTGCTGTCCTGCATGACCTCGCCGTTGACGCGGGTCATGATCCGCAGAGGCGCGCCGCCCTTGGGCAGCTCGTCGGACGTCACGATGTCGGGGCCGAAGCCGCCGGTGGCGTCGAAATTCTTGCCCAGCGTCCACTGGCTGCCCTTGAATTGCCAGTCGCGGAGCGAGCCATCATTGAAGCAGGCATAGCCGGCAATCACCGACAGAGCCTTCTGCTTCGGAACGTTGCGACACTTCTTGCCGATGATGACGGCGAGCTCGGCCTCCCAGTCGAACTGGCTGCTGTGGCTCGGCAGGATCATCTTGCCATTGTGCGGAGCCAGGGTGTTGTTGAAGCGGCAGAACACGACGGGATAGGGCGGGATCGGGTTGCCGGTTTCCTCGGCGTGCTTGCGGTAGTTGAGGCCGATGCACAGGATCTTGCCCGGGTTGGGGATCGGCGCGAGGTACTTCGCCGACTTCTCCGACACCGTGGCGCCGGCCTTGGGCTTGGCGCAGGCCTTGGCGACGGCCGCCTGGACCGCCTTGCCGCCGGCCAGGATCTCGACCACGGACTTCGGGCCGCGCGGCATCTGCTTGCTGAGATCGACGATCTTGCCGTCGCCGTTCTTGACGCCGACCGCGGCTTTTCCGCCGCTCATGATGGTGCAAAGACGCATGGTGTTTCCCCCCTTCGAATGTCGCCCGAAATCCGGCCGGGGCGTAAACTCCTCCCTCCGGCTCCAGTGGTCAAGCACAGGCGGTCAAGCGCGGTACGGTTTGCTAGAATGGGCCATGTGGTCCCTGTTCATCGTCCCTTTTCTCCTGGCCTCGACCCTCCTCGCGACGCCCGTATCGGCCCAGCTCCTGGTGCCGCTCACGACGCCGGACGGCCGCGTCGCCTGCACGCAGGGGCTGACCGGCATCGGCCGGCCGGCCGCCTGGCGGGCCCTCGCCGATCCCGATGGCCCCAGCGGCTGGGTGCTGGCCGAGACCGCCGCCGATCCGACCGATCTCAGGTTCCCGCTCTGCATCAACGAGCAGGCCGTCCTGCGCGACCTCGACGCCACGCTGCGCTTCAAGCCGGTGTCGGGCATCCGCCAGCGCGTTGCCGGCTTCATGTTCCGCGCGCAGAGCGCCAACGACTACTACGTCGTCCGCGCCAGTGCGCTCGAAGGCTCGGTCCGGCTCTACCGCATGGAAAAGGGCAAGCGTCGGCAGGTCGGCGGCAAGGAGGTGCCGGTCGAGAGCGGCACATGGCATTCGCTGCGGGTGATCGCGGTCAACGACCGTTTCGAGATAACGCTCGACGGCGCGCCGCTGTTCAGCGCCACCGACCGCACGCTGATCCAGGCCGGCCCCATGGGCGTGTGGAGCCAGGCCGACAGCGTCACCTACTATGGCTCCCTGCTGGTCAATCTGCCGCCACGCTGACATTGCGCCGGCCCTCTTCCGGAGACGAAACATGACTCGCCAGGCAACCTGCTGCTGCGGCAAGTGCACGATCGACGTCGACGGCGAGCCTGCGATCAACGCCGTGTGCCACTGCCGCAACTGCAAAAAGCGGACCGGCAGCGCGTTCGGCTGGTCGGCCTACTTCGCGGACAGCCAGGTCGGGAACAGGCAGGGAGACGTCGCCGTCTACGCGATCGGCGGGGCAAACCCCCAGCAAAGATGGTTCTGCAAGGATTGCGGATCGACGCTGTTCTGGAAGGCCGCCTTCCGGCCCGGCCATACCGGCGTGGCCGGCGGCTGTTTTGCCGACAATCCCCTCGACACGCCGACCGTCACCGTGTCGAACGACGGCCGCTGCGCCTGGGTCGGCTTGCCGGGCGACTGGCGAACGTCGCTTTGAGGCGAACTATCACCGTCGCGCCTCGATGAGCGCGCGGGCGAGTTCGACGAAGCCGGCGCCCGAGCGCGCCATCGTCACCCAGCGCGGCAGGTGTTCCATGCGGCCGGCGAAGTCGCCCACATTGGCCATGCCGACGGCATTGGGGAAGTAGCCGAACATCGGCGAATCGTTGGGCGAGTCGCCGGCGAACACGTAGTGCTCGCGCTCGGCATCGAGGTCGACGCCGAACAATTCCCGCATCATCAGCCGGCTGGTGGTGAGCTTGTCGTAGGCGCCGAACCAGCCGTTGACGTGGATCGAACTCACCTTGGCGTGCGCGCCATGTGCCTCGAAGATCGCCACGATGCGCGCGATGTCGGCCTCCGCCAGCGGCTGCACGTCCTCGCGGAAATCGACGGCGAGGTCGGCGGCGCGAAAGGGCTGATCCGAGGCGATGCCCGCACCGGGCACCTCGCGCAGCACCTGGGCGCGGATCAGGTCCAGCTGGCGGCGGCCTTCCGCCCGCTCGGCCTCGGACTGGATGAAGCGCGTCCGAAGCTTTGCCTCGGACGGGTCGCGCCACATCCAGAAAGCGCCGTTCTCGCCCACCACGGCATCGACGGGCCAGAAGCGGGCGATGTGGTCGCACCAGCCGGCCGGCCGGCCGGTCACGGGAACGACGCTGAAACCCGCGGCTCTCAGCGCCTCGAGCGCCGCGTAGGCATCGGCGGTGAGCCGGCCCTCGGTGGACACGGTTTCGTCGATGTCGGTCAGCACGCCTTTGACGGCAGCCAGGGTGACGCGGGGACAGGCTGCGAGCGGGGTCATCATGGGGCGACACTTCTAACATGGCGTCGGCAGCACTTCGGGGCTAAAAGTCCGCACATGATTTCGCGCTATTCCCGGCCTGAAATGGCCGCCATCTGGGCTCCCGAAAACCGTTTCCGCATCTGGTTCGAGATCGAGGCGCACGCCTGCGACGCCATGGCCGAGCTCGGCATCGTCCCCAAGGCCTCGGCCAAGTCAATCTGGGACGGCGGCAAGAAGGCGATGGCGGCGCTCGAGGCCGATCCCAAAGGCGAGGTCGAGAAGATCGACGCCATCGAACGCGTCACCAAGCACGACGTGATCGCCTTCCTGACCTGGCTCGGCGAGTTCATCGGGCCGGAGTCGCGGTTCGTCCACCAGGGCATGACCTCTTCGGACGTGCTCGACACCAGCTTTGCCGTCCAGCTGACGCAGGCTGCAGACATCCTGATCGCCGACGTCGACAAGCTTCTGGCGGCGCTGAAGAAACGCGCGCAGGAACACAAGAACACCCTCATCATCGGCCGCAGCCACGGCATCCACGCCGAGCCCACGACCTTCGGCGTAAAACTCGCCGGCCACTACGCGGCCTTCACGCGCAACCGCGCGCGGCTGGTGGCGGCCCGTGCCGAGATCGCGACCTGCGCCATCTCCGGGCCGGTCGGCACCTTCGCCAACGTCGATCCGCGGGTCGAGGCGCATGTGGCGAAGCAGCTCGGGCTTGCGATCGAGCCGGTCTCGACCCAGGTCATCCCGCGCGACCGCCATGCCGCCTTCTTCGCCGCGCTCGGCGTCGTCGCCTCCTCGATCGAGAACCTGGCGACCGAGATCCGCCACCTGCAGCGCACCGAAGTGCGCGAGGCCGAGGAATACTTCTCGGAGGGCCAGAAGGGCAGCTCGTCGATGCCGCACAAGCGCAATCCGGTGCTGACGGAGAATCTCACCGGTCTCGCCCGCGTGGTGCGCAGTGCCGTGGTGCCGGCCCTCGAAGACGTCACGCTGTGGCACGAGCGCGACATCTCGCATTCGTCGGTCGAGCGCTACATCGCTCCCGACGCCACGGTGACCCTCGACTTCGCGCTGGGGCGCATCACCGGCGTGATCGACCAGCTTCTGGTCTATGAAGAGCGCATGAAGGCCAATCTGGAGTCACTGGGCGGGCTCGTCTTCTCGCAGCGCATCCTGCTGGCGCTCACGCAGAAGGGCATGAGCCGCGAGGCGTCCTATGCCGCCGTCCAGCGCAACGCGATGGAGGCCTGGCGCGGCACCGGCTCGCTGCTGGCGCTGTGCCGCGCCGACAAGGAGATCCGCACGTTTCTCGCCGACGACGAACTGACGGCGCTGTTCGACATGGGCTATCACACCAAGCACGTCGACACGATCTTCAAGCGCGTCTTCGGCTGACGCGTGGGCAGGCAACGGACGCCTAGGGTGTCTCCGCCATGACCTGCTTCTTGGCGTCGTCGATCAGCCGCTCAGCCTGCTTGCGAATGGTGTGCTCCTCGGTCGGCTTGCCCGCCGCGGCGAGGTCCTTGACCAGCTTCTCCATGACGTCGGAATCGCCCGGCTTCTCGAAATCCGCCAGCACGACCTCCTTGGCGTAGGCCTCGGCGTCGGCGCCGCTCTTGCCCATCAGGCCGGCGGCCCACAGGCCGAGAAGCTTGTTCCGGCGGGCAGTGACCTTGAACTGCAGTTCCTGGTCCTTCTCGAACTTCTTTTCGAAGGATTTCTCGCGTTCGTTGAACGTCGTCATCGGCCGCTCCGGTTTGGGCTTGTCGCGCCGGTATATAGCGACCGCGAAGCGGTCTTTCCACCCCGTGTTGGCGGTGGCAAAGTCGCGCGCCCCGTGGAGGAAACAGACGAATGTCGCTGGAAAAACTCGAGGATTGGGTCGGCCGGACGCATACCGCCGAAGACTTCGTCGCGCCCTTCCCCGTGCGTGCCCTCGCCGCCACCTTCGACGAGAAGGATCCCGAGCCGCGAAACGGCGTGGCCCTGCCGCCGCTCTGGCACTGGCTCTATTTCCTGGACGCCGCGCCGCAATCCGGGATCGGCGGCGACGGCCATGCCGAGCGTGGCGATTTCCTGCCCCCGGTGCCCCTGCCCCGGCGCATGTGGGCCGGCAGCCGCTTCAGCTTCGACGGCGAGCCGGTCCGCGTCGGCGACACGATCTCGCGCACGTCGCGCATCAAGTCGGTCGAGCCCAAGACCGGGTCGACCGGCGCGATGGTATTCGTGACCGTGCAGCACACGGTCGCGGGCGTGCACGGGGTGTCGTTCGTCGAGGAGCAGGACATCGTCTATCGCGAAGCCGCCAAGCCCGGGGAAAAGTCAAAGGATCCCAAGCCGGCGCCCGCGGACGCGACGTGGGCCAAGGCGATCATGGCCGACCCCGTGCTTTTGTTCCGCTTCTCCGCGCTCACCTTCAACGGTCATCGCATCCACTACGACCAGCCTTATGTCACCGGCACCGAAGGCTATCCGGGCCTCGTCGTTCACGGCCCGCTGCTGGGTATGCTGCAAATGGAATTGGCGCGGCGCTCGAACGCCGATAGGGTTCCCAGGAGCTTCGAGTTCCGCGCCCTGTCTCCGGTTTTCGCCGGGGCCACGTTCCACGTTCAAGGTCGCCGCGAGCCCGACGGTTCGGTCACCACCTGGGTCGCCAACTCGACCGGCGGCCTCGCACAGCAAGGCAAGGTAGCGTTCAGATGAACAAGCATGTCCATCATTCCACCTGCGCCTGCATGGCAGGCCTTTCCCGTCGCGGCCTCATGGGCCTTGGGCTGGGCGCCGCCGCGGCGACGGCGATCTCCCCGGCCCTGGCCGCCGACGACGCGGTCTACGACGCGATGCTGATGAAGTGCATCGATCCGCGCTTCACGACCTTCACCTGGTCTTTCATGGCCAGCCAGGGCCTGCAGAACGATTACAGCCAGTTCAACATTGCCGGCGGGCCGATCGCAGCCGTGGCGCCGGCCTTCGCCGACTGGCGCAAGGCGTGGTGGGACAACCTCGACATCTCCGTCAAGCTGCACAGCATCAAGCGGGTGATCGGCATCGTCCACCGCGACTGCGGCGCCGCAGCGGAGGCCTACGGCGCCCGGATGAAGACGGACCCGGCCTTCGAGACCGCCAGGCTCACCGAGGTGCTGCGGACCTTTCGGACGGAAGTCAAACAGCGGCACCCCCGGCTTGGCGTCGAACTCGGGATCATGGGCGTCAACGGCGCCGTCACGCCTGTGGCCTGACGCGAAATAAGGGTTGATTCCGGCCGCCGCATTTGATTCCTTAGAGGGAGGGAAACGAGGGGTCATTGAAGCGTTTGACGGAACCTTCGTTCGTGCCCGAAGCAGCCCTTCCGAAGCCGAAGCTCGCCGGTGCCGCGCTGGAGCGTCAACTTGCCCTGCAGCGGTCGCGCCGGCCCGCCGATCCGCTGCTGTCGCTGGTGGTGCCGGTTTTCGACGAAGACGAGTCGATTGACCTGTTCATCGACACCGTCGTGCCGATCCTGGAGCGCGACCGGCTCCGCTTCGAGATCGTGTTCGTGAACGACGGCTCGCGCGACGACACGCTGTCGTGCCTGCTGGGCCGGAGCGCCGGCGACCGGCGCATAAGGGTCGTCAACCTGTCGCGCAACTTCGGCAAGGAGGCCGCCCTCACCGCCGGCATCGACCATGCCAGGGGCGACGTCCTCATCCCGATCGACATCGACCTTCAGGATCCGCCCGACCTGATCGCGTCGTTCATGACGCGCTGGCGCGAAGGCTACGACATCGTCTACGGCGTGCGGAGCGCACGCCTGACCGACACCACCGCCAAGCGCATGTCGGCGGGCTGGTTCTACTGGGTGTTCAACTCGATGTCGCCGGTGCGCATTCCGCCGAACGTCGGCGATTTCCGGCTGGTCGACCGGCGCGCCGTCGAGGTGCTGCGCCAGCTGCCCGAGCGCAACCGCTTCATGAAGGGGCTGTTCGCCTGGGTCGGCTTCAACTCGATCGGCGTGCCCTACGAACGGCCGCAGCGCGCAGCCGGCACGACCAAGTTCAACTTCTGGCGGCTGTGGAACTTCGCGCTCGACGGCGTGGTGAGCTTTTCGACCGCGCCATTGCGCGCCTGGTTCTATGTCGGCGTGGTGATCGCGGCCGTCGCCATTCTCTACGCCCTGTTCATCATCACGCGCGTGTTGATCCTCGGCATCGACACGCCGGGCTATGCCTCGCTGCTGATCGCCGTGCTGCTGATGGGCGCCATCCAGCTTCTGTCGCTCGGCATCATCGGCGAGTACCTCGGGCGGCTCTTCCTCGAGGTCAAAGGCCGGCCGATCTACGTGGTCGAGGGCGTCTACGAGGCCGGGGCCGACGCGCCGCCGAAGGGCTGACGGCGGCAGATGGATCTCAAGGAAGAGGACATCCTCGGCGCCGACATCGGCCGGCATTGGTACTATCGCTCGAAGGCAGCGGCGCTGCGCCGCGCCGTGGCCGGGCTGCGGCCGAGACGCCTGCTCGACGTCGGCGCCGGCTCGGGCTTCTTTTCCCGCCACCTGCTGGCCGAGACGCCGGCCGAAAGCGCGCTTTGCGTCGACATCGGCTACGCCAGAGACCGCGACGACAGCGTCGCCGGCAAGCCGGTATGCTATCGCCGCGATACGGGTCCGACCGACTGCGACCTCGTGCTGATGATGGACGTGCTGGAGCATGTCGACGACGACCGCGGCCTCGTGCGCCACTACGCATCGAAGGTGCCGGCCGGCGCGCATTTCCTGGTGACGGTGCCGGCCTTCTCCTTCCTCTGGAGCGGCCACGACGTCTTCCTCGAGCACAAGCGGCGCTATCGCCTGATCGAGATCGAGGCCGTGCTGCGCGATTCAGGCCTCGAAATCGTCCGCGGCGCCTACTATTTCGGGCTGATCTTCCCGCTGGCGGCGGCGGTACGGCTGGCCAGCCGCGGCGACCGCGCGCCGCGCAGCAGCCTCAAACGGCACGACGCCTTCACGAACGGCGTGCTGACGGCAATCTGCGCCGCCGAACTGCCGCTGTTTCCCTACAACCGCCTGGCGGGGCTGTCGGCCTTCGTGCTGGCGAGGAAGCCCTAAAGTAGGCAGCCGGGCGTCCGCCCCCAGCTACGATGCCGCGGCGGCGACGTCCTTGCTGCCGATGCGGCGGCGCTTGGCGTTGATCTCGCACAGCACCACCAGCATCTCCTCGGCGACGATGTCGCCCGGGATGCCGTCGCCCTCGGCCTCGAGCTCCTTCATGTCGACCCACACCGCATAGAGCGGCGCGGTGCGCGAGGTGATGATGCCGGCATGCAGCAGGGTCTTGATCAGGACGCGGAAGATGTTGGTGCTCTCCTTGAGCTGGGCGCGGCGGTCCTCGTCGGTGAAGACCTCCTTCATGGCGTCGCGCACCCACTGCCAGTCGAGCCCGTACTTGGCGTAGATCACCTGCTTCTGCTCGGCGTTGATCAGATTGAACAACAGCATCTGGAAGAGCTGCGCCGACCAGTCCTCGACCTTCTGGTGCTCCTCCTCGTTCAGGAACCGGATCGTCTTGGCGGCCCAGATGCGGCCGAAGCGATGGTGGAAGGCCTCGTCGCTCATGACGAGCTGCACCAGCCGGCGCAGGACGGGATCGTTGGTCTTGGCATTGAGAGTCGCGAACGAGCCCATGGCGATGCCCTCGATCAGCATCTGCATGCCGACGATCTTCTTGTAGACCTCCTCGGTCGTCACCAGATCGGTGAGCACGGTGGAGATCGTCTTGCCGCCCGGCAGCGGGTCGCCCCAGCGCTTGG
>Ga0082335_1004463_pt1 | contig 20946 bp, 14 predicted proteins | sample Subgrocontami58m_FD_72375 | JGI IMG/M metagenome (GOLD analysis project Ga0082335, IMG submission 72375) | Subsurface groundwater microbial communities from S. Glens Falls, New York, USA - GMW37 contaminated, 5.8 m (SPADES assembly) (version 2) ... | reverse complement strand
CCCCCCCCCCTGGACTGAGGAAACCCTGGCCAAGGTTGATGCGGATGTTATGGCCGAGGAGGTAAGGGGTTCAAAGGTGAGATACTGGGAGGATGTGAACATCGGGGATGAGTTGCAGCCTGTAGTCAAAGGCCCCTACGGAATGACCGACATTACTGCCTATTGCGTCGGCGCTGCCCCGGTGCAGATTGCCGCCCACGGCGTCCAGCTACGGACATACAGGAAACACCCCGCCTGGGCCTTCCGCGACCCGGTGACTCATGCCTGGGAGCCTATCTACTCTGTACATTATTCAGTCCCGGCGGCCAAGGCTGTTGGCGCTCTATACGCATATGACGCCGGAGTCCAGAGGCACAGCTGGGTTGTCAATCTGCTCACCAACTGGGTGGGCGATGAGGGCTGGGTTAAGAGGTCTTACGCTGAGTACCGCCAGTTTGTGTACCATTCCGATGTGGTATGGCTGAAGGGCAAAGTAGTCAAGAAATATGAAGATGAGGGTGAGTTCTGCGTGGATATCGAGACCCACGGCGTTAACCAGAGGGGAGATGATACTATTCCGGGTATGGCTTCAGTTGCTCTTCCATCAAAGAAAGCTAAGACCTGGCCCCTGGAGAAACGGCTGCCGCTAAAGGAACACCGCGGCACCGGCAAGGGAGTCCATTTCGCATAGTTTAATAATGTAAATCAGTATAACTAAAGGGGGGCTTAATACCCGCAGGTATTAAGCCCCCCTTTATATTTCTTCTTTTTGGACTGGCCCTTTAACAGGGTGTTAACGAAGCTGCTTCCGTTGATCACCGGAAAAGGTTAAGCATGTTCATCGGCGGGGTCGGACTTTTGGGTAGCTCCCAGGACTCGTGGAGTAACAGGTTTGGTTGATATACCTGGCATCGCCGGGACGGCGCGGGACGCCTTCCGGCGGAATGGCCGTGTAACAAAGTTCACTGCATCGTCCACCAGTGTATAAGCTACCGGCACCACCACCAGGCTCAGCAAGGTCGAACTGAACACGCCACCTATAACTGCAATCGCCATCGGGGCGCGGAACTCACCGGCAGCGCCTAACCCCATAGCCGTTGGCACCATACCGAGGATAATGGCCAGTGTGGTCATAAGGATGGGGCGGAGTCTCACCGGGCCGGCGGTTATTACAGCCTCATTCCGGCTTTGGCCCTGTCTCCGGTAACGGATAATAAAGTCAACCAATAGAATAGAGTTCTTTGTGGCCAAGCCCATGAGCAGGATTATACCAATCATCGAGATAACGGTAAGGTCAACACGTGCCAGCACCAGGGCGCCGATAGCGCCTACAGCGGACAGGGGCAGGGCTACCATGATGGTAAAGGGATGGACTACCGACCCGAATTGAGAGGCCAGCACCATATAGACAAAGACCATTCCCAGTGCCATAGCGAAGGCCAGCGAACCAAACGCCGACTGGGTCTGCGCCTGTTGGCCGGCAAAGCGCCAGGTTACCCCCGTGGGTAGAGACATGCCTGTCAATGCCTTTTGGACATCGGGAGTCACGGCTCCTTGAGAACGGCCTTCCAGGTTAGCGCCAACCAGGATTTGCCGCTGCCTCTCTGAGCGTTCCAGAACAGCCGGTCCTGTGCTCCGTTCAATGCGGGCCATTGATTGCAGAGGCCACAGATCTCCACCAGGCCCGGTCATGGGTATATCCATGATAGCTTCCGAATTCGTACGGTCTTCCGGACGGAGACGCACAGTAACATCCATACGTTCGTCCTTCCAGTTCACTTGAGTTGCCGTAGTCCCCTGGACCAGGGTGCGGATGGTTTGCCCAACAGTGGATGCGCTAACACCATTTTTAGCTGTACGCTGTCTATCAACGACAATTTTAAGCTCGGGCTCCTTTGCCGGTAAACTCTTATCCACGTCGCGCAGGCCGGGAACTGTACGCAGACGTTGGATGACATCGTCCGCCGCTTCGTCTAAAGTATCCAGGCTTACCGGCCCCCTGACGGCTACCTGAACCGGGCGGCCGCCGACATTTGCACCGCCACCACCGCCGCCAACCCCCATAAATCCGCGGGCCGGGCTAAAACTCAGGGTTCTGCCGTGTTGAGAGAGAGAACTCCTCAGATGTGCAATAATGGCATCAGTCTGGGAGGGTTCCTGCAACTGAATTGAAAGGGATCCCTGGCCAGCACTGACACGAGTGAATACCCGTGTTATCTCCGGACGTCCCCTGGTTACCTGCTCTACATCCCTTGCTATAAGATCAGTCCTCTCCAGGGGGGTGCCTGGAGGGAGCCGTATTCCAACTGTTATCAAACCCTGGTCGGATGTCGGATAGAAGCTGACAGGCAAGAGCCGAATCATCCAGATGCTGGCTACAACCGAGGCCACAGCGCCGCTCGCTACTACCCATCTGTAGCGTAAGCACCAGGTGAGGACGTGTTTATATCCGCGGGCTGCGTCAATCCAAACCCGTTCCAACCGATCGCCAAAACCAGGTGAACGCCCAACATGGTTTAATGCGGATTCAGTTTTCATTGGCTTTGCCAGGTACGCCGACAGCAGCGGCGCCAGGGTAAAGGCCTCGAAAAGAGACACCAGTACTGCCACAGCCACTGTGATACCGAATTGTTTGAAAAGGACTCCCACCTGCCCGGTCGTAAACGCCACAGGTATAAACATGGCTACAATGGTCAACGTTATCGCAAGTACGGCGAAGGCAATCTCACCTGTAGCTTTCTCTGCCGCTTCCCTGGGGGATGATCCCCTCTCCATGTGACGGAAAATATTTTCCCGCACAACTATGGCATCATCTATAAGTAAACCGATTGATAGAGACAACGCCATCAGGCTTATAATATTCCTGGTGTAACCCAGGAGAGACATGATGCTGAAAGTGCCAATTACAATAATAGGAAGCCCGGCTACAGTGATAAGTGTATTCCGGAGATTGCGGAAGAACAGGAGAACGATTGCGGCTGCCAGCACTGCCCCCATGATCAGCGTCACCATTACATCATGGTCTGCCTCTTCAATGAAGGTCGAGTCGTCCCGTATCATAGTAAAGTTCAACTGAGGGAAATCGCTGGAGATACGGCCTAGCTCTTCCCTCACCAGGCCTGCTGTCTGTACTACATTGCTGCCGGACTGTTTGCGCAGCTCGATGACACGGGTTGCCTGGCCATTGACCCGGACGTAGGATGTAGTCTCCGGATAATCGAGTTGGATCCCGGCAACATCCTGGAGCAGAATAGCCTGACTCCCTTTGCGGGCTACCACTATCTGCCGGATTTCATCCAGGTTAAGAAATGGCGCCGAGGTTCGAAGCAGGAGGTTTTCGCGTTCGCTTGAAAGTCTCCCCGAAGGTTGCGTAACATTCTCCGAACGTAAAGCTGCAACTACCTGCTGAGGTGTGATTCCCAGTGTCTTGAGCTTACTGGCGATAAGTTCGATATGGACTTCCTGGACCCTCAGTCCGCTCACGTCGGCAGCGGCTACACCAGGTATACGTTCCAGGCGGGGTCCTACCAGTTCCTCAATCAGCCGCCGCATTTCTGCGGGTGGTATATCTTCTCCCCGTGTGGTAAGAGCCACAGACATTATCGGGCTGTCGTTGGGGTCAAAGCGCCTTAAAACCGGGTCTTCTGCATCGTCAGGCAAGCGGCGCCTTACGGTATCCAGGCGTTCCCGGACCTCCTGGGCTGCCTGTGCCACGTCGCGCCCAATGGCAAAGCGGATAGACACATTCGAGCTCCCCTCCCTGGAGGATGCCGACACGGTGTCTATCCCGTTTAGAGTGGAGACGGCTTTTTCTATGGGCTGAGTGACCAGCGTCTCTACCTCTTCAGGGCTGGCGCCAGGGTAGGAAACGCTAACGGATACCACTGGGTTAGTTATATCGGGGAATAGGTCAACACCCATACGCTGATAGGCAAGTATGCCCACCAGTGTCAAGGCAAGCAGCACCATGCTGATGAAGATAGGTTGCTTAATAGACAGTTTAGCAAGATTCATATGTCGCCTTGCGTTAAAGAATTGATAGCATTATAATTTCTGGAAAAGGAATTTGTCAAATGCTCAAACGATATTGCGCCCTGGCCCTGACCCTTGGCATTCTTATTTCATCTTCTGTGGGTTGTGCGCGTCCTTCAGCGACGCCAACCGCGGAATCCAATGGCGGGACAGGAGACGGCGCGACGCGGGGGGCTTCCCCTGCGGTTACCGGCTCTCGGACTCCGGCAGCTATTCCTTCAGCTACCCGGGCAGAGGCTCCTTCAAAGATTGCCCTGGAGATGTCGGGGAAAGTACAATTCCCACGCACAGACCGCCTCTTTTTTGAAACTGCCGGGACTGTAGAGCGTATCCTGGTAGAAGAGGGCAGCAGCGTTCGTATGGGAGACCATATAGCTGCATTAGATACCTCAACGGTTATCTCGTTGCAAAAGCAGGTGGCAGTCGCACGGGTTGCAGTGGACGATGCCAGGAAAGCTCTCAAAGACGAAAAGGAACGCTACATCTCCGGCGATGTGCAGGCCCTCCAGGCCCGTTTAACCCAGTCACAGAAGGAACTTTATGTACTGCAACAATCCCTGGACGATAATAAAAGAGACTATCAAAAAAAACTTGGAGATAAACTGGGCGTACCTGTGCCGGCCACGCTATCGGACCAATCACCGGAGCGATTGGCCGATGCTCTGGTTGCCAGGCTCGGAGTTCAGCCGTTTTGGGGGGCTTACCAGGACTATGTACGCCGGCTGTTAGAAGGTCCCTGGGAGCAGATCAACAAAATCCGTGGTGACATACTATCAGTCCAGCAAACACTTCGAACACAAGAGCAGTCACTGGAGGACCTGACCAAAGGCGCTACGATGACCAGAACCCAGGCGGATATTCAGGTAGCCGTTGGTAAAGTGGAAACTGCCAGACTTGAACGGGCTACTGCTGTTTTGAAACAAAGCAGCGCTATTCTTGAGCGAGATAGTGCAGCGGCTAGTCGAGATAGTGCGCTGAGGGAGTATCGCGATAAGGTGCGCGACCTACTGGGTCTGACTGTAGATAAAGAACTGGGAAACAATTTTTACATTCACCTACCAGTTGGAGCGGACAGCTCTCGCACATTACTGGAACAAAAATTGGATGAACATATTCAGGCACTTCTGGGCCGACGTCTGCAACCAGAATTAGTTAAAGACATGGATCCTGAATCCCTGGTCAATACTTTACTATCCCAACGGGAAGGCCGGGACCATATAATTGACTTCTTTCTACAAAATAAAGCAGCTAGCGCATGGATGACCTTTCAAAAAGCCCGCCGGGAAGTAATCCGGCTATCTATTGCCAGAACTTCAGCTTCCACCCTTTTTAGTAACCCATCGCGGCGTTCTACAGACCCCCAGGAAGCTCTGTGGATAGACGTGCTGGTTGCGGACAGGCAATTAGATGAGGCTACACGTAGCCGTGACGCCGACAGAATTATCTATAAACAGCTTTTCCAGGATTATCTAAGCATTGACCTTGACCAGTCTACGATTATCTGGGATGAGGAACCACCCGAGAGGCTTCTGAAGCAGTCCCTCGACGCGGAGCGAAACTCCTTTTCCATTCCAGCGCGTTTGCGATTGGAATTGACCGATGCCCTTAAAACGACGTGGTCAAAGGTTCACGAGGCAGATTTGGACATAAAAGAGGGGGGCTTGGCTATCCAGAAAGCGGATGTGGCAATACAGCAGGCCGACATAGCCGTACGGGACGCGGAGGAAGCCGTCAGGCAGATTAAGAATACCCTTGACGATATTACCACCAAATATACGGTGAACAAGCTCGATGCCCAAAAACAGGCTACACTTTCGCGTCTCCGGCAGCTACAGGACCAGCTAAAGGATGCCGAAGACCGGTACAAAAATATCCTCGATGATTACCTGAACGTCAAGCTCACTGGTTCCCAGGTAACCCAGAGCCCGGATATTATATTGGGGAATGTTAAACCAGCCGATGCCCCTGGTTTCCGTAGATTTGAAAAGGATGTCGTCCTGTTCGCTCAAGAAATTTGGGGACAAATCCAGAAGAATATGGAAGATATAGGTAAGAACGAACGCACATTAAAGAAAACCAGGGAAGACCTGGCAGATGCGCAAAAAGGCCCGGATCCGCTTTTGATAGGCCGCCGCGAGCAGGAGGTCACCCTGGCAATCAAGAACCTGGAAGACCTGGAACGGAAGGTCGATGGAGCTGTCTTACGGGCGCCGTTCAACGGCCTGATCCGCCGGGTTAACCTCGAACGCGGAGACCCCACGCTGGCATTTCAGACGATTGCGGAGATAATAGACCTCTCCACCCTGGAGGTTGAAATCACCGTGGACGAATTGGACCTGGCCAACCTGGTGCCCGGCGCAGTCGTTCAGGTAAGGATGGATGCTTTACCCGGAAAGGTTTTCCCCGGCCGATTGACCCTGTTGAATCCCGTGCCGAAGACTGTAGGGACCACCCTTCAGTATCAGGGAAAGATACGCGTGGACAGCGTGCCGGCAGTCCCTCTCTACGAGGGGATGAGCGCGCGGGTAAGGCTTGAAGCGCCTGCAGCAGCTCCGGCAGCGCCGCGGTAGGTTGCCACTTTTCTACTGTCATATAAATTACGCCTCTAAAACGATAGGTATAGCAAGTGTGCCTTTGGCAGTTCTTAGGTGGGTAGCCCCGAACCCACCATACACGCTAATAAAATAATAGGCATATATTATATTTTCAGTAGTAACCAAATATTAAAATTGTGGTTAGTATTTTGAAAGGCGAAGAGTTTCATCAAATAGGTATGGTGACCTTTGGGGACTTTCCGTTGGCATCACAGACTTCGCTCGGGAAACTAGCTGTAACACGGAGCAATATCACTATTTCCATGTTTCTGGGGCGGCTAATATTGTTCGGGGGAAAAGGCAAATATACATTCGATAAGACGGAGGCCAAAAGTATTTCAACATATAATTGGACACGTCCTGGAATAAGAATATTTCATTCGAAAGGTGGTTATCCTCCGTTCATTGTCTTCTTCAGTTTCCGAATTGCATATTTGGAAGCTGGCCTTAAACGGTTGGGATATAAGATTGAATGATAGCTCGTAGGGTGGTTATAGCCCTGCCCTGGCCGGGGCGAAAACCACCAGAAACCCACTCATTGGTGGGTTCTCCCGATTCAATCGGGATTAACCCACCCTACACGTTATTATTTAACCTCCAGCCCTAGCAGCTTATCCACAACCTGAGCCGATTGGAGGCGGCTTACTTCCTCAAAATCGGCTAGTTCTAAGGCCAGAGTTTTCTTGGTTTCTACGTAAGATGCTGCCGGTCCGTAGAAGGGAAGGTCGTTTCTGATTGATAAGATTTTTCTACCTCTGCTATAAACTTCCTGTCCCTGTCGTGAGAACAACCAGTTCAAGAAAACATTTGCGGCGTTAGGATGTGGGGCATCCTTGACAATGGCAATAGAAGTACCCCAACCCAATGAGATTCCTTCTGTAGCATCGATTGACCGGACCGGAGCGCCCTCTACAATTAAAGCAGCCGCCTCTGCACTGGAATAGGCGGGTGTCAATGAAGCCTCACCTCGAGCCAGAGCGCTGGCGACATCTCTTACAGCCGGTACTATTTTCAGGTTCTGTTTACCCAGTTGCCGGAAGTAATCATCATTGAGAAACCCATACTTCTTCCCGGCAACATAGAGGTAAATCACGCTGGGGTCACTGAGCGGAGGGGCTATCACTATTTTCCCACTCCACTTGGGAGTTATCATTTCCGCATAAGATTTAGGTTCATCTCCCGGTTTGACCAATGCGGTGTTGATCTGGGGTGGCCGTTGTTGACCAAATATGCCCCACACATTACGTTCACCATCATGAGGGGCCATGCGCCATATGTTTTTATCAGCCAGCACAGGCAGATTTTCGGATGGTTGGGTCAAGCCTGACTTTTTGGCAGTAATAACAAACCCCGGCGCTGTATCATAGGTATCGGCTATCGGCTTTTTGGCCGCACGTTCGCTCTTTATCCTCTCCATCAGGATAGATCCCACACCGGTGGTTATTTCCACCTTTATACCATAGGCTTCTTCAAATGACTTTTTTACTTCTCTCCCCAGGTCCCCTATTATACTGAAGGAGTAAAGGCTTACCTTACCCTCCTTCTTGGCTGCCTCCACTATTTTTTGCCAGGCAGCGTCCTGAGAGGTGGGAAGTGGGAGGGTAGATGTGGGGGTGGATACAGGTACAGATGCAGATGGAGGAAGGGCGGGCGGAGGCGTTGCTCTTGGAGTGCAAGCCATAATCAGACCAACAAAGGCACTAATTAAAACGCTGACTAACAAATGATTTTTCATGGTTCCCTCCGCGCTTATTTAACCTCTAGCCCTAACAACTTATCTACCACCTGGCCTGTCTGAAGCCGGCTGACTTCCTCCAGGTCGGCTAGCTCCAGAGACAGGGTTTTCTTGGCCTCTACATAGGCTGCCGCCGGCCCGTAGAAGGGAAGGTCGTTTCTGATAGGTAAGGTTTTTACTCCTTTACCATAGACTTCCTGTCCCTGTTTCGAAAACAACCAGTTCAGGAAAACATTGGCAGCGTTAGGATGCGGTCCATCCTTAGCGATGGCAATAGCGGTTCCCCAACCCACCGTGACCCCTTCGGCTGCATCTATTGACCGCACCGGAGCACCCTCGGCAATGAGGGCAGCCGCCACCGAGGCGGAATAAGCAGGCGTCAGCGAAGCCTCACTCCGGGCTAGCGCGCTGACTACATCCCTTACAGCCGGTACGATTTTAAGGTTCTGTTTGCCCAGTTGCCGGAAATAATCATCGTTGAGAAAACCGTATTTTTTCCCGGCTACATAGAGGTAAATCACGCTGGGGTCGCTAAGTGGAGGCGCTATCACTATTTTCCCACTCCACTTGGGAGTGATCATTTCCGCATAAGATTTAGGTTCATCCCCCGGTTTGACCAACGCAGTGTTGATCTGGGGTGGCCGTTGACTGGCGTATATGCCCCACACATTACGTTCACCATCATGAGGGGCCATGCGCCATATGTTTTTATCAGCCAGCACCGGTAAGTTTTCGGAGGGTTGGGTCAAGCCTGACTTTTTAGCCGTGATAACGAATCCGGGTGCAGTATCGTAGGTATCGGCTATAGGCTTTTTGGCCGCACGTTCGCTCTTTATCCTCTCCATCAGGATAGCGCCGACACCGGTGGTTATTTCCACCTTTATTCCATAGGCTTCTTCAAAAGCTTTTTTGATTTCACTTCCTATATCCCCTGTCATGCTGAAGGAGTAAAGGCTTACTTTACCCTCCTTCTTGGCCGCCTCCACTATTATTTGCCACGCGATATCCTCAGAGCTAAGGGTTTGCGCTGGTTTCGGAGGCGTCAACGGGGCGGTGGCAACAGGTGGGGTTGGTGGGATGGGTGTCCCCACAGGTCGGGCTGGAGCGCAAGCTACTATAAGCCCGATAAGGGCGCTGAGTAAGACACTAACTAACAAAGTTTTTTTCATGATTTTCACTCCGTTTAAAAAATAGATGTCCAATCACAATAGGTAAAGACAGCCGGCTACTTTTTCCACATGCGGCTTAGCCATTTATCACGGAACTTCTGAGCGGAGTCCTCCTGGTCCTTATCGGTGGTCACGGTTACACCGGTCAGGTCAACTCTGGCAGCCTCGGGGGTATAATCAGTTACCCCTTTACGTATGGAACCGGTTGCCCTCTCCTTGGCGTGAAGTTGCTGGCCTTCGACGCTGAGGAGCCATTCGATAAAGAGGGAGGCTGCATTGGGATGAGGGCTATTCTTCACCCGGCTTATGGCAATAGTGCCGGCTGTTAGCCCCTCTTTCATCCGTATAGCCTTAACCGGAGCCCCCTCGGAAATGAAACGCACCATCGTAGCCGTAGTGCCCACGGTAGTAATGGCAAATTCCCCCGAGGAAATCTTTTTACCTCTTTCCACCTCTCCGGTAGTGTACTGCAGGTTCTGTCCGCCCAATTTCAACAGATAATCTTCGGTTACTATCCCCTGATTCAACAGGGGCACAAAGTAGTTTAGTTCGGTTATGCTGAGGTCCGGGTCAGTGGCTATAATTTTACCTCTCCATTGGGGGGCAAGGAAGTCCTGGAAACTCTTGGGCGCATCATCCGGTTTTATCAGTTTAGAGTTGATGTAAGGATTATAAACTATCACGCTATAGCTGACCGCATAACCTGCCGGGTCGGATTTCAACGGGCTGGCATACCAGGTGTCTTTTTCAGACATAGCAGGAATATTCAGGGTAGGTACCGTGATACCCGCGGTCTTGGCAGTCAGGGCGTGGCTGGCTGAACCTTCCAGTATATCGGCGACTACGGTTCCTATTCTGGACTCGGTCCTCAGCCGCTCCACCATCTCTGCCCCCCTCCCGGTAACAATTTCCACCTTGATGCCGTATTTATCGGTAAAGGCTTTACTCAGGGCAAGGCCCAGGTCTCCAGTAAATGCATAGCTATACAGGGTGAGACTGCCCTCTTTTTTTGCTGCCTCCATTGTTTTTCCCCAGGTGATGTCTTGAGAAGTGGAAGGCTGGAGGTTGGATGTGGGAGTAGGTACCTGGGTTGGAGCAAGTGTGGGTATGGAGGAGGGCGCTGCAGCAGGCGCGCAGGAGATAGAAAAGAGTATTAAGCTTATAAAAATAGGTATTATAGTTCGTTTTTTCATAATTATTCTCCCTTTAAGTTATTCACAGGATTTATCTTTGTTTCCAATTCTAAAAGGTTTACCCGTCTGACGCAAGTGGTAATGTTTTCCTTACTGCTATTCATAGTCCGCCAATCCAGTGTTCATCTACCGGAGGACGGGAAAGACGAAATTGAATTGTATCTATAAAAACGGCTCACAGTCCTGAATAAATTAACGAAAATAAATGTTGACTGTATCATTGTGGGCAGCTATAATATAGTCCAACTTGGGTTAAGGCGGGTAACATGCAACAAACACCGGCGGGCAAACAGACAACACTTGTAGTCGACAACATCTCACTTAGTTTTGGCGGCATACAGGCTTTGAAAAATGTTAGCCTGGAAATCAAGGAAAAGGAAATCCTGGCGATAATCGGTCCCAATGGCGCCGGCAAAACCAGTCTTCTGAATAGTATTAACGGTTTTTACCGTCCGCAACAGGGACGGATTATTTTTAATAATATTGATGTAACTAAGTTCCCTTCTTACCGCAGAGCTCAAATGGGAATCGCCCGTACGTTTCAAAACATCGAACTTTATACGGGCATGACTACCCTTGATAACCTCCTGGCAGCTCGCCATATACATATGAAATACAACTTTCTCTGGGGTGCGCTATACTTCGGAAAGGCTCATACGGAAGAAATTAAACATCGCCGGATAGTTGAAGATGTTATAGACTTCCTCGAAATGGAGGCCATCCGCAAACGGATTGTGGGTGCGCTCCCTTACGGTAAACGCAAACTTGTGGAACTGGGACGTGCTTTAGCGCTGGAACCCAAATTATTATTGCTCGATGAACCTATGGCTGGTATGAACGTGGAAGAGAAAGAGGACATGGCCCGTTTTGTCCTGGATATTTTTGAGGAGAAACACATACCTATAGTCCTTATTGAACATGACATGGGTGTCGTTATGGATATCGCAGACAGGGTGATAGTACTGGATTTTGGCGAGAAGATTGCTGACGGCACACCCCAGGAGGTTAAAGCTAATCCCCGAGTCATTAAAGCCTATTTAGGAGTAGAGGAAATTGTAAAAACCGGACCTAAAAGCTGAGGAGTTTGTTTATGGCGGAGGATACTCTTCCCAAGTTATTATTGCAAAAGTACCGGAAATATGGCGATAACGAAATTGCCATGCGTAAAAAGACGCTGGGCATCTGGTATAAATATACCTGGAAAGATTACTACGAAAATGTAAAATCTTTTTCCCTGGGTCTGGTCAGCCTGGGGCTGCAACGGGGCGACAAGGTGTGCATCCTGGGTGAAAATAACCCTGAATGGTACTGGGCCGAAGTGGCCACCCAATCCGCAGGCGGTATGTCCATTGGCCTGTATACCGATGCGCAGTCCTCGGAGCTAAGATACATAGTTGACCATTCCGATGCTTCTTTCGTTGTTGCCGAGGACCAGGAACAGGTTGACAAAATAATCCAGGCCAAAAGTGAGCTTCCCAGGGTGAAAAAAGTTATCTATTGGGACTCTCGCGGACTGGGCGGCTATGACGAACCGTATTTAATTAGTTATAAACAAGTCCAGGAATTGGGCCGTAAATACGAAGCGGAACACCCCAATGCCTTCGAGGAAAGCATTGCAAAAGGCAAGGGCGATGATATCGCTATTCTCAGCTATACATCAGGTACCAGCGGCTTACCTAAGGGTGTAATCCTCCTCCATCGCAATCTAATGACCTCCGTAACAATTTGGAATTCGGTATGTCCTCTTAATGAAGGCGATGAGTATGTATCTTATATGTCACCCGCCTGGATTACGGAACAGTTCTTTGGCATCAGCGGGAACGTGATGTTTGCCACCAGGGTAAATTTTGTTGAAGAGCCTGAGACCGTACAGGATAATATAAGGGAGATCGGCCCGAAGATTCTTATGTATGGTTCCCGTCTGTGGGAAAGCGTAATTTCCACAATTCAGGCGCGGCTGAATGATTCCAGCTCCTTTAACCGGTTCTTTTACAATCTGGCGTTACCAATCGGATATAAATATTCCAACTATACTTATGAGAAAAAAAATCCCCCATTTTTCTGGCGGGCTGTCAATAAAATAGCGAGTTGGCTGGTATTCCGTCCCCTACGGGATAAAGTCGGCCTGGCAAAGACTGAACATGCAATAACTGCTGGCTCCACTCTTAGCCCCGATGCCTTCCAATATTTAAGAGCTATTGGAGTTAATCTGATACAAATATTCGGTATTACTGAGGTTGGCAACGTCTCCATGCATCGGGATAACGATATCCGTTTTGAAAGTGTTGGACAAATCTGTCCCGGCGTAGAGGTTAAATTTACCGATTCCGGGGAATTGCTGGTAAAAAGCGGCGGGGTAGCACAGGGCTATTATAAGAACCCTGAAGCGACTCAAAAGGCCTTCCGGGATGACTGGTTTCACACCGGTGACGCCGGCTACCTGGATAAGGACGGCCACTTTATCTATTGGGACCGCGTGGTAGACCTTCTGGAGCTGGCGGGTGGTGGCAAATTCTCCCCTCAATATATTGAAGGGCGGTTAAAGTTCAGCCCTTACATCAAGGATGTTATGGTGATGGGAGGCAAAGATAAAGCCTACGTTACAGGAATCGTAAACGTTGATTTTGAAAATGTGGGTAAATGGGCCGAAAAACGCCGTATTGCCTACACCACCTTTGTAGACCTATCGCAAAGGCCTGAGGTGAGGGATTTAATACGTAAGGATATTGAAAGGGTAAACCGCACCCTCCCCGATGAAGCCAAGGTGCGTAAATTTGTTTTGCTCCATAAAGAGTTCGACCCGGATGAGGCGGAGTTGACCCGTACCAGAAAATTGAGACGCGGCAATATTGAAAAACGTTACCAGGATTTAGTAAATGCAATGTATAGAGATACAGACGAATTTACAGTGGAAGCCCATGTCACTTACAGGGATGGACGGACAGGTGCGATTAAGACCCAGATAAAAATCAATAAAATCGACCTTGGAGAAACCAAATGACCACTCTTCTGCAATTGATACTATCAGGGATAATGGTGGGCGCTATTTACGCACTGGTAGCCATCGGGGTTGTTCTAATCTTTAAATCAACGGGTATCTTTAATATCGCGCAGGGCGCCATCCTCATGCTCGGCGCTTATATATTGTTCGCCTTCCTGGTGCAATTAGCCTGGCCGCTGTGGATATCTCTCGCGCTTGCCTTCTTTTCGGCTATAGCCGTAGGTTACCTGATAGAGCGTCTGGCGCTCCGTCCCCTTATCGGTCAGTCCTTCCTGGCAGCTTTTATGGTTACCCTGGCTATGATCGGGCTTCTCGAGGGGCTGATTACCCTGGTGTGGGGAACGTTCGGCCGCCGCTACCCCGAGTTCATCTCCCCGGAACCAATTCATCTTGGAAATTTAGTGCTATCCCAGGAATATACCTGGAGCTTCCTTATTGCCACAGTTCTCATCATTGCGTTCACCTTCTTTTTCAAGTATCATCGTCTGGGTCTGGCCATGAGAGCTGTTGCTGAAGACCATGCGGTCGCCCAGAGCACGGGTATCAGCATTAAAACTGCTTTTTCGCTTTCCTGGATTATCAGCACCGTAGTAGCTACTGTGGGAGGAATACTCTTAGCGGTTAGCGCGGGTGTTACAATAAGCCTCGGTTCCGTGGGGCTTAAGGCTTTACCAGTAGTACTGCTTGGGGGACTGGAATCCATTCCTGGAGCCATCGTAGGGGGTCTAATAATAGGAATCCTGGAAACAGTGGCTGCAGGTTATCTCGACCCCTATGTGGGTGGTGGTGTCGCTGATATAATGCCATTTATAATTATGATACTTATCCTATTGATAAAACCGTATGGCTTGTTCGGTCAGGAAAGGATAGAAAGGATTTAACATGTTACCCTGCGGCACCTTTAATGAGACGTATGCCAAAGATATGGCAATCGTACGCACCCGCCTTCAGTGGGGGTTGTTAATTGCATTAATGATTGGTGTTTTAACACTTCCCTTATATGCCTCAGGGTATATCGTTAGTACCACGATAGCCACTTCAATCGTTCTAATTGCCGTACTTGGCCTCGCTATTGTTACAGGTTATTGCGGCCAGTTTTCACTGGGGCAAGCTGGCTTCCTTGCTGTGGGGGCTTATACTTCAGCGATCCTTATCAGCCGCTTCAACGTGCCTTTCTTAGTGGCTATAGTTGCGGCAGGTTTGTTCACAGCACTAATAGGGATCATTTTTGCAATCCCTTCATTACGGATTAAGGGTTTCTATCTGTGCATGGTCACTATCGGCGCACATTTCATTTTAATCTGGGTAATTATTCACCTCCCCAGGCTTACCGGAGGCGCAGATGGTATGGTTGCTCCCTGGGCTAATATCGGAAGCTTTACCTTCGATTCTGATACCAAATATTTTTATTTTGTTATCCCTGTCACCATACTCATGACCTTTGTTGCCAAAAATATTGGCCGCACCCGGGCAGGCCGGGCCTTTGTAGCGGTAAGAGATAACGACCTTGCCGCAGAGGTGATGGGTATAAACCTCTTTTCGTATAAGATGCTTGCCTTTGCAATGTCCGCCTTTTATGCCGGTTTGGCCGGCGCTCTGTGGGGACCTTTCCTGGGCAGGATCAGTCCTGAACACTTCACTTTACTGGATGCAGTCTGGTATCTGGGTATGGTGATTGTGGGTGGCATGGGTAGCATCCTGGGCGCAGTGCTGGGAACTGTATTCCTGCGCGTCCTCAGGGAGGTTGTATCAGCCCTGACACCGTGGGTGGCTAATACCTTCCCTGCCCTGGAGCGTTTTGCTCCAGCGACCTTCGGTAGTATAATTTTTGCCCTATCTATTATTGTGTTTTTAATAAGCGAGCCACGGGGATTATCCCATCGCTGGGAAATATTTAAAGCATCATATAGGTTATGGCCGTTCTCCCGTTAAACAAAGGGAGGGATAGTCGAAAGTCCGCCAATCCCACGAACCCGAAAAAACAACTCTAAGTCTCGAAAGGGGTGAACAAGGTTATGTAATATTCGGCTCTTACTATAGTCATTTACAAATTCGTAAGGAGAAAATGTGAAAAATAGAAAACTTGTTGTTCTGGTTATCGCTCTCGTGACTATTGCTCTCGTGGCAATACCTGTTCTGGGAGCATGCGCCCCGAAAGCCCCGGAAAAAGAGAAGGTTATAAAGGTAGGCTATCTGATAGACTTAACCGGGCCGGTTAGTCCTTCGCTCGGCAAAAATACGTTAGCCACATGGCTTTCCAATTACAGGGATGCAAATGATAAGGGCGGTATTAATGGAGTCCGCATCGAGGTGCTATGGGAGGACTATGCATTCAATGTGGATAGAGCGGTCGCTGCCTATAAGAAGTTTAAGGATGGGGGAGCATATATCGTCCATCCCATTACTACGCTGGCTGCCGAAGCTATCACGCCCCTGGCTACAAGAGATAAAATCCTGGTCGTGGGTAACTCCACTACTGATAAACTCGTTGACCCAACCCAGTGGCATTATACCCTTGACCCTACTTATACCCAGATGTTCGCTAACGTAATTGACTACGTTAAAGCTAACTGGAAAGATACTTCACGGAAACCCCGAATTGCCCAGATAGGCTGGGATGCCCCTCTTGCACGAGGTCACGTAGAAGTTGCGGAACGGTACGCTGCTAAAGTGGGAGTTGATGTGGGGCCGTGGGAATTCATCCCCATGATTCCGCTGGATACCACCCCAAATCTACTCAGAATAAGGGATGCCAAAGCTGATTACGTCGTTCTTCAATTCGGTAACAATGTTTCATCGGTAAGCGTACTACGGGATGCCCAGAAATTAGGTATAAGGGATAAAATCATTTGGATTAACGGTTTTCAGCCTACAAACGCCGCAATAGGCAACTGGGAGGCTGTCGGTGATGGCACCCTGGGAATTAGCGATACTATTTTTGGTGAAGAAACCGATGTTCCGGGTGTGAATAACCTGTTCGATACACTAGGAAAATATATAGCCCCTGAGGCGGCGACGAAAAAACCATATTTTGATGGCACTACTGGTTTGATTACCCGCGCCGATCTGGTGGTACTGGAAACATTAAAGCGCGCAGTGTCCAAGGTAGGTTATGAAAAACTGGACGGACAGGCCGCCAAGGATGCCATTGAGACTTTTAAAGATTTTGATATGAAGGGTCTCACGGCACCCCTTACCTACGGTCCCACCCGCCGCCAGGGACAGTCCGCGCAACGTTTATTCAAGTTAGATTTCAATGCCAAGCGGTGGATGCCTTCTACCCAATGGATTCCGTCCAATATTCAATATGATGAACAAGGAAAAGCCACCTTTAAGTAATCCACTATATAACCGTGGCCGCCCCGATAAATCGGGGCGGCCACGGTTTTTTTATTGGTAACCGGTCATAAAGCATGTATTTTCCAAAAAGGGTTAAAGGTCGAAACGGTGGCCAAAATGTCTCTCGGAGGTACGAATATGTGACACAAGAATGAGCTAAAACTGAAATTGTAAAGCAGGCAAAAGGTTATAGATTTCACGTCTCCCTTCTTACGAAACCTTACCAAAGGAGGTAAGAAAAGATGAGATCGAAGTACAGTATCATACTAATTGTAGCATTGGCGCTTTCGTTGACCGGTTTCTCAATCCTGAATGCTTGCGCCCCCAAAGCACCGGCTAAAGAGAAAGTTATTAAAGTTGGTTTAATGATGGAGCTTACTGGACCGGGCGGAGCTATAAACGCCCGGGGACAGAATGTAGCCCACTACCTGGCCTACTGGCGATGGGTAAATGATAATGGAGGTATCCGGGGTATCCGGGTAGAACCGATATGGGATGACAATGGGGGCAATAACGACCGGGCTATTGCTAACTTTAAGAAATACAAAGATGCTGGAGCAGTAGCCACCACCACTGTGATGACTGTTCAGGGGGAAAGCCTCCAACCACTTGCCACCCGGGATCAGCTACCATTAATAGTTCCTTCTACGTCAGATGCCCTGCAAAATCCGCAGCACTGGACATACACCTTTACCCCTTCTTATACCGAGACCTTCGCCGGAATCCTTAAATGGGTAAAAGAGAACTGGAAAGGCAGCGGGCGGCCCCGCATTGCTCAGATATCTGAGGAAATACCTATGGGTAAGGCCCATATTGAGCCGGGCAAAAAAATGGCTGCCGATATGGGCATTGACTTCGGCCCCATAGAGTTCGGCGCCTACACTTCTCTCGATTTTACTCCTCAGTTACTACGTATTAGGGATGCCAAGGCTGACTACGTCTATCTACCCAGCCGTCCGCCGCAACATGCCCAAATTTTACGGGATGCTGTTAAACTGGGCATTGCCGACAAAGTTGAATGGATAATTGGTCCCCAAGTTACACACTGGGAGATGATGCCATTTATGCCCGAGCAAGCAGACAATCGTATAGCTGTTAGCTACTTCGCCTGGCCTGAAGAAGAATACTCCGGCAGGCAAAAGGTGATAGATATTTTGTCCAAGTATGTAGCACCCGATCCTCAATTGGGGCGGCCCACCTTTGGCACTGGTTTCTGGCTCTACTGGGGCAATTATGTCATTATGAACGATGCTATCGGCCGGGCCATTGACAAAGTAGGATTTGATAAACTGGATGGGAAGGCAGTGAAAGACGCTATAGAAAGCACCAAGAACCTGGACATGTTTGGCGCTACGCCGCCGCTGAATTTTTCTCCCACCCAGCACACCGGTGAGAGCTTTCAACGGTTCGTGAGAGTAGATTATAAGGGCAAAACTGTGAAGCCTATCAGCGACTGGTTCCGGGGTGAAGCCCCCAAGCAATAACTGAAAAACTGAATACGTAGTAGGCGAACAGTGAAACTATAAGTCGGATAATACCAGCCTTACTAACTGCCTGATGGTTATTAAGAGACCTGGTTCTGGGCGACTAGAAACTCCTTTGCTGCGGCCACGGTAGGGAAAATCCTGGAGCCTAAAGCATCCAGGGCATCAACTACCTCATCCGGGGCATGGTTAGAAAAAGCCAGATCCAGACAGTCCGCTCTTTCCACTCGCCCTTTAAAGCTATGGGCATCCTCTACATATTTAACTACTGCGCTCCACGGTAGTGGTGACAAATTCCTTCTCCTTTCAATGAGCCAGGGCAGATTCCCAGACCTTTTATTATTGGCAAGCCCTCTCGAATCATCGTCTCTTCCCATTTCTCATCTCTCACGCCTCACTTCCCAGAAGGGCACTTCCTATTTTCAATCATATTCAGGCAAAGGTCAAGATTATCACTCCACTTTAATAACAGGCCTATTATGGTTTTTCATCGTCTGTCTTTTATGTATAATTAATATACATACCATGAAAGCTACCAAAGAGTGCTATCCTTGCCTCGAACGTCTGGTGCGCCAGGCTGCGGACCTGGCCACTCAAGACCCTGAATTGAAAACTAAAGCAATATATGAAGGTTTAAAGCTTCTTAAGGCTGAGTTCTCGGTTTATAAGCCTACGATCCCCGTCGCCACGCTTCTACACCGCCGGGTGAGAACGATCACCGGCAATCCAGACCCTTATCTACAGATAAAAGAAGCCGAAATGAGGATGGGAGAAGAGTTCTATCAGTCGTGGAACGCCAACTCAGAAGTAAGTTTGAGAGATTGTCTTGTATTAGCGGTTAGAGGCAACTCCTTAGATTTTTTCAAGGATCTTGAAACAGTTCGAAACGACCTTATATTACCCGTCGAGTTCGCTATAGACAATACAAAAGCACTTGAGACAAAGTTGAAAAAATCAAAACAGATACTCTTTTTAGCCGATAACGCAGGAGAGGTATTTTTCGATATCCCTCTGGTAAAAAAGTTAATGGAATTTGCCCCGGTTACTTATGTGGTAAAGCAGTCGCCAGTCCAGAACGATGTCACTCTGGCTGATTTGGACAGATTCGGGCTAACAAAAGATTTGCCACAGGTGATTACTACCGGCACCGACACCCCCGGAGTGGATATGGCGCAGACCTCAACTGAGTTTAAGTCCGCCTTTAAAGCCGCGGATTTGGTCATATCCAAAGGCATGGGTTACTGGGAGACACTCTCCGAACTGCCCGCCGAAGGGAAAGTGTTCTACCTGCTCAAGGCCAAATGCCAGCCCGTTGCAGATTCTCTCAATGTAGCCCTGAATAGCTATGTGGCCCTTTTGCGATAGAAGCTATGTACTTTGGTTCGCAACAACTATTCTTTTTATTTATCTTTAAACACCGGCGGACGTCTTTCGGCAAAGGCTCTGACGCCCTCCTGATGGTCGGCGGAGCTTACACCCATATGTACAAAGCCCATTGCCTCGGTGAGAGCTGTACGCAAGTCCTGATGCTCACCATTGTCAACCAGTAATTTGGTTATCCGGTGTGCAATAGGTGGCCCATCGGCTATTTTCTTCGCAAATGATCGGGTTTCCTCGGCCAGCTTTTCATGGGGCACCAGCCGGTTGAGTATGCCCAGCTTGTGGGCCTCCTCGCCGGAAACAAAATCTGCCGTCATGATTATTTCAAGAGCTTTAGGCGTACCAACGATCTTAGGCAGAAACCAGGCCGTCCCTGTGTCCGGGGGCAATCCGATGCGGGTAAAGCCCACCATAAAGCGGGCCTTGGGAGAGCCAATCCTCATATCGCAAGCCAGAGCAAAATCGAATCCGGCGCCTACGGCATCGCCGTTAACACTGGCGATAGTAGGTTTGGTAATAAAATGTAACGCCATAAGAATATCCGTTACCACACTGAGGGGTTTGCCCCTGTGAATGCCATCAATAACAGGCCGTAGCTCCTCAGCTTCCTCAAGAGCCACCTTCCCCGATTTTACCTCCCTGTAACGAAAGTCAGCGCCAGAACAAAATGCCACGCCAGCGCCGGTAAGCACCACTACTTTTGCTTTGTCATCCTGTGCCAGGTCCTTGAGCGCAGAGTCCAGGTCGTAAAGCATTTGCATGTTATAGGCATTGCGCCGATCGGGGCGATTGAGTGTGATGGTAGCCACTCCAGACTCGCGTTCAACTGTAATAGTTTCATACTTCATAGTAAAACTCCTCCTTAAATGGATTAAGATGCTGAAATTATAGCCTGACAATAAGTTTTTTACAATAGAGTTAAAGCTGTAACTTCTTATTTAATTGTATAGCAAAAGAACCCTTTGACAAATGACCTGTATAGCATTATTCTCACTATGGAGGCTGTGGTGGCCGCAATACTCATACTGGCTAATAAAGAA
>Ga0082335_1004462_pt1 | contig 20949 bp, 23 predicted proteins | sample Subgrocontami58m_FD_72375 | JGI IMG/M metagenome (GOLD analysis project Ga0082335, IMG submission 72375) | Subsurface groundwater microbial communities from S. Glens Falls, New York, USA - GMW37 contaminated, 5.8 m (SPADES assembly) (version 2) ... | reverse complement strand
CGGGCAGGCGATCGGCCGCTTCGCCTGCCTCTTCACCGGCGACGCGGTCGGACGCCCGACCGACGGCTTCGGCATCACGTACCTGAACCCCGGCGCGATGGCACCGGAGCTCGGCGTCGCGTACGAGCCGGTGTTCCTCTACGAGATGTTCTGGGACCTGGGCGTGTTCGCGCTCCTCTGGACCCTCCGCGGGCGACTGCGGCGGGATGGCCAGCTCTTCGCGCTCTACCTCGGCCTCTACGCGTTCGGCAAGTTCGCGCTCACCTTCCTGCGGACCGAGACCGTGTGGCTCGCGGGGCTACAGGAGGCCCAGCTGCTCGCGCTCCTCGCGGGCGTGCTCGCCATCGGCTGGTCGTGCTGGCCGTCAAAGGACGCCATGCCGTCTCCGGCGTGATCCGTCTCCCGACGTGGCGACCGCCGGCCAGGACGGGATCGAGGCGATGACGCTCGCCATCCGCAACCTCGTCCAAGATCGGACGCGACTGCTCCTCAGCGTCGCGGGCGTCGCGCTCGCGACGATGCTCGTCCTCCTCCTCAACGGCTTCGTCACCGGCTTCAACCAGCAGCTCTCCACCTACGCCGACCACACCCCCGGTTCGGTCGTGGCGCTGCAGAAGGGCGGACGGAACCTCCTGGTCTCGACCTCGCTCATCCCGCCTACGAGCCGCGAGCAGGTCCGCGCCGTGGACGGCGTGGACGAGGCGATCCCGGTGCTCCTGCGGACGACGATCCTCGAGCTGCAGGGGCAACGCCGAGCGATCTACCTCGTCGGGTACGACCGAGCGCTCGGCGGCGGCCCCTGGAAGCTGACCGCGGGGCGCGAGCCCGCCGCCGACGACGAGGTCGTCTTGGACCGGGTGCTCGCGTCGCGCCACGACCTCGTCGTGGGCGGCACGGTGCGGATCCTCGGACGGAGCTTCACGGTGTCCGGCCTGTCAGATCAGACGACCTCCTGGATGCTGAGCTTCGCCTTCCTCCGCAAGGGCGCCGCAGAATCGCTCTTCCTCACACCGGGGGCGACGAGCCTCCTGCTCGTGAAGCCATCGCCCGGCGTCGCACCCGAGACGGTCCGCGACCGCCTGCGCGAGCGCACCGGACTCGGGGCCGAGCTCAAGGCCACGCTCGCGGAGAACGATCGCCAATTCTTCCTGCGCTACTTCAGTCCGCCGATCCAGCTCATGGCCGCGATCGCCTCGCTCGTCGGCGCGCTCGTCGTCGGGCTCGTCCTCTACACGGCGACGATCGAGCGCCAGCGCGAGTACGGCATGCTCAAGGCGATCGGCGCGCGCGGGCGCACCCTGTACCGCGTCACGCTCCTCCAGGCCCTGGCGGTGACGGCGCTGGGCGTCCTTCCGGGCGTTGGACTCGCCTTCGCCGCGTCAGGCCTCATCGAGGCGCTCCGGCCGCAGTTCTCCAACGCGTACGACGCTCGGAGCGTCGCCACGGCGATCGCGGCGAGCTTCGTGATGGCGCTGGTCGCGACGCTCCTGCCGACACGCGTGATCGCCCGTCTCGCGCCGGCCGACGTGTTCCGGAGATAGCCGTGCTGCGCTTCGGGCTGCGCAATCTCTTCCAGAGCCGGACGCGGCTCCTCATCTCGGTCGGCGGCGTCGCGCTGGCGCTCATGCTCGTGCTCTCTCTCGACGCGATCTTCCTGGGGATGGAGCGCCAGCTCAGCGCGTACATCGAGGGAAGCAGCGCGGATGTCTTCGTGGCCCAATCGGGCGTCCGCAACATGCACATGGCCTCGTCGTCGCTCCCACGCGCGATCGTGGATCGCGTCGCGCGCGTGGACGGAGTGGCCGACGCGACGCCGCTCGCGTACGTCTCGACGGCGGTGCTCACGAAGAACGAGCAGTACCTCGCCTACGTCATCGGCCTGCCGCCGGACGCGTCGCTCGGCCGTCCCGAGCGCGTCACGAACGGCGCGCACATGGTCGGCCAGGGCGACGTGGTGATCGACGGACCGGTCGCGCGCGCCGGCGTCGGGGTCGGCGACGACGTGACCATCCTGGGCAGGACGTTCCGCGTGGTGGGCGTGTCCGATGCCTACGGCAGCGTGTTCAACTCCTTCGCCTTCGTTCCGCTCGACGCGTTCCGCACGTACGGATCCGACGCGGTGAGCTACGTGCTCGTCCGTGCGCAGCCCGGCGTCGCGCCGTCCGCGCTCGCCGAGCGCATCGAGGCCGAGGTGTCGGACGTGACCGCGACCGTGCGCGCCGACTTCGCCAAGCAGGAGATCAAGGTCATCAACGACATGGCGACCGAGGTCGTCGCGATCATGAACCTCATCGGCTTCGTCATCGGTCTCGCGGTGATGGCGCTCACGATGTACACGGCGACGATCGCGCGGCGCGCCGAGTACGGCGTCCTGAAAGCCCTCGGCGTGCGCACGGCACGGCTCTACCGCGCAGTCATCGTCCAAGCCGTCGTCACCGTCGCGCTCGGCCTGGCCGCCGGTGTCGCCTTCACGCTGCTCGTCGCGGCGATCGTGCCGCGCACCGGGGTGCAGCTCAGCCTCGCCCTCGATGCCGGATCGGTCGCCAAGACCGCCGCGTTCGCGCTCGCCATCACGGCGCTCGCCGCGGTGCTGCCGATCCTGGGGATCGCGCGCATCGACCCGGCGATCGTCTTCCGGAGGAGGATCGCATGACCGACCACCGGGGGGCTGCACCCCCCGAGAGCCCCTCAACGACGCTCGAGGTCACGCGCGTCACGAAGCGCTTCGGCGAGGGCGCGACCGAAGTCGTGGCGGTCCGCGACGTGTCGCTCCGGGTCGCGCCGGGCGAGATCGTCCTCATCATGGGACCGTCGGGTTCGGGCAAGACGACGCTCCTGCTCATGCTCGGCGCCCTGCTCCGTCCGTCGAGCGGGCAGATCCGGCTGGATGGCGCGATCCTCTCCGCACTGCCCGAGAGCCGGCTGCCCGACATACGTCTGCGCCGCTTCGGCTTCATCTTCCAGGACTTCAATCTCCTCTCTGCGCTCACCGCGCTCGAGAACGTCGCCATCGTCGCCGAGCTCGCCGGCGCGTCCGGGAAGATCGCGCGCGCCCGCGCGACGGAGCTGCTCACGCAGCTCGGCCTCAGCCAGCGTCTGCACTTCCTCCCCGAGAAGCTCTCCGGCGGTGAGAAGCAGCGCGTGGCGATCGCGCGGGCGCTCATGAACGATCCGACCTTCATCCTCGCGGACGAGCCGACGGCGAACCTCGACTCGAAGACCGGGCGCGACATCATGCGGCTTCTCCGCTCGATCGCGAAGGAGCAGGGCCGCTCGATCGTCATCGTCTCCCACGACCAACGCATCAAGGACATCGCCGACCGGGTGCTCTGGCTCGAGGACGGCACGTTCGCGCAGGCGACCGAGATGGCCGTGGACCCCTCGGAGGAGGCCGCGCGGTCTCCGGCCTGATCCGTCGGTTCTCAGCGCGTCGCCAGCCGACTCTCAGGGAATTCTCAGCAGGCGCCGTGAGGCTCGAACCACAGCCAGAAGGCACGTGTGGAGGTCTACATGCGCGCACGCGGAGCGATCCTCGCGGCAGCCCTCGCGCTCACCGCCTCGTGTGCGGCGCCGGCCACGGAGGCGGCGCCGAGCACCGGCCGGACGGTCGAGATCGAGATGAAGGAGTTCAGCTTCTCACCCTCGGCGATCACACTCCGAGCGGGAGAGCGCGTGGTCCTACGCGTGAAGAACGGCGGCACGACCGAGCACGACCTCATGGCCGGCCGTGAACCGAAGCCTTCGGAGGGCTATCACGAGGACCTCTTCGCCGACATGGAGGTGCGGATGACCGGCGGGGCTCCGGGCCACGGAGCGGCCCACCGAGGCGTCGGCCTGCTGCTCGCGACCAGCCGATCGGGAGCGGTGGCGTTCACCGTCCCGGACCGCCCGGGGCAGTACGAATTCGGCTGCTTCGTGCCCGGCCACTACGAGCTCGGCATGAAGGGCATGCTGATCATTGTCTGACGGTCCGACGCGCGGCGAGCGGCCTTCGCTATCGTCAGGGCCGATGACTGGCGGTGCGGCCGACCCGAGCACGACGGACGAGGGTCCCCCGCGTTCCGCGCGCATCCTCGTCGTCGATGACGACGAGAGTGTCACGAACATGCTCCGGCGCGCGCTCTCCTTCGAGGGCTACACCGTCGCCACCGCTCGCGACGGGGCCGACGGCCTGAAGAAGGCGCTCGAGTGGGCGCCGGAGCTCGTCGTCCTCGACGTCATGCTGCCGGGCCTCGACGGGCTCGAGGTCTGCCGGCGCCTGCGGGCGGGTGACCCCGGCCTCGCGGTCCTCATGCTCACGGCGAAGGACGCCGCGAGCGACCAGGTCGTCGGCCTCGACGCCGGCGCGGACGACTACCTCGTGAAGCCGTTCACCCTCGAGGTCCTCACCGCGCGGATCCGTGCGCTCCTCCGGCGGAAGGAGCCGGCGAGCGTCGAGGTGCTCCGTTTCCTCGATCTCGTCCTCGACACCGGCACGCGCACGGCCCGCCGCGGAGCGCGCGAGATCCACCTCACGACGACCGAGTACGACCTCCTCCTCCAGCTGCTCCGGCACCCGCGCCAGGTGCTCGAGAAGGAGCAGCTCACCGAGAAGGTCTGGGGCTACGACTTCGGCGGGAACTACAACGTGCTCGAGGTCTACGTCCGCTACCTGCGCCAGAAGCTCGAGGCCGGCGGCGAGCCGCGCCTCATCCACACGCTCCGCGGCGCGGGGTACGTGCTCCGCGAAGCGCCGTGACCCTCCGCCTCCGGCTCGCGCTCTGGTACGGCGCGCTCCTCGCGCTCGTCCTCGCCGCGGCACTCACGGTCACCTTCGCGGTCCACGCCGCGACGCACGAGGCCGACGTGGACAACGCGCTTCGCACGACCTGGGAGCACGCGGTCGCCGAGATCGGCGGACCGCCCGGGATGCCGATGGCCATGCCGATGATGGCTGCGCTGAGCGCTCCGGCCGAGGCGGCGAGCGCGCCGACCGCGCTGTGGGTGCTCGACCGAGGTGGCGTCGTGGTGGCGAAGGCGGGCGCATTCTCGGATCCGCTGCTCAACGCGCTCGCACCGGCGCAGGTGACGGACGGGCTGCGCGACGTGACGCTCGCGGGAGGGCGTGTTCGAGCGCACGCGGGCGCGCGCCCGGGCGGGAGCGGTGAGCGGATCGTGGTCGCCGCGTCGATGGCGGCGTTCGACGACTCGCTCCGTCGGCTCGGCCTTATCCTCGCACTCATGGGTGTCGCCGGCATCGCGGTCGCGGCGAGCGGCGGCTGGGCCATCTCGGCCGGCGCGCTCCGGCCGATCGCCGAGCTGACGGAGACCGCCCGCGCGATCGCGCTCTCGCGCGGCTTCTCGCGGAGGATCCCGGTCCGACCTTCCGCCGCGGACGAGCTCTCGCTCCTCGGTCGCACGTTCAACGAGATGCTCGCGAGCCTCGACGACGCGTACCGGCGCCAGCAGCGCTTCGTCGCCGACGTCTCCCACGAGCTGCGGACCCCGCTCACCGCGATCCAAGGCGACCTCGAGCTTCTGGCGGGCGGCAGGCTCCCGGCGGACGAGGCGAGCGCGACGTCCCGCGAGGCGCTTCGGGAATCGAAGCGCCTCGCACGGCTCGTCGACGACCTGCTCGTGCTCGCGCGCGCCGACGCCGGTCCGCAGCCGTTCCTCGGCCGGCCGGTGTCGCTCGACGAAGTGGTCATGGAGGTCTTCCGGGAGCTGCGCGCCCAGGCGGGCCCGCGGCTGCGCGTCGTGGATCTCGAGGCGGCGGCCGTCAGCGGCGAGCGCGACCGCCTCAAGCAGCTGGTCCTCATCCTGGTGGACAACGCGCTCTCGTACAGCCCAGAGGCCGGCGAGGTTCGGCTCGCCGTGACTCGGGAGGGCAGCGAGGCGCTCCTGCGGGTGGACGACGACGGGATCGGCATTCCCGAGGAGGTGGCCGACCACGCGTTCGAGCGCTTCTATCGAGGGACCGAGGCGCAGCGTCTCGAACCCGCGGGCACAGGGCTCGGCCTGTCGATCGCGCGCTGGATCGTCGAGCGGCACGGCGGATCCATCGCGCTCGAGCCACGCGAGAGCGGCGGAGCGCGGGCGACCGTCCGTCTGCCGGCGACCGCCCTTTCTGAGGAGCGCGATCTCCGTGTCGGCTGAGGGTCGCGCAGAGCTCACGCGCCGCCGCTTCGTCGTCAGCGCGCTGGCCGCCACGCTCGCCGCGTGCGCTCCGACGGCGGCGGGAAAGCGGTGGGGCGACGAGCTGACACCGCTCTACGCCTGGCCCGCGCGGGACGAGTGGCCGAGCGTGTTCCGGGAGGTCCCGGCCACGACGCAGGCCGTGTACCGCTACGCGGTCGCGAACCGCGAGGTGCTCCAGTACGTGCCCTGCTTCTGCGGCTGTGCGAGCGGCGGCCACGTTTCGAACTACGACTGCTACGTGCGTGAAGAGCGCTCCGGCGGTGGGATCCGCCTCGACACGCACGGCTTCGGCTGAGAGATCTGCAGAGGCATCACGCGTGACGTGATGGCGATGCGCTCCCAAGGGCTCTCGCTGCGCGAGATCCGCACGGCGATCGACGAGAAGTGGAGCAGCAGCGGACCCTCTACCAAGACGCCGCTGCCGCCGGCGTAGCCCGCACTTCACAGCCCGCTCTCAGCGCCCGTCCAGCCACGGGTAAGTCGCGACCGGGACCATCGAGCGCGATGGAATGGTTCCTTCTCGCCGGAGCGGCGGTCGGCCTGATCGGGCTCGCAGGGTTTCGCTCCCGGCAGGTGAGGCGCGTGCGCACCCGTAGGGCTGTGCGCGCACGTGACGGGGCACAGGAGATGACGATCGTCGTCGATCGCGGCTACACGCCCTCCCGGATCGAGCTGGAGGCCGGCGTCCCGACGCGCCTGCGCTTCGAGCGGCTCGAGGCGGACCCCTGCACCGAGCTCCTCGTCTGCGAGCTCCTTCCGAGCCAGCACCGCCTGACCGCGCGGGGCGAGACCATCGTGAGCTTCACCCCGCAATGGCCCGGCCGCTTCAGGTTCACCTGCGGCATGGGCATGTACTCGGGCGTGCTCGTCGTTCGGCCGCCATCTCGGCGCGCGGTCAGGGCGGGGCCGTCCGGCTCGCGGTGGCCCGGTCCAGCCTCGGCTTCAGATCGATTCACCTCAGATCGCCGCAAAGGAGACTCCTGATGGAAGCGCTGCTCCCGTTCGTTCCCTTCGTGCTCTTCGCGCTGCTCTGCCCGCTGATGATGCTCTTCATGCACGGCGGTCGGGGGCACGGGGGTCACGAGCACGACGGTGCCCACCGGCGGGACGACTCCGCGGCGCAGCCCCGCCCGAGCGTGCCGCCGCCGAGCGACAAGGCGCTCCCGTGACCGCGCGCACGACCCCGAACGCGCGGCCGGTCGTCGTGGATGCGGTCACCGACCCGGCATCCCCCGCATCGACGCGGGAGGGCGAGGCGCCCAGCGAGAACGAGCGCGAGTACCGGCGGCTCATGCGCAAGTGGTGGTTCGCCGCGGCGATCGCGGCGCCGACGATGGTGCTCTCGTACCCCTGGCTCTTCCCCGGCCTGCGCGAGCTCTTCCCTCGCGGCAGCGCGGAGCTCCGCGACCTCTGGATCGCGATGGGCGTCGCGAGCCTCGGAGTGCTCGCCTACTCCGGCAGCCAGTTCTTCAGCGGGCTCGTGCAGAGCATCACGCACCGCAGCGCGACCATGCACACGCTCATCGCGATCGGCACGGGCGCGGCGTGGCTGTACTCGACGGTCGCGCTCGCCGCGCCGCAGCTCTTCCCATCCGAGGAGTTCACCGACGTGTACTACGACGTGACGACGGTCGTCGTCGCGCTCGTGGTCCTCGGCATGGCGATGGAGATCAAAGCCAAGGGTCGCACGAGCGAGGCCATCCGCAAGCTCATCGGCCTGCGGCCACGCACCGCGCGGGTCATCCGTGATGGCGTCGAGACGGAGGTGCCGGTGGACGACGTGCGCGTCGAGGAGCTCGTGGTGGTCCGGCCGGGCGAGCGCATCCCGGTGGACGGCGTCATCGTCGCCGGCGCCTCGGCGATCGACGAGTCGATGATCACCGGCGAGTCGATCCCGGTGGACAAGGCCGTCGGCGCCGAGGTCATCGGCGGCACGATGAACACGCACGGCTCCTTCACGGCGCGCGTGACGCACGTCGGCGAGCAGACCGCGCTCGCGAACATCGTCCGCCTCGTGCAGGAGGCGCAGGCGACGAAGGTCCCGATCCAGCGGATCGTGGACCAGGTGAGCCGCTTCTTCACGCCGATCGTCGTCATGCTCGCGATCTTCGGCTTCGTGGTGTGGTACGACCTCGGCCCGGCGCCCGCCTTCGCCTACGCGACGATCGTCATGGTCACCACGCTCATCATCGCCTGCCCCTGCGCGCTCGGGATGGCGACGCCGATGTCGCTCACCACGGGGGTCGGCAAGGCGGCCGAGCACGGCGTGCTCATCCGCTCGGGCGAGGCGCTGCAGGGCGCGCAGCGGCTCGACACCATCGTCCTCGACAAGACCGGCACGATCACCAAGGGCCAGCCCGCGCTCACCGACGTCGTCGCGCTCGGCGATCTGCCGCAGGACGAGCTGCTCCGTCTCGCCGCTTCCGCGGAGCGCGGCTCGGAGCACCCGCTCGGCCAGGCCGTCGTCGCCGGCGCACTCGGCAAGGGGTTGCGCCTCAGCGAGGCGACGAGCTTCGAAGCGACGACGGGCGGCGGGATCGCGGCGACGATCGACGGCCACGGCGTCCGCATCGGCAACGAGCGCTTCATGCTGGAGTCGGGCATCGGCCTGGGTGGCGCCCCCGGACCGTGGGTCGCCCTCGCCGAGGACGGCAAGACGCCGATGTACGTGGGCATCGACGGGAAGATCGCCGGCCTCGTCGCGGTGGCCGACACGATCAAGGACGATTCGGTGCGGGCGATCAAGCGCCTGCGCGCGCTCGGGCTCGAGGTCGCGATGCTCACCGGCGACAATCGCCGTACCGCGAGCGCGATCGCTCGCCAGATCGGGATCGACCGCGTCCTCGCCGAGGTGCGGCCCGGCGACAAGGTCGCCGAGATCCGCAAGCTCCAGGCCGAGGGTAGGCGCGTCGGCATGGTCGGCGACGGGACGAACGACGCGCCCGCGCTCACCGCGGCGAACGTCGGCTTCGCGATCGGCACCGGCACCGACGTGGCGATCGAGGCCGCCGACGTGACGCTCATCGGTGGCAGCCTGCGCGGGGTCGTCCTGGCGATCGAGATCTCGAAGGCGACGATGCGCAACGTGTACCAGAACCTCTTCGGCGCCTTCATCTACAACACGCTCGGCCTGCCGATCGCGCTCGGCCTGCTCTACCCCTTCACCGGCATCCTGCTCTCGCCGCTCCTCGCCGCGGCCGCGATGAGCTTCAGCTCGGTGACCGTCATCACGAACGCGAGCCGGCTGCGCGGCTTCCGGCCGAAGGAGGCGCTCGCATGACCCTCGATCAGATCGTCGTCACCACCGTCGGCATGCTCGCGATCATTGGCATCGGCGCGTTCTTCCTACTGCCGAAGAGCAGCGAGGTCCGCGCCACCGTCGGCTCCTCCGGTGCGCAGGAGCTCACGATCGTCGTGAAAGGTGGCTACTCGCCCGACCGCATCGTCGCGGAGGCCGGCGCGCCGATCCGGCTGCATTTCAGGCGCTTGGAGTCCGGCGCCTGCTCCGAGCGCGTCGTCTTCCCCGACTTCCGGAAGAGCGCGCTCCTGCCCGAGGGCGAGGAGGTGACCCTCGAGCTGCCGGCCGCGAAGCCGGGCGAGTATGGCTTCCAGTGCGAGATGGGCATGCTGCACGGCACGCTCGTGGTGCGCTGACCGTGCGCCGACTCCTTCTCTGCCTCGGGCTCGCTGCCGCGCTGTTCGGCACCGGGTGTGCCGCGGCCGCCGCGCCCGTGCCGACGGCGGCGAGACCATCCACAGACCAAGCCGCGTGGGGCGAGCGGCGCAGTGAGGCGGGGTCCGTGACGATCGTCGTCAGCTGGCTCACGGACGCGATCCCGTCGGCGCGCGTCGTCATGGACACCCACTCGGTGGACCTCGACGGCTTCGATCTGGCGCGCGCGGGACGGCTGCGTCTCGACGGAGGAGCCTGGGTCGCACCCTCCGCCTGGGACGCGCCGGCGGGCGGTCACCACCGCGACGGCACCCTCGCCTTCGCGGCCCTCGACCGGAAGGTCTTCGACGCCGCGCGCACGATCGAGCTCGAGCTGGTCGATGTGGCCGCACCGTCGCGGATCCTCCGCTGGGAGCGCACGTCGTGAGCAGGCGCGTCGCCGTTGCCGCCTCGCTGGGCGTGCTCGGAGCGCTCGCGCTCGTCGGTCTCTACCTCGGGATCGTCAGCTGGGCCCAGGGCTCGGAGCACGCCTTCGAGCTGCTCTGGGACGACCGGCTCTTCGTCGGCCTCATCAGCGCAGGCTTCGGCACGCAGGTCGGGCTCTTCGCCTACGTCCGCATGCTGCGCCGCTCGATGGCCCGCGAGTCGCTCGCGCTCGCCGGTGCCGGGACGGCCACCTCGAGCGTCTCGATGATCGCCTGCTGCGCGCACCACCTCACCGACGTGCTCCCCGTGATCGGCCTCTCCGGCCTGGCGATCGCGCTCAACGACTTCCGCACGCCGCTCATGCTCGTCGGGATCGCCGTGAACCTCGCGGGGATCGCGGTGATGATCCGCGAGCTGCGCTGGACCCGCGCGAGGTACGAGGTGATCGCACGGCGCGCGTCGGAGGCGGCGTGACGGATCGAAGGCGGAGAGGCTGCCGGGTGGCGCCCCTCCGATCCACATGCGGCGGTCGGTAGCGACATGGTCCCGTTCGAGCTGCGTCGCCTACGGATGCTGATGGAGCCGGAACCCGGCAACCCTTTTGAAGTCGAGGGGGTGCTGAATCCGGCGGCCGCACGCGGTCCTGACGGAAACCTGTACCTGTTCCCGCGACTCGTTGCCCGAGGCAACTACTCTCGCATCGGGGTCGCCCGCGTTGAGTTCGACGTCGCGGGGGAACCGGTCGGCGCGGAGCGCATCGGCATCGCGCTCGAGCCGGAGGCGCCGTACGAGCTCCGCGCCGACGGTGGCGGCTGCGAGGACCCGCGTATCACTTTCGTCGAGACGATCGGGCTCTACGTGATGACCTACACCGCGTTCTCCACTCGCGGTCCACGCATTGCCCTCGCGGTCTCCGAGGATCTGGTGCGCTGGCGGCGACTGGGGCTGGCGACCTTTGAGCCGTACGAGGGTCTGCACTTCGACGAGGTCAACAACAAGGATGCCCTGGTGTTCCCGGTTGCGGTGCCCGATCCCAACGGTCAGCCCGCGATGGCGCTGATCCATCGTCCGCTCTACCCAGGTATGGACGCGCGCGACACGGCCCGGCAGCCGACGCCCAGAGCGGTCGACCTCGACCGCGAGAGCATCTGGATCGCCTACTGCCCACTGGCCGCCCGATCCCATGACGACCTGCAGCATCTCTGCCACTTCAGGATGCACCACCGCCTCGCCGCGCCCGCCGCGTCGTGGGAGCGCCTCAAGATCGGTGGCGGCACGCCTCCCCTTCTGACCGCGCACGGCTGGCTGGTCGTCTATCACGGGGTCAGCGGATCGCCGGTGTCGGAGCCGGCCGGTCGAGCGCGCGGCCTGCGCTACTCCGCGGGGGTACTCATCCTGGACCCGAACGATGCACGTCTGATCCGCTACCGGTCGGCAGATCCGGTCCTTAGCCCGGAGCTGGCTTCGGAGCGTGAGGGCACCGTCGCCAATGTCGTCTTTCCGACCGCCGTCGATCGGCGCACCGACCTCGGTCAGCCCGACCGCATCGATGTCTACTACGGGATGGCGGACGCGCGCATCGGCGTCGCCCGACTGGACCTTCCGAACAGCCTGCCGCCGGAGCTCCGTGCTGACCTTCCCGCAGGTTGGGTCTGACCTGGATGCGCCCTTCGGCCATGCGCGTCGCCTTCGTCGGCAGCTACGTGCCGCGCCGTTGCGGGATCGCGACCTTCACCGCGGACACGGTGGCAGCGGTCCGTTCGGCGGATCCTTCGGTCCGCTGCGCGGTGGTCGCGATCGATGAGCCAGGAGCGCACCGCCGCTACGGCCCCGAGGTGATCGGACGGATCGCTCAGGGCGATCCATGCTCCTACCGCGATGCCGCCGCCACCATCAACGCCTGGTCGGCTGATCTCGTGAACCTGCAGCACGAGTTCGGCCTCTACGGCCTCCATCGGCTCGGCAGGTTCGAGGACCACCTCCGGCCGTTCCTGGACGACCTCGGTCTGCCCGTCGTGACGACCCTGCACACGGTCCTCCCGCATCCGGAGCCGTGGATGCGCGAGGTCGTGCGCTCGATCGCGAGTCGAAGCGCCGAGATCGTCGTCATGGTCGAGACCGCGGCTCGGCTGCTGCGCGACGCGTACGGCATCGTCACTCCGGTACAGGTCATCCCCCACGGCATGCCGGGGATCGAGACGCACGGTCCGCGGCGAGATCGCACCGCGCTCGGCTTCGCCGGCCGCACGATAGTGACGACCTTCGGCCTCGTCGATCCCCGGAAGGGACTTGAGTACGCGATCGAGGCGATGCCGGCGATCGTGGCCCGTCACCCGGACGCGCTCTACCTCGTCATCGGCCAGACCCATCCGGATCTCATCCGCGCCGAGGGCGAGCGCTACCGTGAGGGACTGGTCGCGCTGGTGGATCGTCTCGGACTCCGGGCGCACGTGCGATTCGTGAACGAGTACCTGACCAAGGACGACATCGTCGATCACCTCGGCGCGAGCGATGTCTACGTCACGCCCTACCTCGATCCGAACCAGATCACCAGCGGTACCCTCGCCTATGCAATGGGTGCGGGACGGGCGATCGTCTCCACCCCCTACCTCCACGCGCGGGAGGCGCTGGCGGCGGGGCGGGGGGTCCTGGTCGGCTTTCGCGACGCGGCCGCGATCGCCGATGCGGTGAACGGGATCGTCGAGACCCCGCGGTTGCGAGAGCGGCTCGAGCGGGCAGCGAGCACGTACGCCGCCGGGACGACCTGGGACGCCATCGGCGCACGCGTGCTCCGGCACATGAGCGACGTGCTTGTGCGTGAGCCACGACGTCGGAGCCGCTTGTGTCACCGGCGGAGCAAGAGTCCCGTCTTGATCGCCGCCGCGCCGAGGACGCTGGCCTCCCCTCATGGCCTTCCCAGACCGCGCATGAACTGCTCGCCCGCCTGCTGCATGAGCTTCCCTGCCTGTAGGGTCTGCCGGCCGGCGTCGATGAGGCGGTCGGCAGCGTCCTGAAGGAGGAGGGCGTCGCCGGCGGCGATGCCCGTCTCGCTCGCTCGCGCCAGATCGGCCATCGCCAGCGCGTGCTCCCGCATCGCCTGTCCGTGCGCGACGAGGGCGCCGCCCTCGGCAACCAGCGCGTCGCCCGATCCGTGCACGAAGGTCAGATCCGTGCGGAAGCTCTGGCCCGGATGTGGCCCGATGAGCGCCGCCTGGTTGCCCAGCAGGAGCGCGAGCGAGTCCAGGCGTGCCGCATCCGCGGTCATCTGACGCGCGTCCGCAGACCACGGCGGCTGGTCTTGCGGCCGGGCGCGGTCCACCGCCGCCGAAAGCCGGGCCGCCTCGTCGCGCATGGCTGCAGCGTGGGCGCTCACCGCGGCCTGCGTCTCGCGCAGGACGGCCTGCGTACGGTTCAGGTCCGCCTCGGTCGACGCGCCGAGCCACGCCGCTCCGCCGACGAGCACCAGGGCGACGAGCCCGAGGGTCGCAAGGAGAACCAGCTCCGGCCGCGCCGATCGGAACGCGGACGGCCGCGCTGCCGACGCCGCGAGCGTCGTCACTCGACGATCGCCGTCGCCCGCATGCCCAGGTCCTCGTGGCCCAAGACGAGCTGAAGGCGAAGCTGTTCGGTGCCGCCCGGCATTTCGTTCACAACCCGTTTCGCTGTCGTCGCCAGCGTGCAGCCCGCGGCTGAGCGTCCGCTTGGAATCCTCTGACCGACTTCTGAGAAACGGACGGTTGCCGTCCGAGCTCGTGGGTAGACGGGTGAGCCGCGGGGCGCGGCTCGTGGCTCAAGACGAGGGCAACGGCGTGGTCGCGGACGCCTCAGCTGCTCAGCGCGGGCGCACTGCCCGTAGTCGGGCGGGCCTCGGAATGAAGCGCGGGGTGCGGGCAGCATAGGCGTCCCACTGCGGCTCGAATGCGGCGCGGACCTCGCGCTCCTCGGCCATCGCGAGACGCCGGTAGGCGAAGACGAGGACGGGGAACATGACGAGCGTCGGGATCGTCGGCCACTGCGCGAGGAAGCCCACCATGACCAGGAGGAACCCGGCGTACTGCGGGTGGCGGACCCACCCGTACGGCCCGCTGACGGCGAGGTGGCCTTGGTGCTGCGCGGCGAAGAGCACGCGCCACGCCCTGGCGATGAGCCAGAAGCCGCCGCCGATGAGCACGTAGCTGGCGAGGTGGAACGGGCTGACGTGCGGATCGCCCGTCCAGCCGATGAGGTCGTTCCAGAGGTGGCCGCTGGTGTGGCTGAGCGCGAGGCCGGGGAAGCGGCTGCCGAGCCAACTTGAGAGCAGGTAGATCGTGAGCGGGAAGCCGTACATCTCCGCGAAGAGCGCCACGATGAACGCGGAGAAAGCGCCCATCGCGCGCCAATCGCGGCCGGTCACCGGATGGAAGAAGCTCAGCGCGAAGATGATGAAGAGCGCCGAGTTGACGGCGACGGCGAGCCAGAGCCCGTAGCCATAGTCGGTGTCCATGCGTTGCCCTCCCAATCCAGACCGGGCGTTCAGCCGCGTCCGCCGCGCAGGATCGACCACGCCGGAGGGGGCTTCCCGGCGCTTCTGGGTTCAAGCGTCGCGGGCGCGGCTGGTCTCGGGCTGGGGGGTGGCTGAGCGGGGCCTGAGAGGTAGCCACGCAGGACTCGCGCGAGGTGCTGAGGTGGTCGCGCGGCGCGCGTCGGGGGCGGCCTGACGGCAATGACGCGCCACTACTCGGCCAGCCGTGCCACCACGACGAAGCGGGGGTCGCTCGCGCTCGGGCCTGTCGAGGTCTGCAGGGTGAGTCGCTCGTCTCCGGTCGCGCCGACGAAGCGGAGGTCCGAGGTCGCCACGCGCGGATGGATCTCCGTCACGACGTAGCGAAGCACCGTCCCGGTGGATTCGACGACGTCCACGCGGTCACCGATCCGGGCGTTCCACAGCGCCAGGAAGAGCCCAGCGCGCGCGTGGGCGTAGACGTACGCGTTGCCCAGCGTGCCCGGGACCGCGCTGGAGGGGAGGAGGAACGCCGCGTCGGCCGGTGTCGCCTGCGCCGCGATGTCACGGCTCGCGTCTCCGAGACGGAGCGGGAGGTCGATGCCGAGCCGCGCGACGCGGACCCGCGTCCCCTCGAGGAGCACTGGCGGCGTAACCGCCGGAGCGGCCGGCGGCGGCGCCTCCGCGCGCCGCACGAGCACGTCCGCATCGCGGATCTCGAGCCCTGGGGGAGCGGGAAGCGCGTCTAGCCGCGCGGGGCCAGCGGGGAGGTCGGGCCCGAGATTGGCCGCCGGCGCTGCCACCCGTTCGGCTGCAGCCGGCGGCGCAGGGCCAGCGGGCATGAGAAGGAGCGCGGTCGCGGTGAGGCTGAGCGCGAGCGCGACGACGAGGCCGACGAGCGCGAGCGTTCGCGTCATCGGCCTCCGTCGCGTGTCTGCCGTGCCGCTCGCCCATTCCGTCGGCGCGACGGCCGGTGGGCGGAGCGGCGTGCCGTCGACCTGGCTCAGACGGCCCGGCGTCCCGAGCGCAGCGCGATCGTCGACACGAGGCCAACGACCGCCGCGAAGCCGAGGAGCAGGAGCGCGAGCGGCGCGTTCGTCGTCGGTTCCGTCGAGGTGCTCGGCACGGCCACGCCGACGCCGAACACGATGGCGTCGTCCTCGGCCGACAGGTCGTCCAGGGCGACGCTGTGGTAGCTGACCTTGTAGAGCCCGTTGCCGAGGCCAGAGCGAAGCGTGATCCCGAGCTGCTTGGCATTCGTCGTGCTGACCGTGGAGCCGGTGCTCACGATCGAACCGTCCGGTCCGGTGACCTTGCCGGTGCTGGTGGGCGCGAGCGCCTCGTTGAAGTTCAGCGTGACGACGGCAGGCGAGGTCGCGACGGTGCTGCTTGCGGCGGGCACGCTGCTGACCAGATCGGCGTGCGCGAGCGCGGTGCCCGCGAGCACACCGACCATGAGCGCGAGGGCTGCAATGAGGGGTGCGAGGCTCCGGTTCATCGCTGGGGTTCCTCCTCGTTCTTCCTCGCCTGGCCCGTGTCGGGCCGACCAGGTCACGTTCACTCGTGCGCGCCGGAGCGGACGAGTAGCGTCCCGACCCCCGCGAGCCCGAGGGCCGCGGCGATCACGCCGAAGAGCTCGGCCTCGGGCCGTTGCACGGGCAGCTTGTGCTCCTCAGCGCTGGCCTCGTCGCCACCCATCGCGGCCGGCATCGCCGCCGGCGTCCCCGACGGCACCGCCGCCACCGGCATCGCTGACGGCATCGCCGCCACGGGTGCCTCGACCGTGGAGGGCATCACCGGCGCCGCTCCCGGCACCGCTGAGGGCATCGGCGTGATCGCAGCCATCGGCGCCACGCTCGGGGAGGGCATCGGCCTCGCTGCGGTGACGGTGAGGTCGGCGGTCACCGAGATCTTCCCGCTCTGGGTCTGCGCGCGCACGGTGTAGGAGCCCGGCGGCGTGGTGGCCGGGACGGTGAACGAGGCGGTGAAGCCCGCCTCGCCGGCATCCTGGGCGACCGTGGTCACCTTCCCGAGCGGGATCGACCGGCCGACGCGCTCGAGCGTGATCGCGAACTCGGTGTCGTCGCTCATGTCCTTCCCGATGACCGTCAGCGTCCCGCCGGCCACCACGACCGACGGATCGACGCGGATCGCGGGGCTGCTGTGCCCGAGCGCGATGCCCACCGGCAGGAGCGCCAGCGCGAGCAGGGTCAGTGCGACCGTCTTCACTTCATGACCGCCATGTTGAGGTGCTGCTGGACCGGCTGGAGCTCCGCGAAGACGGCGGCCGCGACCGCGAGGAGCGCGACGGATGCCACCGCCGCGAGGATCGCCTTCCGTCGGGCCGGGTGCATGTACGGCGTGCGATCGACGAACGGCACGAGGGCGAAGAACGCACCGAGGACGAGCGGCGCGATGATGAGCGCACCCACGCCCCAGAGCTGCTCGACGGGCAGCAGCGCGACGAACATCCACGGTGGCTTCGTCACCTCCACACCGGCGACGCCGGGCTGGCCGAGCGGCGCGGGCCAGGCGAGGCTGAGCCCGAGCGCGAGCGCGAGCAGGAGGAGCCCGAAGCCGAGCATGCGCCGCACGTGCACGTCGAAGTGCGAGTCCCCCTCACCGGCGGTCGCGCGGCTCTCGGCCTCGAACGTCACCTTCGGCGAGATGCCGTGCTGCTTGATGAGGAAGACGTGTGCGGCGATGAGCAGGACGAAGACGAGCGGCAGGAGCGCGGTGTGTCCGACGAACACCCGCGTGAGGAGCGGAACGCTCTGGCTGAAGTCCGTCGAGAACCAGGTCCCGAACCCGCCGATGAATTCCGCGAAGGCGGTGTTGTGCGCGAGGGCCTCGATCCCTTCCTGGTCGAACTTCAGCACCGTCCCCGTATACGCGAGGCCCATCGTGACGGCGAGCAGGCCGAGCCCGACGAGATAGTTGACCTCGCGCGGTCGCTTGTACGAGGCGTACCACATGGCGCGCACGAGGTGGAGGAGGACCGTGACGACGACCACTTGCGCGATCCAGTAATGGACCGAGCGCACGATGCCGCCCAGTGGCGCGCCGGTCATGATGTAGACGACGCTGTCGTGCGCGTCGGCCGGGTGCGGGTGGTAGAACTGCGCGAGGTAGATGCCCGTCACGAAGAGGAAGACGAAGCCGGTGAGGGTGATCCCGCCGAGGATGTACGGAAGCCGGTTGGCGTGCGTCGGCACCGGGTAGGCGATCCCGCGCAGCCCCAGGCGGTCGGCGAGCCAGCTGCCGACGCTCCCACCCGGCGGTAGTCCGGCATCACCGAGCGTCGCTGCCGGCCGCAGCCCCACATCCTCCGGCGCTGCGTCGGGGCCTTGAGTGAGTGCGCTCACGCCGGCAGCATCGCTCGTGACCTTCAACATGACATCGCCAAGAACACGCGTTCCTTCCAGGTGGGATCACACCTTTCAACTAGGTGAGAACACCCGATCGACGCGCACGGCGCACCCCTACTATCGCCGGCAAGGATCCCCCAGGTGGAGCAGATTCGCGTCGTTCTCGGCGAGGACCACGTGCTCGTGCGCGAGGGTACGCGTCGCATCCTCGAAGAGGCTGGGGACCTCACGGTCGTGGGCGAGGCGGGCGACGGCCGGCAGGTTCTCGCGCTCATCGAGGAGCTCCATCCCGACGTCGCCGTCCTGGACATCCGGATGCCGAAGATGAGCGGCATCGACGTCGTGCGCCGCATGCGCGAGCGCTCGCCCGCGACCCGCGCGCTCATGCTCACCGCCTATGACGACGACGAGTTCATCCTCGCCGCGCTGGATGCCGGAGCCGCGGGCTATCTCTTGAAGACCGCGCGTGCCGCCGAGCTCGTCGACGCCATCCGGACGGTCCATGCGGGCGAGCCGGTCCTCCACGCGACGATCGCAACGAAGGTCGCCCGCCTCTGGCTTCGTCGCCCGGGCGCAGTGCGCGCCGACCTGGCGGAGTCGCTCAGCCCACGCGAGCGGGAGGTGCTGGAGCTGGCGGCGAGCGGGTTGCGGAACCGGGCCATCGCCGACCGCCTCGGCATCAGCTCGCGCACCGTCGAGGGTCACTTCAACAGCATCCTTGGCAAGCTCGGTATCGCGTCGCGCCTTGAGGCGGTGCTCTACGCGATCTCGCACGGCTGGGTCACCATCGACCACCAGCAAGGCACGGGTGCCGCGTGACCACGCGTGCCCCGGGGGCTTCCGTGACGGCGCCCCCCGTTGGGGAGCGTTGGGCAGCAGCCACGCAATGGCTCGATCCGTATCGTCCCCGGCTCCGCGACCGGCGCTTCTGGGTGATCCAGGTGCTCGTCGCCATGATCGCGGCGGTGCACTTCGTGCTCGAGAGCGAGCAGGTCTTCGAGCTCAGTCCGGACCACATTCACAGTCTGTTCCTCGTGCCGATCTCCTTGTTCTTCGTTCCTGTGGTGTACGCCGCGCTCACGTTCGGTCTGCCGGGCGGCTTGGCGACCGCGGCCTGGGCGACGATCCTCGCGGCACCCAACCTCCTGCTCTTCCACGATCCGCCGGAGCAGCTCGGCGAGCTCGTGCAGATCGCGATGGTCGACGCGGTCGCGGTCCTCGCGGGGGTTCGCGTGGACCGCGAGCTGCGCGCTCGCCGTCACGCAGAGGCCACGAGCGCAGCGCTGCAGGCGTCGGAGGCCAAGTACCGCGGGCTCTTCGAGTCGAGCCCCTCGGCGATCCTGGTTCTCGATCAGGGCGGCGGCGTCATCGACGCGAACCCCGCCGCGGGAGTCCTCTTCGAGCGGACACCAGAGACGCTCCGTGGTCGGACGATCAGCGAGGTCATCGACCCGCAGTGGTCGCAGCGCCTGCTCGACGGATCACAGAACGGCGTCCGCGAGATCGTGACCCTGCGCACGCACAGCGACCGAGAGCTGCACCTCGAGCCGGCCGTGACGCGCGTCGCCGAGCGCGCTGGGCGTCCTCTGCTCCAGGTCATCTTCCGCGACGCCACCGAAGAACGGCTGCGACACGCCGGCCTGCGCGCCTTCGCCGCGCACGTGCTCGGAGCGCAAGAAGCGGAGCGCAAGCGCATCGCGCAGGAACTGCACGACGAGACGGTGCAGAAGATCGTTCTCGTCTGCCGACAACTCGACGTGGCGGAGACGAGCAAGCTTCCCGCAGCCTCGCGCGAAGCACTGAGCCACGCGCGACGCACTGCGGAGGAGATCGTCGAGGAGCTGCGAGACTTCGCACGCGCGCTCCGACCTCCGGCCCTCGAGGACCTCGGGCTCGTCAGCGCGCTACGGCGCCTGCTCGCCGAGATCGCCGAGAGGGAGCGCGTTGAGGTCTCGTTCGACGGCCCGCTGGAGGAGCGGCGACTCGCACCGGAGAGCGAGCTCGCTCTGTTCCGCATCGCGCAAGAGGCGCTCCGCAACGTCGAGCATCACGCGCAGGCGTCGCATGTGCGCATCACCATCACGGTCGACCTCTCAGAGGTGCGGCTCGAGGTCGCCGATGACGGGATCGGTTTCACCGCTCACCCTGGGCAGGACTTCGCGGCGGCCGGACACCTGGGGCTGCTCGGCATGCGCGAGCGCGCGGAGACCCTCGGCGGGAGCCTCGATGTCCGCAGTGGCCCTCAGGGCGGCACGCGCATCAGTGCGACGATCCCTCTAGGGCTCCGGGGTCGTCGGATCGAGTATTCCCATCCCTTAGCTGAGGACGCCATCGACCACGTGGACATGCCCGCAGCCGACAGCGGGTGAGCCGGCGATACGACTCGAGCGCCCCCGGCTCACGCTCAGCCGACGCTCCGCGCTCACCTATTCGGTCCCCGCGCACCCGACGGCGGTCGGATTCAGGCGAGTACCTGCTGCGTCCGCGTACCATCGACGCCGCGACGCGGGCACCAGAGCAGGGGGGGTCGGGCAATGCGCGCGCTCATGGTCGCGCTGGCAGTGGCGGAGATCCTCGCGGTCGCTTGCGGAGGGGCCGGTGCGCCCGCTGCCGGCGCGAGCGCCGGACGCGTCATCACGATCGAGATGAGCGACCTTGCGTTCTCGCCGGCGACGATCACGCTCAAGCCCGGCGAGCGGGTCACCCTGAGCTTCAAGAACGTTGGCGCCGTGGAGCACGAGTTCATGGCCGGCCAGGACGCCATGGTCGGCAAGGGCTACCTGCGGGACTGGCTCGCGCTCGCCAAGACGGAACCGACCGTGAGC
>Ga0082335_1004461_pt1 | contig 20953 bp, 22 predicted proteins | sample Subgrocontami58m_FD_72375 | JGI IMG/M metagenome (GOLD analysis project Ga0082335, IMG submission 72375) | Subsurface groundwater microbial communities from S. Glens Falls, New York, USA - GMW37 contaminated, 5.8 m (SPADES assembly) (version 2) ... | reverse complement strand
GAGAATCGTTGATCCGCCCCCCTCTCCCTAACCCTCTCCCCCGCCAGCGGGGGAGAGGGAACCTTCTGCTGTGCGTCAGACGACATGCTCAGGCGCGTGTTACCCACACGAAAGTCCGATGAGTCTTAAGTAGAGGCCCCTATGAATCTTGAACGACCGTACCAACCCCCGATTCGCTCATTGCTGTACGTTCCCGGCAACAAGCTCGACTGGATGCTGAAGTCCGCGAAGTACGGCGCCGATGCGCTCATCTTCGATCTGGAGGATTCCGTCCCGGATGATCAAAAGGTCGCAAGCCGCGCGATCGTCCGCAAGGCCATCGAGGAGATGCATCAAACCACGCGCACACGCTTGTTCGTTCGCATCAATTCGGTCTCGACGGGTTTGGCGGATGGGGACATCGAGGCGATTGCGGGGCCCGGCCTGTTCGGCATTCAAGCCTCCAAGATCGAAGGCGCGGAAGCGGTCCGGCATCTCGATGCGTTGTTGGCCAAGTGCGAGACGAAGGCAAAGTTGCCGGCAGGGCAAATCTTCCTCATGCCGTTGATTGAAGATGCCAGGGGTGTGAGGGAAGCTTATGAGATCGCCATGGCTGCCGCCAGAGTTGCCTACCTTCAGTGCGGTGTCGGCGCGACCGGCCCCCTGGCGATGGGCGACATGGCGAGATCGGTCGGATTTCGGGAAGTAACGGGCCACGAAACCGCGTATTTGCTGGGTAAGGTGGTGCTGGACGCGCGCGCAGCGGGCATTGCCAACCCATGCACGGGTCTCACGTCTGCGCCGATCAAGGATCTGGATGCGGTGCGTGCGCTGGCGCAACGCGGTCGAAACTTCGGCTACCTCGGAGCGAACCTGATACACCCCAGTCATGTGCCGATTGTCAACGAGGTATTCGGTGCATCGCAGGAGGAAATCGACCATTGGACCGGGCTCGTCGCCGCGGTGGAAGAGGCGCAAAAGAAGGGGACGGCGGCGGTCGTCTATAAAGGCAAGATGGTGGATATCGCGCATTACAACTACTCGCGCGAAATGCTGAAGCGCACCGCGGAGTACGTCCGCCAGGGCTGACATCGGGTGCCGCCACAAAACACCCCCTCTCCCGCCTGGGCGGGAGAGGGTTGGGGTGAGGGTGGGCTGTCACGCGATTACGTAACTCTCAGTAAGCGAGGAGGATCGGTGAGAGGAGAGTTCGCGAGGCTTTTTGAACCCGGAAGAATCGGCACGCTGGAACTCAAGAACCGGATAGTAATGCCTCCCATGGGAACCCGTTTCTACGGCTTATGGGGCGATGTCACCGATACCGCTGTTGAATGGTTCCGCAGACGAGCCGCCGGGGGATGTGGCCTGGTCATGACCGGGGTCGGGTACGCGGCGACTGCCATAGACGCCCTCAGGTCGACACCCAATGCCTTGAGAGTTGACGATACTTCCTACATCGCCGGCCTGTCCTGCATGGCCGAGGCGATTCATGAAGGAGGCGCCAAGGCGGGAATCCAGATTTCAGCCGGTGGCGGCGCCCAGGCGGAAGGCACGCCATGGATGCCGGGTCTGCAAGCCGATCGGAGCGTTGCGCCGGTGTCGCCATCCGGGGTTCCCGGTGTGGGACATACGCTCCCGGGGTCGAGTCTGAAGCAGCCGCGCGCGTTGACGGTCGGAGAAATACAGCAAGTCATCGAGCTGGTTGGAATGTCGGCGGGAAACGTCAAGACAGCCGGTTTCGACCTGATAGAACTGCACGCGCACGGTGGATATCTGATCGCCCAGTTTCTGTCTCCGTTCTTCAACAAGAGGACCGACGAATATGGCGGCAGCCTGGAAAACCGCTGCCGGTTTCTCATGGAAATCGTAGCCGCCGTGAGAAAGGCAACGGGTCCTGATTTTCCGTTGACGGTAAAGTTTTCAATCGACGATGCGCTTCCCGGAGGATGGGACGTCAAGCAATCCCAGACGCTCGCCCGGAAACTGGAGACAGCCGGAGTCAATGGCATCTGCATCTCCTCCGGCGCCCATGGCACCAAGATGCCGGCGTCACCGACCTATGTTTACCCCAGCGGCATTTTCGTGCCGCTCGCTCAGGCAATAAAAGAGGCGGTAAAAATTCCCGTCCTGGTCGGAGGTAAATTGAACGACCCGCAACTGGCCGAGAAAACGTTGCGGGACGGCAAAGCGGATTTCATTTGCGTGGGAAGGGCTTTGATCGCCGACCCTGACTGGCCGAAGAAAATCGCCAACGGCCAGATTGAAGAAATCCGTCCCTGCCTGTCCTGCAATGAATGCCGGCAAGCCGGTCACCGCGGCCAGCCTGTCAGGTGCGCGGTAAACGCCGCCGCGGGAAAGGAGATCCGCTACGACACGATCCAGCCGGCTCAGGTCAGAAAAAAGGTGTTGATAGCGGGCGGGGGTCCCGCCGGACTGGAAGCAGCCCGCGTCGCCGCGCTGAGGGGGCACCAGGTAATACTATGCGAGAGGCATGAACGGCTCGGCGGGCTCATGTTGCTGGGCGGTATTCATAACGAGGAAATCACGGCTTTCAGTGAATGGCTGATTGCCCAGATCAAAAAGCTACCGGTTGAAATCAGACTGAAGACCGAGGTGACTCCCGCTCTGGTCGAAAAGGAAAAACCCGATGCGGTCGTATTGGCCATCGGCGGAACCTTCGTCAGCCCTCAAATACCCGGCATCGACAGAGACAATGTTTTCAGCTCGAAAGACATGCTGGCGATGATGCACGGCCAGCCGATCAACAAAGGCATCCTTTATCGCGCCATCGCCCCTTTCGCGAAGCACGTTGTCACCGCCTCGATGGTGCGACAACTCCTGGGGTCGAATTTCCCGATCAAGGAGAAAGTCGCCATCATCGGCGGCCAGTTCGCGGGCTGTTCTACGGCACTGCTGCTGGCCGAAAAGGGGAAGAAGGTAACCATAATCGAAGAGTCGGACCTGATCGGCCGGACCATGGAGGCGAATACCATGGCGGTCCTGAAGGCCGAGATCAAGGCCGGCAACGTGAAAGTATTGACCTCAACGCGGGTCAGCGAAATCAATGATGCCGGTGTCGTCGTCATCGACGCCAAGGGCGACAAGACCGAGCACGAGACCGAGACCGTAATTGTCGCGCTTGATCTGGCACCCACGACAAGCACCCTGGCCGCCGAGTTGGCGGACAAAGTGAACGAGCTCTACGTGATCGGCGATGCGAAGGCTTTTCTGAGAATCAAGAACGCGATCGCAGAAGGATTCGTCACTGCCTCGAATCTATAGAGCTGCATCCAGCCAAAGAGCGGCCATTTGAAGGTATCGTGCCTTCGGGCAGTAGTCGGCCAAGTCCCGACGGGCGAGAAGCTACGAAAGCAGGCTGCTGACCGGCAGGTCATCTGGTCCATTTCCGAGGGGTCGCTGGTGCGGCGTTACAGCGCCGCTACCGAAGCTGGCGCCTGCACCGAATAAGACGATTGAGACCACGTACCTGTGAATCTATCGTTGCGCATCACCGGCAGGAAAAAGCAAGCGAAGCGCCGCTTCCGACTGTCCGGTGCATGCGCGGGTTAGAATTCACTTGACCCTAAACATCGAGGTCTATGAACACTGCGCAGTGATCGGATGCCCCCTGCGCCCCTGTCACCTGCGAGAACCGCTTCCCTTCGTAGTAATCTATATCCGTGCCTAGGCCTCTGCGTTCGATGGTCGGAATGGTGTTGGCGTTACGATCCGCCAGCTTCTTTGAGAGGAGAATGTAGTCCAACTGTTCGGCCACCTTGTCCTTTTTGTAGTAATGAGTCCACTGTTCGTCAGCCGGTAGACGAGTAGCGACTAAGTTCTCAAGGAATTTGTGTTTTGCGAGTGCAGCCAACTCCGGTGCTTCCGGGCCATTATTCAAGTCGCCAAGCACAGCGAAGTCGCCATCAAGCATGGTGCCGTAGCGCTCTCTCAAAATCTCGACTACACGCTCGGCTTGCTCTCTGCGGCGATCCTCGCCACCGCCGATCTTTGATTTGAAGTGGTTGATGAAGAGGCGCAACGATCTCTTTTGAGTGAGCAAGATTTCGACTTCAAGGCAGTCCCTCGAGAAAGTTCGACCCGACGGCGGACTACCTTCAGGCTCGAAGCGATGAGTATGAATCGCACCGAGCGGGTACTTGGACAGTACCCCTACGTCGATGCCGCGTGGATCGTTACCATCGAAAACCATGGCGTAAGGATAGGCTCCCTTTAGCCACTTTTGATTGAATGCCAATAGGGCAAAGAGATTCTCAACCTCCTGAAGTGCCAAGACATCTGGTGCGTTCTCAGTGATGACTTTTGCAGTTGCCTTCCGAGCAGATTTGCCAATCGGACCGAAGTCATCAATTGACCATCCGAGCATGTTGATGTGTCCGCCCTCGGCAACGAACTTCTCTGGGTCGATCGGCTTCTTCGTTCGACTGCCCCTCTCATTGGCGAGGAGTCGATAGCGATTGAACAAGTTTTCGATGTTAAACGTTCCGAGTCTGAGCTTCATCACTGTTCTCCGGGATATGTGGCGATTTTGAAGTTGTGAATCACGGCTTAGGCAAGCCTAGCTTCAGACTTTCTGGGTAGTCCCAAACTTTGTCGTCATGTGCTTTGGGGAAGTCGTCTGAATGGGCCTTCATCCAAGCCTTAGCAACCTCGTCCTGAACTGGTGCAGGTGACTTCGAAAGGCCAATGGGTGCCCGTTTCGCTGCGACCTCGCGCATGCACACGAAGAGCTCGCAGTAGATCATGTCGAGGATAGTGCCGAGAATGCTACCGTCACGGAAATTGACGGGTGTGCCCTGCAGTAGCACGTAAAAATGCTTCCCGCTGGGCTGTACAAATCGCCAGACTATATCCGAGTACTTTTCGACTTTACATTCGCGCTCAAAGTCTGCCAGGGCAAACTCGACCGCCTTCGAGCTTGCGCTGACGAGAATTGCGCCGTCTTTGATGAAGGGCATATCAACGAGTCGGATAGAAGTTTGGCCAGTACAGCCGACTACTAGATCCGACTCTGGCAGCAGATCGTGCAAGGGAAGCGGAAAGAATCCTTCGACCTTTGCGCTCATGTCCTTTGCGGGATTGATGTCGTAGACGGAAACAACGGCTTCTCTGCCCCTTAGCGCCACAGCACTCGATCTACCGATTTTCCCAAAGCCTATGACTCCACTCCTGAGTCCTTGACAGATCGCAGAAAACTCCTCGCGAAGGATGCGTTCAATGCTAAAAAGAACAGCATCTCCAATAATCGAATCCTCAACGGCTTTCAGTGGGCTCTGCGCCATAGAAAGAACGGGGATGGGATGCGGCCCCGTGCTTTCGTAAAGCCAGTGTCCGTTGTTCGTGTCTTCTACAACGCCGAGGAAATGCGAATATGCGGCGAGCCTCGCCGACGCCTTTGCCAAGTAACCACCAACCTCTTGAACGAGGAGCGGTTCGTTTGACTCCGCGAGGGTATCAAGTGTTTGTCGTTCAGACTGGACAAAAGTGTCGGGTATTGAGGTCGGCACGATGACGGCGAAACCCTTGGCTCTCAAGGCCTGAACGGCACTTGGTGAGGCGGAGTATGGGATTGCGATTACTCGTGCAACGGGAAAGACACTGTGGACAGCTTCAACATAGGGGACCGCTGTGTCGAGCACGTGCGTGATAAGGATAGAACGTGCCTTGATCTCGGGTGGGACGGTGCCCAAGAGCCCAGCGAGGGCTGGGAGCTGGGCGCCGATCTTTGGCGGGGCGGCGACGAGTGTTTTTAAATTGAGCGCCGTGAATCGCATGGACTCTCCTTCCAAATCTAACGTCACCGTTCACCCGGCCGAGGAAGGGCGCGGAGCGCCGATTCCGAGGATCGGGTGCAACGGTTTGTTATGCAGCATTTGTCATTTCCGATACGTCAATAAATACGTCCCCAACGTAACGGTTCAGGCGATGGCGTTTCGGTAACCCCAAGACTCCTTTCACCAACGTAAGCGCCGCCCTCCACTCTGCTTCGGTTTTTGGACCATCAACGTCGGTGGCTCCGGTGAAATAAACGAAGACGAGGTACGCCTTCTTCTTGTTCAACTTGCGAAGAAGGTAAAGGTGGGCAAGCCGGTTGGCGTATTGATACAGTTTCCCGGACCAAGGAATTTCCGTCGGAACTCCGAGGAATCTCTTTGTCTCTTCCAGACTACGCTCAATGTGCTGTCGTCTCTTGCCCTCTGCAGATGTGCCGGGCGAAACGGCTTCTGGAATATTGGCCTTTGCTTCAACGATTAGAAGCCCGTCTGATCCGACGGTTGCTAGAGCGTCCCATTGCGGCCCACGCGCGGGCCAGAAACGTGACAGAGGATGCTGCGTGAGTTCAACACCCAGCTTTGCGAGGAAGTCCTCATCGCGATACTCCGCATATTCGTCGTCGGCTCGCGGGGACTTCCATTCTATTGTGGTCGAGCGCGGCAACGCCAATGAATCGCACACGCGAGCGTCGAGCAGCGTAGGGTGCTCATTTACCGCCATTCGTAGCCATTTGAGGCTGCCTCTGGCCGGTCCCTTTTCAACGGCTCTCATTGCCTTCGATGCTCCTTTTCATGCTGCATAACGTATCGCTCTGCGGCGGGCTCGTGACGGCCGTCGATAAGGTGCGGTGCTCGCAGCCCGTCCGCAGCAGCAAATGGTTAGAAGCCACATTGCTGTGGAACCAGCGAGTAAACCGCTGCGCGGCGAGGTTCCCCACGAACGAGCAAACGGTTGCGCGCGAGGCACTCGAACACCGCGCCGACCTTTTCAGCTACCCGTCGGCTGGCGACGTTATCTTCAGAAACGACGATCTCTAACCGCGTGAGTTTGAGGTTACGAAAACCAAACTCGGCGATAGTTTGGACCGCCCGCGATGCGACTCCTTGGCGCTGACATGACTGGCGCACCCAATACCCGATGTTCCCGAAATTGTGCTGCCGGTTCAATTGATTTATCGAGACGCCTCCGAGGAACGCGCCTTCGTCAGCTGAATAGATAGCCACGTCGTATGCAGCTTTCTGTTCCAGATTCCTATCACAGTTCGCGAACCAAGCGTTTGCTTCGTCAACGGAGTAGCCACCGTGACACCAAGGCATCCAGGCGCCAACGGTTGGGAGAGACTCGATCGCGGCCGCAACAAAGGCGGGGCCATCTGCAGACCGGAAAGGCCTGATGCAAAGCCCGCGCGCGAGGAGTGGCTCCATTTGTGGCTTCTAACGTCGTGGTGAACGGCGGGCCAGCACACACGATCGAACTCGCGCGACGCTAGCGGCCCGTCCGTTCCACCTGTAGTTGGGGGTCATGAGCGCACCGGCCGCGGGACTCAACGTTTCGGAGCGCCAAGGGCCGGGCGGTTCTTGCGGTAGGAGTTCTTTACGGCGATCTTGCCATCCCGAAAGGTGAACAAATCACAGCCATTTACTTCCACGCGGGTACCGTCCGTTCTTGTTCCCGTGAACGTCCACTCGGAAACTCCCCGCTCGCCTTGAACAAAGTGGCGAGCGTTGCCCCAATGGGCATCGGGGAAGATTGACCAAACCTCCGCGTAGCCAGCTCGGACGGCCTCGCGGCCAGCGTAGCGCGTTCCGCAGACGTCTGGGCCTGCGGAGGAATCGAATACACAGTCCTCAGTCATGAATGACATAAGAGCATCGGCATCATGTCGGTTCCATGCATCGGCAAAGGTTTGCAATACCTCTGTGGTGACCTCAGCAATCACTTTCGACATGCTCTACCTCCTTTCCAGATCTCCTCCGGCACCGATTCATGACGCCCAACGACTGCCATCAGCGGCAGGAGCAAGCAAGCGAAGCACCGCTTGTGACTGTCCGCTGCATGGCAAGGTTGGGCGGAAATGTCTCTGCGATCCCGTAATTGCAACTCCCACGTTAAGACGCGGGCTCGCCGGAGGCGGGGCTGCCGGCTTGTGCCGCTGCTTGAGGGTCCGAAGTTATGTGCGCGTCAATAAATACAGATGCGCACCCCGGTTCTGGCGTCAAATGGTTAAAAACGATGGTTGTTACAAGAGCTTTGCGATGCATGCCTCGTCGCAGGAGGCGGACCCAAAGCGGAGCCTTCGCAATCCAATGTGTTGGTGTTCGAAATGTCAACATGAGGTTTGGCATTCCATTAATACCGGGTATCCACTCGTGTGAGGAAATCTCCGGCCACGGGATTAGACCGTAGGCACGGCGCAAAAATATCCCGTGTTCGTCAACTATGACCTGAGGCCTTCTATCCAGCATTCTCCATAAACAAAACAGGATTCCTGCAACGAGAATCGGACGTGCGGTCCCAACTAATGGTATTGGGCCGAATTCGATTGGAACAAACAGCCCGCAGAATATGACTCCACTGAGATTAATCCAGAGAGAGTGGTAAAAACGAAAAGTGTTCATTTATTCGGATGCCCAACGTCCGCGTTCAGCCGCGCGTCGGCAAGCAACGCTTGCCAGCGTCGGCTTTTGGAACGCGCGGTTATGTGGCTCGTTTGACATTGATCGCATACTCAATATCCACGTGACGCCAGTGAGACCGCTGTAGGACTACGCGGTCTGTCCGGCTTTCACATGATACGGTGAGTTTAGTCTCGGAAAGCCACGTTATAGTGACACTGCCATTGACGCAATAGCCGGCGAAACTGGGCTCCGACAATGTGCGGAAAAAGACTTTCCAGCGCGGCGTCAACACGAGGTGTTGTCCATATGGCGCGGCGCCAGCCTCCGACTTCGACTCTAGCACCGACGCGATTACCGCTCCGCTCGGAGACGGCACAGCGTTCGTCACTTTCCAGTCGAGGTCCGAAAACAACCAAGCTACGGCGACGCCAAAAATGACAGCCGCGATCGCGAGTGCAATACCGGTAGTCTTCGCCAGTCTAGATAATAGCCGGCGCATCGAGTTCATCTCGCCACATAACGTAAATTGGTTAACAAGAAATTCGTTGACAATTTAGTTGATTCTTTTTCCCTCTGAGAAAATTCGGTCGCCGCGTTAGTTGACATATTATTTGCCAGTATTAGTTGACGCAAAGTCGGCTAATGCGCCTCCCGCGTAAATAACACGGAACCTCTGGAGCCATATCCAGAGAAAATACTACGCCTTTTTGTCCATCCAGAATACAAAGGCCGGTAAGTCAACGACGATTCGTCAGGCCCTGGCCCGGGCCCCGCCTGTTGTCAGGTTTTCCTGACAGACGGTATGTCAGATCTTTGGTACAGCCAGACTCGTCACTCGCTTAGCCCCCGTAGCATGAGACAACGCCCGTGGTGCTGAGCTTCTCGATGTCGCGGGCGCAGTAGCCCAGTTCGCCCAGGATTTCGCGAGTGTGCTCGCCCACGTGCGGGCTGTGCGTCAGACGATCACCTGTCGCGGGCGGGCGCTGGCCGCAGATGGAACTCATCGGCACACGGCCAAGAGTGTCGTTCTCGACCCAGTGCACCGCATCGACCGCCTGCACCTGCGGGTCGGCGAAGAGATCCTTGTAGGTATTTACCTTGGCTTTCAGGATGTCGATGCTGGAAAAAAGTTCTATCCATTCGTCGGAGGTCTTCGTCTCCAGGATGGGCCGCAGCTCGGCCATCAGTTCCGCACGGTGCGTGACGCGCGAGCGCGCATCGGCAAAGCGCGGATCTTCGAGCCACTTATCCTTGCCAAGCAGCTTGGCGAGCCGCTGGAAGTGCGCGTCGCGCCGCGCATTGACGCTCATGTAACCGTCCCTGGTCTTGAACATGCCGACCGGCATACCGATCGGTTCGGTGGCGGCGCCCTGCAGATGCTGTTCCATCATCGCTCCCTCCTGTAGCGCGAGCGAGGATTCCAGCAGACTGGTTTCGATGTAGCCGCCGCGGCCCTTCGTCGCCTTCTTGTAGAGAGCGGCCGCGACCGCTTGGGATGCGTAAAGTCCCGTCGCGAAATCGATCGCCAGCATCTCGATGCGCTGCGGTATGCCAGTCGCGTCGCGATTGATCGACATCATCCCGGTATAGGCCTGCATGACCGAGTCCGTCGCCGGATCATCGCAACGCGGGCCTCTCGGGCCGAAGCCCGTGATGGCGAGATAGATGACCTCCGGATTGGACTTCCTCACGTTCTCGTAATCGAGCGCGAACTTGTCGATCTTCCCGACCCGGAAGTTCTGGATCAAGACGTCACAGCCTCTGGCGATCTGCTGAACGATCGCGACACCCTCGGTGGTCTTGAGATCCACGGCGAGCGAGCGCTTGGCGCGATTGACGATGACCGAATGCGCCGTGTGATCGCCCGTCCATTTTCCAAGCTGCCGGCTCCAGCATCCTGATCCGGGCGGCTCGACCTTGATCACATCGGCGCCGTTACGCGCCAAATGCATCGCGCAATAGGGTCCCGCCACGCCCTGCGACAGATCGAGAACCTTCACGCCTGCAAAGGGCAGATCGTTTTCTTGCTCCATCCCTGTATTCCTCGGATAAATGGCGGATAAATGGGGCCGGGTTCACTTTTTCCGCAAGTGAAATGTGAACCCGGCCCAATTTTGCATTAACGGTCCTTGATCAGGCGGCTTGTCTGATCAGAGATTCAGCGGGAATTCCCAACCCTTTGTGTAGCTTCCAAGCCATCGCCATCGTCAGTGGACGTTTGCGGTTCAGGACCTCATAAACGCGATTGGGCTGGCCGATGTACGGCACCAGATCCTTAACCGAAAGATTCCGCTGCTCCATCGCAAACTTGATAGCTTCGACCGGGTCAGGTAAGTCAAGGGGAAAGTGTTTGGCCTCATATGCTTCGACCAGTGTCACCAAAACATCCAGCCTGTCACCTTCAGGCGAATTGCGCTTTGCGTCCATCAGTCGCTCGATTTCTTTGAGCGCCGCTTCGTAATTTTGTTTGGTCCTGATTGGTCTAATCTCCATCGGTCTTGTCCTCATATAGTCTGGGCATCGATGCGGTCGTACTGGGCATGCGTACCAATGAAGCGGACGTAAACGACGCGATATGGGTAATTAATCCACGCAACGATACGGTACTTGTTGCCTGCGATATTAAACACCACGCGACCGTCTTTCAGAATACTGGCACTGCCAATCTCGCGTTTCAAGTCCGCGGGCGACGCCCAATCGGCCCGCAAAACCTGCCGGTACCACGCCAAAGCCGGCTCCCGCGAATCGCCGTACTCCGGTTTACTCTCGATGAAGTGTTTGATCGTGCGCAGAGCAATGACACGCATGATAATGAATGGTAGTCCCAAAATGGGACTAATGCAAGCCGCCGAATCCTATCAAAAGGGCCCCGAGATGCGCCGCCGACCACGAGCGAGCCATCGGCCTTCGCTATCTGCGCTACAATTACCGGCGTAACCCTACAGCTCAAACCTTCAACCTGAGCTCCGGGCCTCGGTGGTTTAGCCAATGCGCGAAATCAAGCGATGAACATCCTCCGGCTTCCGGACCTCGGCGCCAGCACCGGCGAGGCTGAGGTGGTGGTTTGGCTCAAGGCCGTGGGTGAGAACATCACGGTGGGCGAGCCGGTGCTGGAGGTGCAGTCCGACAAAGCAAACGTGGAGGTGGAAGCCACCGCCTCGGGCACCTTGGCGCGGGTGCTGGCGGAGGAAGGGCAGATTCTGAAGCCGGGCGATCCTTTGGCGGTGATCGCGGAGCCCGACGAGCCGCGAGACGCCGCGGCCATCGACCGCGCGCTTGGCGCGCTTGGCGGCTGAGCCGTGGCAGAGCTCCCGATACTTCCGCCGGCGGAGGCGAAAGGCCTGAGCGAGGGCCTGCGCCTTTACGGCTGGATGGCACTCTCGCGTGAGCTGGACGAAGTCCTGTGCGCCGCCAATCCGCGCTGGTTCCCGAGCGCCGGAGAAGAGGCCACCATGGTGGGTGCGTTCTGCGACCTCCGCCCGAAGGACGCTATCGCCGCGCACTACCGCGACCCCTTCGTAATCTACATGATGCGCGGCGCGGAGATGACGCGGCTCATGGCGCAAGTCCTGGGAAAGGTTGAGGGCTACAACAAAGGCCGCTCGGTACCGTTTACCGGCCCCGTGGATCTCCAGATCGTCCCATGGGTTGCCGGCGATCTCGGCACCAGCTTGGGGGTCGCTACCGGCGCCGCGCTGGCGTTCCAGCAGGAAGGGTCGGACCGCATCTGCGTTTGCACCTTTGGCGACGGCACGGCCAATCGTGGTGACTTCCACGAGAATCTGAACTTGGCGGCAAGCTGGCGGTTGCCCATTGTCTACGTCTGCCAGCACAACGGCTGGGCCATCTCTCAGCCCGCCAAGGACTATCTGCCAGCCCCAGTGGCCAATCGCGCAGCGGGATATGGCATGCCCGGCTTCGAGGTGGACGGCAACGACCTGGATGCCGTGCGTCGGACGATGCTGGGTGCAGCGGCACGGGCGCGCGAGGGCAAAGGACCGAGCCTGATCGAGGCGCGGACGTGGCGCGCCAAGGGTCACTGGGCCGCGGACCCGGAGGACTATCGGGCAATCCGCCCAGACACGCCAATGGCGGACCCCCTCGTCCGATACGGCGATCGCCTGATTGAGCGAGGCGAGGCATCCGCAAAGGATCTGGACAGGCTGCGCGACGCCGCGCGGACCGCGGTCGCGTCGACGCTCGAGGCGGCGCGGGCGCTGCCGGACGCCGGAGAGGCGGAACTGGGCCTGAATGAGGTTCACCCATGAGCGCTGAGCCAAGCCGGCGACTGACCCACATGGAGGCGATCATCGAGGCGATCGCGGAGGCCATGCGGGAGGATCCGCGCATCTTCTACATCGGTCAGGATGTGGGCGCCATGGGCGGATCCATGCAGGGCACCAAGGGTCTGGTGGAAGAATTCGGCCCGATGCGTATCCGCGAGGCGCCAATCTCAGAGTCCGCCATGGTGGGCGCCGCATTGGGCGCGGCGCTCTTCGGTCAGCGGCCCATCGTGGAGATCAGCTTTGGCGAGTTTCTGCCTGCGGCCATGAACCAGCTCATCAACCAGGCACCTAACCTCCATTACATGACCGGCGGGACCGCGCGCGTCCCAGTGGTGGTACGGACACGCGTGGGTGACGGCCCCTACGGCGGACACCCGCAGGACTACTCTGCCTGGTTCGCACACGTACCGGGGTGGAAAGTGGTCATGCCGGCCACGCCGGTGGACGCGAAGGGGATGATGACAGCAGCCATCCGCGACGATGGTCCGGTGCTGTTCTTCGAGGCAATGAGCCTCTCTCATGCCGCCCGTGCACCGGTGCCCCGCGACGCCTTCGAAACGCCGATCGGCCAAGCGCGCGTCGCGCGCGAGGGCCGCGACGTGACGGTGGTTGCGGTGGGCAGCTCGCTCCCCCTCGCCATGCGCGCCGCCGGCGAGCTGGCGGCAGAGGGCGTCGAGCTGGAGATCCTCGATCTCCGGACGCTCCGTCCGCTTGACCGCGACGCCATCCTCTCCTCTGTCCGGCGCACGCGCCGCCTCATCACCGTGCACGAGGCCTGGGTGGCCGGAGGGATCGGCGCGGAGGTGGCAGCGTCCGTGGTAGAAGAGGCTCCCGAGCTGCTGGTTGCGCCGGTCATACGCATTGGCGCCGCGCCGGTGCCCGTGCCCAGCGGTAAGGTGCGCGCCCACGCGCTGCCCAACGCGCGCCACATCGTGGAAGCCGCCCGCCGCGTGATGGCGAGCACCCGGGCATGACCGCGCGCGAACCGGGCGCGACGGACACGGTCAATGGCGTCCCGGTCGCGCGGCGTATCCCCCTGCGCGGCATCCAGCGCGTGGTGGCCAACCGCACCCTGGCGGGCATTCAATCCACCGCGCATGTCACCGCGATGGCGGAGGTGGATGCCGAACCGGTCCTGGCACACGCCCGCGAGCTGCGCGAGGCAATTCCGGGGCTGACGCTCACCCACCTCCTGATCAAGACGGCAGCCGCCTGCCTGCGCAGGCACCCGCGCCTCAACGCGACGATCGAGGAACAAACGGTGATCGAGTACGCCGAGGTGAACGTTGCCGTAGCGCTGGCACTGCCCTCGGACGATCTCCTGGCAGTGGTGATCAAGCGCGCGGACGAGCGCCCAATTGCCGAGATCGTGACGGGGCTGCACGCACTCCAGCAACGAGCGGAGGCCGGTGCCCTGTCCACAGACGATGTCCAGGGCGCAACCTTTACCCTGAGCAACTACGGCATGCTGCGCACCGTGATCTGGGCTACGCCCGCGCTCACCCCGGGACAGGCCGCCGTACTCGGCATTGGCCGCGCCGTGCCGCGGATGACGGTGGACGAGGCGGATCGCCAGGGCTGGAGTATGCGGCGAGTACTTCCGATCTCGCTCACCTACGACCACCGCATCGTGAACGGCGTCCCGGCGGGCCGTTTCCTGGACGATCTGGCGGAGCTGCTCCAGCACCCGGACCAGCAACTCTCCTCGTGATGTCATCCGCTAGTGGTGCGCCCCGATCGCGTCCATGAAGCGGTGCTTGATTGCTGTCGGACTAGGCAGTCCTCCACCCGCGACGGGTTTCTCCTGCATCAGGCAGTGGATGAACCAAGGCCCCGGCTCAACGAGCGCGCGGTCGGCGATGTTTCCGAATTCCGCGTTCGTTTCCACGCGCTCCACTTTGGGGTATCCCGCGCCCTTGGCAATCACCCCGAGATCCGTGTGGTACGCGGTCGCGGTCGGCTGACCGCCAGTCATGGCGTAACTGCGGTTGTCCCACACTATGTGGATCAGGTTTTTCGGCGCGCGCAGCGCAATGGTTGCAAGCGACCCCAGGTTCATGAGCAGCGAGCCGTCGCCGTCGTACACGATGACTTTCAAATCCGGCCGCGCCATGGCGAGCCCCAGACCGATCGAAGAAGCGATGCCCATCGAGTTCCAGTTGTAGAACGTGCGCACGTACTCGCCGGCCGCGCGCAGATCGTATTTCTCGTTTCCGAGCGATGTCACCACCACCTCATCAGTCAACTTGCTGACGAGGTATTTGGAAGCTTCGGCGCGGTCTATCATGTTCTTGTCCTCCCTTCTTTCCAGCCTGCAAGTTCGTTGGTAATGAGGATGGCCACGGGCGCCTCGGCTGCGTAACACACCCGCAGTGCGCCCTCGGTCATTTTCTCGACCTCGTCTTCGCGCGTAATGCTGTATGTCGGTATGCGCATTGCATCAAGTATGCCTTTGGTGGCCTGGCCCATCGGCACCTGCCCCGGGTTGAATTCGCCCAGGTCCCCGCGCACGCCGATGATGATCGGGCACGGGATGCGATAGGCGATGGCAAGCGACGCGAGCGCGTTGATCGAATTGCCCAGGCCCGCGGTCGGGCAGAGCAGCACGCCGCGCGCGCCACCAATGGATTGGCCGCAAACCACGCCGACGCCCTCTTCCTCGCGCGTCAAGGGCAGCGGTTCGAAGCCACCGAGATTTCGCGCCGCCTCGAGCAGCTTCTCGATCTTGCTGTCGGGGACATAATTCAAGTAACGCACATTGTATTTCTTGAGAACGGCGACGACGGTGTCTGCCCAAGCCATGACTTTCCCTTCAGAGTCTCAAACGCAATGACGTCAATGTTATCAGAGTGACCAGTCAGTCGGCATGTCGGGCTACGGCGTCATGGCTAGGCTGACACCTCAAGTGTTCCAGCGGATAGCTCACCCAGTTCGACAATAGTTGGATAGCCCGATTTACTCGTGTATATTGACAAGGAAGGAGTCTGTCGTCGGCCCCAGCGACCGGGATGGGCAGTTCCTGAGTGGGTACTCAATCGCATGCAGCGGAAAGGCGATCGTTTATGGACTTGTCCACCCGTCGGCGGTTTCTTGGTCGTGCAGGAGCGATACTCGTGGCTCCCGCAGTGGCGCGCTCCGGATTCGCGCAGAGCTGGCCGTCGAAACCGATCCGGGTCATCGTACCGTTCGTTGCGGGCGGCACCGTCGATGTGATCGCTCGCATCGCGTTTGAGCAACTGTCGAAGCGACTCGGCCAGCCTATCATCGTTGACAATCGTGGAGGTGCCGGCGGCACGATAGGCTCAGCGATCATCGCCAGGGCGAATCCTGATGGATACAATCTCCTCGTCAACTCCTCTGCCCACACCAATGCGCCGGCGGCCTTCCCGACCATTACCTATGACCCCGCACGCGACTTCCGCGCGGTGATCTCATTCGGTAGCATTCCCAACGTGATTGCGGCGGCGCCCTCGAAGGGATTCAAGACGCTGAAGGATCTCGTCGAGGCCGGTAAGAAGAGGGAACTCTCATTTGCCTCCGCCGGCATCGGCAGTGCCACCCATTGGTCGATCGAGCGGCTCCAACTCAGCGCAGGGTTCAAGGCGCTCCATGTCCCTTTCAGGGCAGGTCCCGAGGCTGTTCTGGCGACGATGGCCGGCAGCGTGGATTTCATGGCACCAAGTATGGAGGGGGCACTGGTGCGGATGCGCGAAAGCAGTCTGGTTGGGCTTGCGGTAAGCACGGTGCAACGGTCGCGCGCTGCCCCCGACATTCCGACCACGCTGGAAGCGGGCTACCCGGACTCCGACTACACGTTCTGGAACGGGATGTTCGCACCGGCGAAAACCCCGCGCGAGATCATCGACCGTCTGTACCGGGAGACGACGGAGGTGCTCAGGCATCCGGCGGTCGTGGAGAAGTACACCGCCATGAGCATCGACCCAATGCCGATGACGCCACAGGAGTTCGACGCGCGGGTGGCAAGGGAGATCGCCATCAGCCTCGATATCGTGAAGAAGGCTGGCTTGAAGTTCAACTGACAACCGGCCGTTCCAGAAGATCTGTCGAGGAGCAAGCTGATGCTTCCGCACTTGCCACAACCAACGATGCACACATTTCTTGACTATGATGAAGCGATTGCTGCGCTGAATTCAATCGCCGCCGATGCGCCGCAAATCGTAAAGCTTGCCAGCGCTGGCAAGTCGCGCATGGGCCGCGAACTCGTCTATGCAAGGATAGGTTCGGGTCCGAAGAAGGTATGGGTGCAGGCGCGCGGACGGGCTGTGCAGGCTCTTACTACGCCTGGCGCACTGGAGTTGATCAAGGCGCTCACGCATGATGCCTATGCCCTTGTGCGCGAGCAGCTCACGGTGCTCGTAATTCCCATGCTCCTCACGGACTGCACCGAGAAGTGGCTCGACTACACCGAGGACGGAGTCGACCTGGAGCGCGACTGGGAGGAATTCCGCGCCCCTGAAGCGAAGCTGTGGTTCGACCTGTGGGCTGACTTCAAGCCAGAATACGCGATCAATCTACACCAAATGGCCAATTGGCCCTTCGTGGAGGGAACGGCCGACATCTGTGCTCTCCAGATCTTCGCGAATATGTTGCGGCCCGAGGAGATGACCGAAGACCAATGGAACACCAACCGGAGGATCGGCGCGCTCGCAGCCGCAGCAGTTAGGTCTATCGGCGTGCATCCGGGCAAGTTCTGGAACCATCGCAAGCACCACGATGCCAAGCCGCGCCGGCTGAACAATCTCGGCTTCATGCTGCGCGGATTGCCGGTCGGCGACGGCAAGGTGCACAGGGTGCGTGGCGCGGTCTATTTCGAGGTGCGCAAGAACGGCGAGTTCAAGGCGCCGGAGCGGGTGCGTAATACCGGTGACGACGAACTTGTCCGAATATTCCCGGCCGCCGTGCTCGGCGTACTGGTTGCGCTTGCGGACGGCACATTCGACCGGACTCCGGTGGAGGGCTACGAAAGCCTACCCTCCGGCACGATGTACACTGTCGGAGGCACCAAGCCGGATTGGCTGGACAGCGGCAAGGTTCCTGACTGGGTGTTCAAGAATGAACCACCGCAATGGCTGCTCGACGCTTTCGCGCATTTTGCGCGGGCGCGGGTATGGAGCGCCGACGAGCCGCCACGACGGTAGGCACTTTGTCTTCAGAGGTATGCTGGTCTCCGATCTGCTCGATATCAGCGAATTTCTCGGAAGCCAGGTCCGTTGTGACATGGCCTGAGTCGAAGCGAGGCTATGATAAATGGGGCCGGGTTCACTTTTTCCGCAAGTGAAATGTGAACCCGGCCCCATTTTGCGCGGCCCCATTTTGTCTTAATCGACCTTGCCGCCGGCGTCCTTCACCAATTTGGCCCACCGCAGCGTTTCTTTGCGGATGAACGTTGCGAACTCCGCCGGCGTGTTTCCCACGGGCTCGAAATCGACCACGGCGAGCTTCTCCTTTACGTCGGGGAGCTGCACGATGCGCGCGAATTCGCCGTGAAGCTTCGCAACGATCGGCTTCGGGGTTCCCGCCGGAGCGAGCACGCCGGTCCAGCCGTACACTTCGTAGCTGGGCACACCGATGATTTCAGCGACGGTGGGCAGATCGGGAAACGATGCCGAGCGTTTCCTGCCGGTCATGGCAAGCGCGCGAAGCCGCCCGGCTCTGACATGCGACAAGGTCGCGGATGCGGAGTAAAAACCCACGTCGATTTCACCCCCGATGGTGCTGGTAATGGCGGCGGCCGTGCTCTTGAAGGGCACATGCTCCAGGTTGGTGCCGGTCAGGCTTTTGAACAGTTCGGCGCAAAGATAAGCGCCGCCGCCCACTCCGTTGGATGCATAGTTGATCTGCCCCGGCTTTGCCTTGGCAAGCGCGACGAGATCCGCTACCGATTTCACCGGCAGCGACGGGCGGACGTCGAGCAGGAACGGATACTCCATCAGCAGTGATATGGGCGCAAAGTCCTTGACGATGTCGTAGGGCAGATTCTTGCGCAGACTGGGATTTACGCTATGGCTGATCGTCGCCGTCATCAGCGTATAGCCGTCGGGGGACGCCTTTGCGGCAAGCTCCGCGCCGATGATCCCGCTCGCCCCCGCGCGGTTATCCACGACGACCTGCTGGTCGAACGCTTCCGCGAGTTTGGTACTGACGATTCGTGCCCCGATATCGGTGCCGGCGCCCGCACCGAACGGCACGATCAGGCGAATCGGGCGATGGGGATACGGTTGCTGCGACTGTGCGGAAACCGACGCGATGAACGCCAATGAAATCATGGCAGCGCGAAGCGTCAACGTAGTCAATTCAGTCGCCATTACTTTTCCTTTCGATCTGGCCAAATGTCGTGGGTCCCGTAGCACGAGGGCATTTTACTACCGCGCCTGCCCGCCGGGTTTGACCCTGCAATCAAATCCCACTAAAGTATCCACTGCGACATTCGCTTGCATGCAATCCCTTCCGTGGAAAATATTTTGGCTCGCCATCGCGCGGGGTGAACGAGGATGAAAGTCGAACTCTCCCCCGAACTCGACGAGCTGCGCGCGGAAGTGCGCAAGTTCGCGCGGCGCGAACTGGAGCCGCTCGCCAGGCAGATGGACAAAACCGGTGTGCTGCCGGATGAAGTCTTGCCGCTGCTGGCCAAGCAAGGCTACCTCTCCGTGCGCCTGCCCGAGTCCGTCGGCGGCATGGGCCTCGGCCTGATGCCGTACTGCGTGATGCTCGAGGAACTGAGCGGCACGCACCGCGTATTCGGCCAGCTCGCCTTCGCCGGCGGCGGCATGACGCCGATCGCGATCGCGCATCACGGCACCGAGGAGCAGCGCACGAAGTACCTGCCCGGCCTGATCAACGGCACGCTGCGCACGGCGTTCGCGTTGACCGAACCCGGAGCCGGCTCGGACAACTCCGCGATGAAGACGCGCGCGGACAAGGTTGACGGCGGCTGGCTGCTCAACGGCCTCAAGCATTACATCAACGGCGCGCACGTCGCAAACTTCATAATGGTAATGGCGATCACGGATCCCGTGAAGCGCACGCGCGGCGGCGTCACTGCATTCCTCGTCGATCGCGGCACGCCGGGCTTCGAGATCACGCGCGTAGATCAGGCCATAGGCTCGTCGCACAATCTGGCCGAGATCACATTCACCGACTGCCGCGTGCCGGATACCGCGGTGATCGGCAAGGTCGGCGGCGGCTTTGAACTCGCCAAGGAATCGCTGGTGGATGGCCGCCTCGGTGTCGCCTGCTCGTGCATCGGCATTGCCGACCGCCTGCTCGACATGGCGACCGAGCATTCGAAGCAGCGCGTGACGTTCGGCAAGCCGCTGGCGGAACGCCAGGCGATCCAGTGGATGCTCGCCGATTCCGCAGTCGAACTCACCGCCGCGCGCGCGCTCACCTACGAGACGCTCAGGCAATACGACGCCGGCAGGCCGGTCGGCACCAAACCCAGCATGAGCAAGCTATACGCATCCGAAATGGTCGGCCGCGTTGCCGACCGGGCCGTGCAGATCTTCGGCGGTCAGGGGCTGATACGCGGCTTCCCGGTGGAACGCATGTACCGCGACGTGCGCCACTACCGCATCGGCGAGGGCGCGAGCGAGATATTGCGCATGCTGATCGCGAAAGACCTGATCCGGGGCGAATGAGCATCTCCTCCCCCGCAGACGATTACACCGACCTCGCGCGTTTTTTTGCGCCGCGCGCCGTCGCGCTGGTCGGCGCTACCGACGACACCACGCGATTTGGCGGCCGCGTGCTGCATCAAATGATCGCATTTGGCGGGCCGACGCGCGTGCTCCCGGTGAACCCGAGCCGCACTACGGCCCAGGGTCTGCCGTGTTATCCCAGCGTGACCGAGCTTCCGGAAACGCCCGACCATGTCGGCATCATTTTGCCCGCGGAGAAGGTGCTGCCGGTGCTGGAAGAGTCGCACGCGCGCGGCGTGCGCTTTGCGACCGTGTTCTCGGGAGGCTACACGGAAACCGGCACGGCGCACGGCCGCGAGCTGCAGGCGGCGTTGCGCAATTTCGCTCGCACCACCGGCATGCGCTTCATGGGGCCGAACTGCAACGGCTTCATGAATTTCGTCGACGGCTTCGCGATGACCGCAACCAACTCCCTGCCCACGACGCGCCCGCGGCCCGGCAACATCGGCGTCGTCGGCCAGAGCGGCGGCGTGGCTCAGGTTTCAGTGATGTGGCGCGCGCAGCAGGCGGGGCTCGATATCAGCTACCAGGTGAGTTGCGGCAACTGCGCCGACCTCGA
>Ga0082335_1004460_pt1 | contig 20956 bp, 19 predicted proteins | sample Subgrocontami58m_FD_72375 | JGI IMG/M metagenome (GOLD analysis project Ga0082335, IMG submission 72375) | Subsurface groundwater microbial communities from S. Glens Falls, New York, USA - GMW37 contaminated, 5.8 m (SPADES assembly) (version 2) ... | reverse complement strand
GCAGCTCCAGCAGGCGTACCAGCAGCTGCACAAGCAGTTCGAGTCCCAGGTCCAGGGAGCGCAGGGCCGCAGGCGAGGCCCCGAGGGCCAGGCCCCCGACGTGGAGTCCCTCCCCGAATTCGCCGCGGCGTGGCACCAGATACAGGCCGACTTCGACGCCCAGTACGACAAGGTCGTCAAGGACCACAAGGAGTCCCTCAGGCGCCTGCGGTAACGCGGCGTTCCCCGCGTCATGCGGCGAAGCGCTCCGTACGTGGAGCGCTTCATTATGCGCGGCGTGCTTGTGGCGGGCGGCTCCGCTGACCGCATCGGTCGCAGCACAACGTCACGAAGAGGTCGCACCATGTCGGACAACTCGGCGACTCAGGCCCTGCCCACGGAGCAGGTGGAACAGCTTCGGGACAGGCTCGCTCGCGCCGCCTTCGCCGAGACGCTGGGCGGATTTCGCCTCCTGGACGTCCAGCGCGGCAGGGCGCGCATCGGCTTTCATGCGGACGGCCGCCACCAGCAGGGCGGCGGCATCGTGCAGGGCGGCATCATCGCCACACTGGCGGACTCGACGATGGCGTTCGCCGTCATGTCCCTCATCCCTGAGCGTGACCCCGTCACCATCGAGATAAAGGTGAATTACCTGGCGCCGGTGTCCGAGGGCGACCTGGTGGCGGAGGGATGGGTGCTGCACGAGGGCAAACGCACTCTGGTATGTGAGTGCGAGGTGCGCAACGCTCAAGGCAAACTCACCGCCAAGGCGCTGAGCACCTTCATACGAACCAAGGCGGGCTAACCGCCGCGGACCCGATTGCGCAGCACTCCGACGCCCTCCACTTCCACCTCCACCACGTCTCCCGCGCGCATCTCGTCGGTCGTGCCGGGCGTGCCCGTGTAGATGACGTCTCCCGGCTCCAGCGTCATGTAGCGGCTGATGAAGCTGATGACGTCCGGCACGCCGTGGATAAGCTCGCTTGTGCGGGCCTGCTGCCGGGTCTGCCCGTTCAGGCGCAGCGCCAGGCCAAGGTCCATCGGGTCCAGGCCCGTCACAATCCACGGCCCCAGCGGCGCGAACGTGTCGGAGCCTTTGGCGCGCCACCACTGCTTGTCGTTCCGCTGCCACTCCCGCGCGCTCACGTCGTTGCCGCAGGTCACGCCCAGGACGTAGTCCACGGCCTTCTCCGGCGATACGGCCCGGCACTTCCGCCCAATGACCACCACCATCTCGCCCTCGTAGTGCACCGGTCCCGCGCCCGGCGGCAGGACGACGTCGTCCCCGGGCCCGGCAAGGCAGGACGTCGCCTTCAGGAACGGCTGCGGCTCGCCGACGCTGGCCTGCGACCCCATGTGGCGGGCGCCGTCCCGCACGTGCGTGGGATAGTTCACAGCCATCGCGATGATCTTCGTCGGCTGGCACGGAGGCAGCAGGCGCACCTCGGAGAGAGTGCGGCCCTCACGCCCGCGCCGGAACGCCCCGAAGGGCGTCCCCCGCACGAGCGGGTACACCGTCTGACCGTCCAGCACGCCATGGCGCGGACGCTGTCCGTCCTGGAAACGAAGAAACGTGGTCATGCCAGACCCCTGCCCTTCGCTAGTCCGGATAGCGCGCGCCCGCCGCCACAGCCGGCTGGGGCGATTGCGCGGCCGCGGTCCGCCGCTTCACGCCCAGCGACGCGACGACGACGCCCGTGGCGCTGACTCCAGCCACGACAAAGCAGGCGGAGCGGAAGGCTTCAAGATACATGCGGGGGCTGGCGTTCACGCCGTCCGCGCCGTTCAACACCACGGCCACGACGGCGGCCACCAGAGCCACAGCTATGGTGTGCCCAAGCTGACGCGTGGTCTCCAGCATCCCGCCGGAGAACCCCCGCTCGCTGGGAGGCAATGCGCTGAGCAGTACCGTGTTGTTCGTCGTGATGAAAGCGCCGGAGCCAAATCCGGCGAAAACGGTCAGCACGACGAGCGTGACGTAGGAAAGGTCCGTGGCCAGAATAGCCATGGCAAGCATGGACACGCTGATAAGCGCCATGCTGACGGGCCGGAGAAGCGGGCTCCGCGTCTTGTCGTAGAGCCAGCCTGCGAGCGCGGGAGCGCTGATGTCCAGCACCTGGCGGGATACCAGGGCGGCGGAGATGTAGAGCGCGGGCAGCACCATCCCGCGCTGGATGACGAACGGCAGGAGAAAGAACATGGAGGCCATCGTCATGTGGACGACTACGTTGGCGGCCACGGCGGCGCTGAAAAGCCCGTTCCGGAAATTGGGCAGGACAAGCAACGGGTTGGCGACGCGGCTCTCGACAATCAGCAGTACCACGAAAAGCACCGCGGTCACCACCTGAAGCGTGGTATGGTACGCGAAACCGGCCTCGAACGTTTCCGGCCCGTCATGGAAGTGGTTGAACGACATGACCAGGGTGGCGAGCATCGCCGAGAAGAGAACAGCGCCCAGGACGTCCATGCGCTTCCCCTTCGTGGGAGACGTGGCCTGCGCCGAGCGCAGCATGTCCACGCCGAGCTTGGCCGTCAGCGCCGCCAGGGGCAGGACCAGGAAAAACAGCCAGCGCCAGCTCAGGTAGGTCACCGCCAGGCCTGCGCCGACGCTGCCCACCATGCCGCTGACCGACGCCGCTATGGCGGTGCTCGCCAGCGCCCGTCCGCGCTGGGACTCCGGCACAACGCTCGCGGTGATCGCCAGAGTGGTGCCGAGTATGAGCGCACCGCCAGCGCCCTGCAGTGCGCGCAGGGCGATGAACTGCTCCATGGACCCCGCGAGCCCCGTGAGCACCGTGGCCACTCCAAAGACCACCACCCCGGCCAAAAAGACCTTGTGCAGGCCCATGACATCGCCCAGACGCCCCGCGGGCAGCGCCAGGGCCGCGAGCATGAGCAGGTAGGACGTCATCGCCCATCCCGCATGGGCCATGTCCACATGGAACTCGTTGGCCACCGTGGGAAGAACGACGGCGACGGGCACCATCCCGAACTGAATCATGAAGTAGGCCAGCGCCGCGCCCGCGAGCGCGGTCAGGCGGTGTCCGCGAAGTCCCGCGCGCGCCGTGCTGTCCCGTATGTCCGCTAGGACGCCAAGCCTCATGTTCAGATACTCCTGCGGACGCCCTCGGCGCGGGCTTTCGTGGTACGGCGCGCCTTGAGCGAATCGTTTACCCTATCTTGTACTTCTGCAGCAGGTTCCGCGCGATGACCAGCTTCTGTATCTCGCTGGTGCCCTCGCCGATGATCATCAGCGGAGCGTCGCGGAAGTAGCGCTCCACGGGATAGTCCTTCACGTAGCCGTATCCGCCGTGGATCCGCATGGCCTCAAAGGTGACGCGCAGGCACATCTCGCTGGCGAAGAGCTTCGCCATGCCCGCCTCCAGGTCCGCGCGCTCGCCGGAGTCCTTCTTGCGGGCGGCGCTGTACACCAGCAGCCGGGCCGCTTCCAGCTCCGTCGCCATGTCCGCCAGCTTGGTCTGGATGACCTGGTGCTGCGCGATGGGCTTGCCGAAAGTCTGGCGCTGCTGCGCGTAGCGGATGGCCGCCTCAAACGCAGCCGCGGCCACGCCGACGGCCCGCGCCGCCACGTTGATGCGCCCCACCTCCAGGCCCGCCATCGCCTGGATGAAGCCCTCGCCCTCTTTGGCGCCCACAAGGTTCGTCACCGGAACGCGGTAGTCGTCGAAGTGGATTTCGCAGGTGTCCACGCTTTTGTACCCCAGCTTCTCCATGTCGCGGCTCACCTTGAAGCCGGGGTCGCCCTTCTCCGCGATGAAGCAGGAGATGCCCTTGTACGGTGGGTTGGCCTTCGTGTTCGTCTTGGCCAGCAGCGCGAAGGTATTCCCGTACCGGGCGTTGGTGATGAACGTCTTGCTGCCGTTCACCACGTACCAGTCGCCGTCGCGCACGGCGGTGCTCTGCATGGCCTGCACGTCGGAGCCGGCGTTCGGCTCCGTGAGCGCCAGGCCGCCGCGCTTCTCGCCGGAGGCGAACTTGGGCAGGAAGCGCCGCTTCTGCTCCTCCGTGCCGTAGTGCATGACGATGTACGCCATGATGGAGTGCGTCCCCACGGCCCCACTCAGCCCCATCCAGCCCTTGCATATCTCCTCGAAAATCATGGCGTAGGTGGTGTAGTCGAGTCCCAGGCCCCCGTACTCCGTCGGAATGACGACTCCGAAGAGTCCCAGCTCCTTCATCTGCTCGATAAGGTGAGCGGGGTACTCGTTCTTGTGCTCCATCTCACTGGCGACCGGGATGACCTCTTTCTTGACCCAGTCCCTGATGGTCGTGACAATCTGTTTCTGTTCCTCGGACATGGCGAGCACCATAGTCTCTCTACCTCCAAAAGCTTTCGCTTGTGTGACTCGTGCTCCTAGCGAATGGCTCCGGCCTCACGGAACCGCGCAACGTCCCCCTGGCCGTAGCCAAGCTCCTTGAGAACGTCTTCCGTGTCCAGGCCCATGAGGCTCGGCCCGCGCCACATGCTGGCGGGCGTCTCTGACAGCTTCAGCGCGAAGCCGTGAATGAACATCTTGTCGCCCGTCGCGGGGTTCTTCGTCTCAATGACCATCTCACGGGCCTTGTTATGCGGGTCGTCGCGCACGTCTTCAGGGGTGAGGTTCACCGAGCCGAACTGGCAGTCCGCCTCCTTGAGAATCGTGAGCCACTCGCTCCGGGGCCTGCTCTTGAAGGACTTGCGGAAGTAGTCGAACATCTCATCCTTGAGCTTGCCCTGGGGCCGCTGGTGAGGCAGCCAGTCCTCCCGGCCCAGGACCTTCAACAGCCGCTCCCAGAACCAGGGTTCCCGCGTGCTGAGGGTCAGGTACTTGCCGTCCTTGCACTCGTAGATGTTGTGGCATGGATCGGCCCCGCAGAGCATCTCGTCCTCCAGGCGTCCGGGAGGAAGGGTGATGGATGCGTCGCTGAAGGCAACGTCAATGTACTGCCCCTTACCCGTTCTGGCCTTGTACAAAAGACCCGTGAACAGAGCGAAGGCGCCGTACCAGGCCGCGTTCAGGTCCGCGTGGTTGTACGTGGGATGATGGGGCTTCTTGTGCTCGTCCTGCGGAATCATGCCGGCGACCCCCTGGAAGGAGAGATCGTGGCTGGGAATGCTGGCGTACGGCCCATACTGGCCATAGCCGGACAGGGCCACGTACACAATACCCGGATTGGCCTTCTTGACCGCCTCGTAGTCCACGCCCAGCCGCTTGGCGACGCCGGGGCGGTTGCTCTCCACGATGGCGTCCGAGCGGGAGACCAGCTTCATGAAGATGTCCCGCGCGCCTTCGCTCTTCATGTTCAGGAACATGCTCCGTTTGTTCCGCTTGTTGACCTGGCCGAAGCCCTTGAGCGCGGAGCCGCCCGCCTGACGGCGCTCCGCAAGGCCCGGCTCGACGATGGTGATGACGTCCGCCCCGTAGTCGGCCAGGACGCCGGTCGACATCTGTCCGGGGCCCGCCCGGCAGAGGTCAATGATGCGATAGCCTTCCAGAGCGCCTTTGTTCATAACGGCTCCTTCTCTATCGGCCCCGCTGCCGTCGCGACCAGTTGACGAGCCTCAGGGCATTGGTCTTGATAAAACCCGCCGCGTCCCGCGGGTCGTAGCCGCCCGCCACGTCCATGCTGGACTGGTCCTGGTCGTACAGGGACTGTGGCGACGAGCGGCCCGTGACGATGACGTTGCCCTTGTAGAGCGCCACGCGCACCGTCCCGTGTACGGACTCCTGCGCCTTGTCGAAGAGAGCGCGCAGGCACTCCATCTCCGGCGAGAACCAGTAGCCGTAATAGACCAGCTCGGCGAAGCGCGGGATGAGCGTGTCCCGGAGGTGCATGACCTCACGGTCCATGGTCAGCCCTTCCAGGTCGCGGTGCGCCGCGTGCAGCACCGTGCCCGCGGGCGTCTCATACACGCCGCGCGACTTGATGCCCACGTAGCGGTTCTCCACCATGTCCACCCGGCCCACGCCATTCCGTCCTGCTATCTCGTTCAGGTAGGTGAACAGCTCGTACGGCGCGCTCTTCTCCACGCCGTCCGACAGGTTGCGCACGCGCACCGGATCGCCACGCCGGAACTCGATCTCCACTTCTGTCTCTTTGTCCGGCGCCTTCCGCGGCGAGACGGTCAGCTCGAACATCTCCTCGCGGGGCCGTCGCGCCGGGTCTTCCAGCTCGCCCGCCTCGTAGCTGATGTGCATGAGGTTCGCGTCGCTCGACCACGGGGCCGACGCCGTGGCCTTCACGGGAATGCCGTGCTGCTTGGCGTAGGCGATAAGCTCCATGCGGCCGGGGAACTTCTCGAAGAAGGACGGGTCCTTCCAGGGCGCGACGACCTTCATCCGCGGCGCCAGGACGTGGTACGTCAGCTCGAAGCGGACCTGGTCGTTGCCCTTGCCCGTGGAGCCGTGGGAGACCGCCTCGGCCCCCTCGCGCAGGGCGACCTCGACCTGCTTCTGGGCAATGAGGGGCCTCGCCAGCGACGTGCCCAGTAGATAGCGCCCCTCGTACAGCGCGCTTGCCCGGAGCGCGGGGAAGATGAAGTCCGTCACGAACTCGTTCTTGACGTCGTCCACCTGTACCTTCGTCGCGCCGACCTGAAGCGCCTTCCGGCGGACCGCGTCGAAGTCCTCCGCCTGGCCCACGTCGGCCACATAAGCGATGACTTCGTACCCTTTCTCGTGAATCAGCCAGTGAAGGATGGTGGAGGTGTCCAGCCCTCCGCTGTACGCCAGGACAACTTTCTTGCTCATGTTCTCTATGACCTCGGTCTAGCTAATGCGCGGGCGCGGGCGGCGCGGGCTTCGCCGCGACCGCCCTGATGGCCCCGTCAAGGCCCGCCAGCGCCTGGTCTATCTCCTCGCGCGTCACGGTCAGCGCGGGCGCCATGCGCAGCGCGTCGGGCCGGACGTTGTTGACGATCAGCCCCTCGCGCAGGGCGGCGAGCGTGACCGCTTCCGCCAGCGGCGCGTCGAACTCGATGGCGGTGAGCAGGCCCATGCCCCGCGCGTCGGTGATGTGGGGATGCCTGGCCTTCAGCTTCCGCAGGCCCGCCAGCAGGTATTCGCCCATCTCCCGCGCCCGCTCCGGAATGCGCTGCTCGATGATGTGCTTCACGACCGCATACGCCGTGGCAGTCGCCAGCGGGTTGCCGCCGAAGGTCGAGCCGTGGTCGCCGGGCTGGAATACGGCGGCCCGCTCCTTGGCGAGCACCGCGCCGATGGGGAACCCGCCGCCCATGCCCTTGGCAAGCGTCATGATGTCCGGCTCCGCGCCCATGCGCTGGTAGGCGAACAGCGACCCCGTGCGGCCTATGCCCGTTTGCACCTCGTCCAGGATGAGCAGAATGTTGTGCTTGTCGCACCAGGCGCGCACCTGCTTCAGATAGTCAGGCGCTGGCACGATGACGCCGCCCTCGCCCTCGACAGGCTCCAGCAGAATGGCGCACGTCTTCTTGCTCGTCGCCTTCTTTATGGCGTCCATATCGTTGTACGGGACGTTGACGAACCCTTCCGGCAGCGGCGTGTAGGGCGCCTGGTATTTCGGCTGGCCGGTGGCGGCCACCATCGCCAGGCTGCGTCCGTGGAAGGAGTTCAGAGCGCTGATGATTTCGTACGCGCCGTCCCTGTGCAGCTTGCCGTAGCGTCGCGCCAGCTTGATGGCCGCCTCGTTCGCCTCCGTGCCGCTGTTGACGAAGTAGGCGCGCTGCAGGCAGCTGTTCCGCACCAGAAGCTCCGCCAGCTGCACCTGTGGGACGGTGTAGAAGAGGTTGGACACGTGCATGAGGGTGCGCGCCTGCTCCGTGATGGCGTTGACCACCACAGGGTGGCAGTGCCCCAAAGAGCACACCGCGATGCCGTCTATGAAGTCCAGGTACTCCCTGCCCTGGTCGTCCCAGACGCGGGTCCCCTGGCCGCGCACCAGGGTGACGGGCAGGCGCCGCCCCGTGCGCAGAAAGTATTTGGATTCAAGCTCTTGCCAGTTGTTCACGGCTTCTCTCCCCCTGAACGGGACTACTGCTTGCTCAGCTCCGTCAGGCGATTAAGGCTCTCCTGCATGAGCTTCGCTGCTTGCTCCAGCGCCCTGATGGCCTGCTGCAACCGCTCGACTTCCTGGCGGAGAGTGCCCACCACGCCGGAGGCGCCGGGCGTCGCCGGCGGCTGGGGCGCCGACGGTGGCGCGACCACCTGCCCCACAAGCGTACGCAAGCCCTCGGGGAGACTGCCGGCCATATACACCTTGTCTCCGCTCGCGACGACCACTCGCTTCAACTCAGGGAAGTTCAGGTTCGCGGCCTGGAGGTAAAGCGGCTCAACGAAAAGAATGGACTGGCCTATGGGTATGACCAGCAGGTTGCCCCGGATGACCCGCGAGCCGCCCTGGTTCCACAGGTTCACCTGCCGCGCGATCTCGGGGTCGTTGCTGATGCGCGCCTCCACTTGGGCCGGTCCGTCTATCTGCCTGTCCTTCGGGAATCGGAAGCTCTGCAGCATGCCGTAGCTCGGCCCGTCCATGCGCGCCGCCAGCCATGATACAAGATTAGGCTTGTTCCGGGGCGTGAACGGCAGGATAAGGACAAACTCCTCCCTGGTCTCCCCCGGCAGCCGCATGTTGATGTAGTAAGGTTGCATCGTGATAGGGGCATCATAATAGACTTCCTGCGGGATGCTCCACAGGTCTTCTTGGTTGTAAAAGCCCTGGGGGTCCATGATGTGGTACTTCAGGTACATCTCCGCCTGAATCTGGAACATGTCCTCGGGATAGCGCACGTGATTCCGCAGCCCCGCGGGCATCTTGTCCAGGGGCTGAAAGAGCGTGGGGAAGATGCGTTCATACGTGCGAATCAAGGGGTCGTCTTGCTCCGCGACGTAGTAGGTGACAGAGCCGTCGTACGCATCCACGACCACCTTGACGCTATTGCGGATGTAGTTAATCCCCTGCCGGTATGGCTGGGAATAGGGATACTGGTCCGTCACGGTGTAGGCGTCTTGCATCCAGTAAAGCTTGCCGTCGTCGCCGACCACGATGTACGGGTCTTTGTCCAGGCGCAGGAACGGCGCAATGCGCTGGACTCTGTCCGCTATGTTGCGCCGGTACATGATGCGGCTTTGCGGCGTCAGCTCGCTGCTCACTACGATGTTCAGATCGTTGAACTCCCACGCATAGGCCACGCGCCGGAAAAGCGAGTCAAGAGCGATGCCCCCCTTGCCGGCGAAGCTCGTATAGACGGGTTGGTCCTCCGGCGTCGGATAGTCGAACTCAGGCGTGTTGCTGTTAACGATGACGTAGTTCCCGGTACGCTCCCCGAAGTAAATCCGCGGCTCTTTGATCTTGACCGAGCCTTCCGGCGGCACGTCCTTCACCAGAAACAGGGGGCGGCCTTCGGGCGTGAACTCCGTGACGCCACTCATCGCGACGCCATACCCATGCGTGAACTGGAGACGCTGGTTCACCCAGCGCTGGGCCTCCACGGGCAGGCGCTCCGTTGCAAGCTCGCGGGCCGCCAGCATTACCTGCCGGTACTGCCCGCTGATAGTGTACCGGTCCACGTCCACGTCCTGGAACTCGTAGTAGAGACGGATGAACTGGATCTGGTTGTAGGTGTCCTTCAGAGGCCGGTAGTCCCAGAGCCGGATGTTGCTCACCGTGCCCGGGTTCGCCTGCAGCTCCGCGTCCGTCACCGTGGCTTTGGCCGGGTACTGCTGCTCCTCGATTCGGTCCAATCCGAACGCCTGGCGCGTCATCCGGACGTTGTTCACGATGAATGGTTGCTCGCGGATGAACTCGTTAGGCTCCACGTCAAAGCGCTGCACGACCGCCGGGTACAGGTTGAGCCCCACGATGGCGGCCGCGAGCCACACTACGATGGCGGTCACGGGCACCCGTATCCCCTGCAGGAAGCTGCCCGCGATGAACGTCACGGCGGCAGCCAGACCTATCACCATGAGCACGCGCAGCGCGGGAAGCAGGGTACTGACGTCAGTGAACGTGGCGCCAAAAATAGCGCCTCGCGGGGAGTACACCAGGTCGTACGTGTCCAGCCAGTAGCCGAACACGACGACCAGCATGACGGCGGCGCCCAGCACGAGGAGGTGGGCCTTCACCGCCCGCCTGAGCTGGAAGCCCATGCCCCGGATGCTGAAGTTGAGGAAATAGACGCCGAGCACTGCCGCGAGGGTAAGGGCCAGCGCCCACAGCAGCCAGGACTGGACAAAGCGGTACAGGGGAAGAGAAAAGACGTAGAAACCGATGTCCTGGTTGAACAAGGGGTCTGTCTTGCCGAACGGGACCTGCTCCATGAAGCGCAATAGCGCGCCCCACTCGCCCGTGGACACAGACCCGAATATCACTGCCAGGACAATGCTGCCGAACAGGATGCCGGACGACAGCATGCGGCGCAGGGCCGCCGCCATCTCCACCGGCACCTCGGGGGCAGCCGGCCCCACGGACTGCCGATGGGCCAGCCAGAGATTGACCCAAAGCAGAACGCCCGCGACCACGGCGCCCACCGCGAACAGCAGCGCCTGGGCGCTTACCGTCTTGATGTACACCGCCGCGTATTCGACGTTGTCGAACCACAGATAGTCGGTGTACGCCGAACGCACAAGGTTCAGCACGACGAACGCCAGTCCGATGATGACCGCAATGAGCAACCAGCGAGACGAAAACCCCGGAGCGCCTCCGCCCGGAATGCGCTCGTAAGGCGGTTGCGTGAATCTCATCCCCATGCCTATTGGCAGCTTCATCAATCCCTACCTCCCTGTATGATGCGGGTGCCCTCACCCCGACCTTCCGCTGCCGCCAGCAGAACCCCGGATGAGCGTCCGTCCATGATCAGCGACTCCTCGGCGCAGGCGAGAGCGCGGAGACACGCCTCCACCTTGGGAATCATCCCCCCGGCGACGACGCCCCTCGCCGTCAGGCCCCTGGCCTCCGCCGCCGTGAGCCGGGGCATCAGCGCGCCCGCTTCGTCCAGAATGCCCGGCACGTCCGTCAGGAAGACGAGGCGTCGCGCGCCAGCGGCCACGGCTATCTCGCCCGCCACCGTGTCGGCGTTGACGTTCAGGAGAACGCCGCCGTCGCGGGACGGGCTTTGCAGCGCTATGGGCGCCACCACGGGGATGCAGCCCGCGTCCAGGACGGCGCGCAAGGGCGCCATGTCCACCCGCGTGACTTCCCCCACGAAGCCCAGCGCGGGATCCATGACCCGCGCTTCAAGCAGACCACCGTCCGCGCCGCAGAGGCCCATCGCCTTGCCGCCCATCGCCTGCAGCCCCGCGACAAGCTCCTTGTTCACCAGTCCGGCCAGGACCGCGACGACGACCTGGAGGCTCTGCGCGTCCGTGACCCGCAGTCCGCGCACGAACTTCGTCGGCACGCCCTGCTTGTCCAGCCACTGGGTGATGGTCTTGCCCCCGCCGTGGACGACGATGCAGCGGACGCCGCGCCGTTGCAGCGCCACGAGGTCGTCGAGCGTCGTGTCGTGGGCGCCCAGGGTGCTGCCGCCGATCTTCACGACGAGGGTGTCCGCGGCCTTGCCTCCGCGCGTGCGCGTCCTGGAAGTGGTCAGGGTGCGGCCCTCCTTACTGAGGACTTCGCCATCTCCCGTATCTGCCGGGCGTGCTCCGCCACGTGGTCAACGATGCTGCCTTCGATAAGCTGCCCCGCGCTGACCGCCGTCCCGTCCGGGCGATGGCCCTGACGCGCCAGGTCCGCGTCCTTGAAGGCGCGCAGGCGGCGCAGCGTCTCCGCGCCGATGGACTTGAAACGCTCAGCCGCCTGCTGCGGGTCGCGCGGCGCGCCCTCGCCGACGGCGTGAGACCGGGACTGCTTGTCCGGCTGCGTCAGCCGCCCGATGGTCGGATCGCTCTCGCGGACGATGCGCTCCGCCTGGCCCATCCAGAACGTCTGAATCTCCGTGGCGTGGCCGACTATCTGCGCCACGGTCCAGTCGTCAGACGACGGGACGCCGGCGAAAACGGAGGGATGAATACCACGCAGGACCTGGAGGAAGTCCTTCTGGGCCTCTTCCAGGCGGGTTGTCAGGCCAGCGACCGTCAATTGCGTCACGAACGCTCCCTCGGACCCCGCGAGCGCAGCCCGCCGCTACGTGGTGTACTTGCTGTTGAAGGTGACGTATTCCTCGGTGAGGTCGCAGCCCCACGCAGTCGCGGAGGCGTCGCCCAGGTTCAGCGACACGCGGATGCTCACCTCCGGCGCGCTCATCGCCTTGACCGCCGCCTCGCGGAAGAAGGGGATGGGCTTGCCTTCGTCGAACACGCAGATGCCGTTGATGTAGCACACAACCTTGTCTTCCGCTATGCGCGCGCCGCTCCGGCCCAGCGCCGCGATGACACGGCCCCAGTTCGGGTCGTTCCCGTGTACTGCGGCCTTGACGAGCGTGGACCCTGCGATGGTCCTGGCCGCGTTGCGCGCGTCCTTCTGGGAGGCCGCGCCGTCCACCGTGACCTCTATCACCTTCTCCGCGCCCTCGCCGTCCCGCGCGATGGACTTCGCAAGGAAGGCGCATACGTGCGTCAGCGCCGCGCGGAAGACGTCGGCGTCCGGCGACCCGTCTCTCACGGGCTTGTTGCCCGCGGCGCCGTTGGCGAGCGCCAGCAGCGTGTCGCTGGGACTGGTGTCGCCGTCTATGGTCAGCATGTTGAACGTCGCGTCAACGGCATCGCGCAGGGCAGCCTGCAGGAAGCGCCGCTCCACGGCGGCGTCCGTGGTCAGGAAGACCAGCATGGTCGCCATGTTGGGGTGGATCATCCCCGCGCCTTTGGCGATGCCTCCCAGCGTGACGGTCTTGCCGCCCAGCTCGAAGCTGACCGCCATCTCCTTGGGCCGGCGGTCCGTGGTCATGATGGCGCGGGCCATGTCGTGTCCGCCGGTGCGCGCCAGCGGGATGCCGGGAATGGCCCTCCGAATGATCCCCATCGGAAGCTCCATACCCGTGAGACCAGTGCTGGCGATGAGCACGCGACCCGCGCTGACGCCCAGCTTGCGCCCCACCAGGGCGCATATCTCTTCCGCATCCTTGACGCCCTGCTCGCCCACGTAGGCGTTGGCGATACCCGCGTTGACCACCACCGCATGGGCCTTCCCACCCGCGACGTGGCCCTCGCACACGCGCAGGGAGGCTGCCTTGAAGCTGCTGGTGGTGAAGACGCCCGCGGCGGTGCACGGCGTTTCCGAGTACAGGATGCAGAGGTCCAGTTTGCCCTCGCCTTCGGTCTTGAGGCCCGAATACACGGCGCCCGCCTGGAACCCCTTGGGTGACGTGACCGTTCCGTCGGGGACAGGCTTGAAGGGAGAGGCAGTCTTGGAGTTCACCATGTCATACGTCTCGAATCCAAAGCTAAGCAAGTATAGCACAGGGGCATACGGGGAGCAACGGAAAGCGATGAATACGCAAAAGCGCGATACGCCGACAAGAGACGCAGCGCGCCAACTGAAGAGCTTATGGACAACCCTGAATCATCCGCGGCGTTTGGTCGGCTGTCCGAAGATGGCGCAATACAACGTGGAAGGGATACAGAAATGCGTCGTCGCCACCAGAGCGCCCATGGCAGTGAGCACGCCGCCAAGGATGTAGCCCAGCGTCATGGCGCCCGACTCAAACGCCAATGCCGTCGCCGCCAGCCACACAGCGGCGAGGCCACACGCAAAGCGTCGCGGCGCGCCGTTGTGCGGAAGTGGCCCCGTGCCCACCAGAAAGCGGATACCCGCGTTGTAAATGATATCGAACGGGTGGAACGGCAGCAGCGTCCCCATGACAGCGATGGCCGCCATGACCCACAACATGACCACCGATGCAAGCACGGTGCTTACTCCAATCAGCACCGTACAGAGGGCGGGCGAGAGCCGCAGCCACGGCTCAACCTCCGCAAGCGTCGTGTCCGTGAGGCCCACAAAGCCTTGCGTTTCCAGACGACTCCGGATAACAGATGACAGCGCCATCGGATGGCCTCCCCTGCCAAAACTCGGCTACGCTGCACAGGCGGCCGCGTGGCCCGCGCTACCGTGGCCTCCGCGCCTGGAATGTCATGCCGCGTGTGTCGAACTCCCTCGCGTCGGACTCGTGCGGCGAGCCGGAGAACACATCAATCATCTTGCCCCGCAGAACATCCACGAACCCCGCTTCCCTGACGACGTTCAAGTACTCTGCTACCAGCAGAGAGCCGGCAATTCAGCCCGTCCAGAGATTGATGTCCGCCTGCGCGTCCTCCGGCACCGGCTTCTGCGTCACCACGTCCGCTATCTGGACGACGCCCCCGGGCCTGAGCACCCGCCATATCTCGCGGTACACCCGGTCTTTGTCCGGGCACAGGTTGATGACGCCGTTGCTGATGACCACGTCCACGGATGCGGAGTCCACGGGCAGCTCTTCGGCCAGGCCCTTGCGGAACTCCGCGTTGGTCGCGCCCAGCAGCCTGGCGTTCTGCCGCGCCTTGCGCAGCATCGCGTCCGTCATGTCCACGCCAATGACGCGGCCCTGATCGCCGACCATTCCCGCCGCGATGAGCGTGTCGAAGCCGCAGCCCGAGCCTATGTCCACCACCGTACCCCCCTTCGGCAGAAGCCCGACCTCGAACGGGTTGCCGACGCCCGCGAAGGACTCCACCACCTCATTGGGCATCCCTCGCAGGGTGTGGGCCGGGTAACCAAGCATGACGGCCAGCTTGCGTCCCGTATGGAAATGGAATCCCTTCTCCGGGTGCTGCGCGACGTCCGTGTACTTGGCCTGGACCTCCACTCGAAGCCTGGCGACATCCAGCACCGTGGTGGCATTGCGACTAACAGCCATATCTCCCTCCCCCCACCCGCGTTCCAGTGCGGGCGGGACGACAACATCATGGGGCTCTTTTGCGTGGGAGACCATCATGAAAACGACACGCCAGTGTCACTCAGGCGACACCGTCGCCAATGGAAACACACAGACCCGCGCTTGTGATGCAAGGCGCGGGTCTGGCGTTAAGAGGGGGCGAGGGTACAGAGAGCAGCTACAGGCAGCCTGTCTTTGAAAGAAGCTCCGCCACCAGGACCGCGCCCTTGGCCGCGCCCATCTTGGTGTTGTGGGACAGAAGCACGTACTTCAGGCCGTTGGGCAGCACGTTGTCCCGGCGGAGACGCCCTACAACGGTCGCCATGCCGCCCTCCGTGTCGCGGTCGAGCCGCGGCTGCGGGCGGAACGGGTCGTCGCGCACGACGATCAGGTGCTCCGGCGCCGACGGCAGGCCCAGCTCGTGCAGGCCGCCGTCGTACTCGGACATCGCCTTCGCGGCGGCGGGCGCATCGCACGGCTTCGTCGTCGAGAGGAACACGGACTCGGTGTGGCCCTCGCGCACGTTGACGCGCGTGCAGGTGCAGCTCACCGCGATGTCGGCAGGCGCGATGCCGCCGTTCTTCAGGCCGCCGAGTATCTTGAGGGTCTCCTTCTGGACTTTCTCCTCCTCGCCGGAGATGAACGGGATGACGTTGTCCAGAATATCCAGGCCGAGCACGCCCGGGCTGCGCCCCGCGCCGGAGAGCGCCTGCATGGATGTCATGATCACGGACTTCACACCGAAGCGCTCGTGGAGCGGCTTGAGCGTGATGGCCATGCCGATGGTGGTGCAGTTCGGCTGCGCGGTGATGAAGCCCTTCCAGCCGCGGGCCTTGCGCTGCCTCTCCAGGAGCGCCGCGTGGCCGTTGTTGACGCCGGGGATGATGATCGGCACGTCCTCCTCGTAGCGGAACGCGGAGGCGGTGCTGATGACAGGCGTGGTCTTCGCGTAGCCCGGCTCAAGCTCCCGTGCCTGGTCGGACTCCACCGCGGAGAAGATGAGGCCCAGCGACGGCGCGTCCAGCCTCGCGGCCTCGACGACGGGCATGGCGAGCGCCCACGCGGGCGGCGGCTCGTCGCAGTACCAGCGCACGGCGCCGGTCTTGGGGTCGCGCAGCGCCTCGCCGTAGGTCTTGCCCGCCGACCGCTCCGACGCGGCCAGCGCGGCGACCTGGAACCACGGGTGCTTGTCCATCGCTACGATGAACTGCTGCCCGACAATGCCGGTGGCGCCCACGATGCCGACGCGGTGCATAGGTGTATGCTCTCCTGGGCTGGAGCGATGTCCAGCCTCAAATTTACCGACTTATTATAGCAGGCCAAAGCTGAATGCGGGAGACCGCGAGCAGAACGCCGCGCCACGAACATCAAGGGAGGCAAACAGCACGGCAATACTGCATCCACCTGGGTTTGCACAAACTCCGTCTGCGGAACCACTGTCACCTGAGCAAAGCGAAGGGTTTACGCTTGCTCAAGACTAACGTAGATTCTTCGCGGAGTTTACCATGAGCGTAGCCGAAGGGCTCAGACTGACTTTATGTGTGAAGCCCGTCCACCTCATGCAAACGACAAGGCGGCGCAAGAAGGCCGAGGGCAAACGCGCGAGCTTCCCGAGGGAAAATGGCCCGTGACTGCCCGCGGAAGCCCCAACGTAGCTTGCGGCAACGTTTGACGCCAGCCCGCTGAACGAGTATCCTCGTACCACAACATTCTAGTGCGGGGCGGCTTTCGGTCCCCACCACTTGACCGCAAACCGTCGCCAGGACCCCGAAGGCCGGCTTATTCCGGCGAGTGGTGAGAGAGAAAGGGTGCCCCATGACGCAGCAAAGCGGTACCAGCCGCCAGACCATGCGCTACAGCCTCGACGAAGTGCTCTCCGGGATGCTGGCTTCCACCAAGAGCGACCAGTTCACGGACGACACGCAGCGCCTCGGCGTGATATTCAAAGCGCTCTCTGCTAAACACGCCCTGCTGGCCCCCTTCGCGGCGGTCGGCGGCGAGTCCGACTTCTCCGCCTTGCTGGAAGGCGCGCTGCAAAAAATGGTGGACAGGAAGATGCTATCGCGCGAGGCCGGACGCTACGTGCTGACGGAGAAGGGTCGCGCCTCGTGCGTCAGCAGCAAGCAGGTCCTGTTCAACAGGAGCGACGTGGGACTGCTCGAGGCCGCCGCCCTGGACTTCGACGCCGCCTGCGCGTAGTCGGCGCGCCACACTCCCCCAAAAACCCTTCCACGACCCTCTGGCGCAACGCCAGTGCCCCGATGGATCGGGGCGCTGCGTGATGCGCGCTACGCCCGCGTGAGCTGCGACATGCAAATGCGGGCGCTATACCGTCCTGTCATTCTTCGGTCGTCCGCCTTTCCACGAAAGAACTCACTGGGAATATCAACATGCGCGCGCCGCGCAAAAGGATGGTGCAGGGCCGCCCTGCGGCCCGCCGGGGGACAACGGGGGATACCCCCGTTATTTCTCTTCCCCCTCTCCGTGGACGGAGAGGGGGCCAGGGGGTGAGGTCAGACCGCCGCCACCTGCGACGTGCAATGCGGGCAGCGCGTCGCCTTCAGCGACACGTCCATCTGGCAGTACGGGCACGCCCGCGTCGTCGGCGCGGCGGGAGCGGGTTTCTCCTCGAACCGCTCCCTCAGCCGGTTCACCTGCCGCACGAGGATGAAGACCGCGAAGGCGACGATGAGGAACTCCAGGATGGTCGTGAGGAACTCGCCGTAGTTGATGGTGGCCGCGCCCGCCGCCTTCGCGTCCGCGAGCGTGGCGTAGCGCTCCCGCGAGAGGGGGATGAACAGGTTCGCGAAGTTGACCCTGTTCAGGATGAGGCCGATGGGCGGCATGATGATGTCATTGACCAGCGACGAGACGATCTTGCCGAACGCCGCGCCGATGATGACGCCGACGGCCATGTCTATGACGTTGCCACGGGCTATGAACTTACGGAACTCTTGCAGCATAAGGCCTCCTTGACTACTTGGGTCTGCTAGATTGGCAAGCTTCCAGCAGGTTTGTTAGGTCTGCCCGTTTTGCGTTTCCAGAACCAACTGCCTCCAGAGGATTCCTCCCCATTTGCCTCACTGCATCCAGGGCATCGTCAACAGAAAAGCCACGACCATACACGAGCCATGCAGCTAGAACATGTCCTGTACGACCACTCCCACCAGAGCAATGCACAACTACCGGAGTGCGACTTACGCTCGACACATTCAGAAATGGAAGAATTTTGCCTTTCAACAAATCAAGAGAGCAAAGATGATAATCCTCAACAGGTGCCCGACAGATATTGGCCGAGCCAAATACGTCTTCATACTGTTGAAGTAATCCCTTGTAAAACTTCAGTTGATTCTCAGAGAGCAAACAGCAAACCCGCTTTATTCCAGCAGCACGCATAAAGTCAATCCATACATTTACCTCATCCGCAGAAACACTCCGAGAGCTGTAACCGGGCCTTTGAGCCCCGTAGACAATCCCTTCGCTTTTAGATGCGGGAGCGAAACCATAGGGACACATAGCACGCCTCCTCGAACATACAATTCGAACTGCCTCTATTCTAATCCGCCTCGTGTCCTTCCGCCCACGCGCCGCGGCCCTCTACGCCAGTTGCGGCCTAACCCGCTCGTTCCACAGGCGCAGGAAGCGCCGCCGGTCGGTCCCGCGCACCTGCAGCGATACCTGCGTCACGCCCATCGCCTCAAGCTCCCGCACGCGGCGCACGAACGTCTCCGGCGAGCCGCACAGCGAGAACGACCGCGCGAGGTACTCCGCCACGCCGGGGCCGTCGGCCAGGCGCGCGTGCGTCGGCGTGCCGAGCGCGCCGTGCAGCAGCGGCTGGTACTCGCGCTGGATGCGCTGCATCGCGGGCGCCAGTTCGCGAGGCAGGTGCATCCCCTCGGTGGTGTAGCGGAAGACGTGGTGGGCGCGCGTGACCAGCGACGACTTCAGCTCGTTCAGGGCGGTGGCGTCGTCCTCCGCCAGGTTCGCCATGACCCCCCACCATATGTCGATATCTTCCAGCTTCCGTCCCGCCTCCTCTGCCCCCGCGCGGACCTGCTCAAGCGTCTCCCGGACCGCCTCCGGCGAGATGACCCCCGCGCAGATAGCGCCGTCCCCGACGCGTCCCGCCAGGCGCGCGGTCTTCGGCCCGGACGATGCGACGTACACGGGCACGCTGCGTTTCGCGTACGACAGCGCGACCTGCCGTCCCTCCCATTCCGCTTTGCCGCGCGTCATGAGGTCCTTGACCGTCCGTACGTAATCTTCAAAGTACGCCATCCGCGAAGGCTTCGCGCCGACGTTGAGCACCGCGCTGTCGCCGGTCCCGATGCCCAGGTACGCCCTGCCGCCGGACACCTGGTCAACGCTGACGATGGCGGAGGCGGTGACCGCGGGATGCCGCGTGAGCGGGTTCGTTACCCACGGGCCGATGAGGAGGTTGCGCGTGCGCACCGCGGCCAGCGTGCAGCGGACGTACGTATCCAGATAGATGGACTGCGAGTCGCCGACGCCGAGGCCCCAGAACCCGGACGTATCGGCGATGTCCACGTACTCCAGCCAGTCGGCCAGCTCGTCGCGGCCCGCGAACGATATCTTGAAGTTCACGCTCATGGCGGCACCTCCGCTCAGTGTTGTGTGATCCGCCTGGTGTCCTGAGTTGGAAGTCCCTTGCATAAGTCCGCGGGGTGCAGGGCGCAGCCCGCCGGAGAGTCTGGGAGGTGTCCTCCCAGCTTCACTTCATATCTGCCCCCTCTCCTGCAGAGCCTGTCCTGAGCGAAGCCGAAGGAAGAGGGGGCCAAGGGGGTGAGGTATCCGCCCTCACGGAAGGGATTCGTGCCTCCATAATGACGGACATGGCACAGGCATTACCGGGGCACCACGCTATCCCTTCCAGTCCGGCTTGCGGCCCTCCACAAACGCCTTGTAGCCCTCCTTCGCATCCGGGCCCGGGCCGAACTCCTGGCGGACGTTTGTGGCGTAGCGCAGCCCCTGGTAAAACTCCATGTTGAACCCCCGGTCCAGGTGCGCCAGAGTCATCTTCACCCCGTGCGGCCGCATCTGCGCCATCTTCCGCGCCATCACCATCGCCCCCTCGACCGCCTTGCCCGGCGGCGTCGCCTCCACCGCGAACCCGTAGCGTTCGGCCTCCGTGCCATTCAGTACGCGCGCCGTCAGAATCATCTGCTTCGCGCGCTGCAGCCCGACAAGCCGGGGCAGCCGCGTGGACGCGCCCCATCCGCCGAGTCCGACGCCCAGGTTCCGCAGGTGCAGGTCGCTGACCTCCGCCGTCTCCGCGCACACACGCAGGTCGCACGACATGGCAAGCTCGATGCCGCCGCCCGTGCATACGCCATCAATGGCCGCGATGGACGGCTTCAGCATGTCCTCGATGGTGTTCAGCAAGTCGTTGGCCTTCAGCCCGAACACGTACGTGCGCTTGTCGCGCTCCTTGAGGTCGGCGCCCGCGCTGAAGCACGGACGGCCATCAGGTCGTGGGCTGCCCGTGAAGATATAGACGTGGATGTCGTCGTCCGCCTGAATCGCGTCCACGGCGGCGCGCAGCTCGTCCATCATCGCATCCGTGATGGCGTTCAGGGCCTGCGGGCGGTTCATGGTGATGAGGGCGATGTGCGGTTCCGGCCTTTCGAACTTGATGTTCTGGTACTCCACGGCGCGCCTCCTTGCGTTCAATGCCAGTGGACTGGTCCGAATGCGTACGCCCCATCCCGTTCGGGGTGAGGCGAGCTATAGAGAACGAGGGGACGCCCCGGTCATCGGAGCGCCCCTCTCGCGCGACTGCGCCGGACGCGGGCTACGTGAACCGCGCCCGCGGGATGTGCTTCACGTCCGCCAGGACGGCCTTGCGATCCTCGCCCGGCTTGATGATGGGCTTGGAGACGGCCAGGCCGCCTTCCGCGCCCCAGCCCGGGCAGACGACAGACCAGCCCTTGTCGTACCGGCCCGTCACGGCCACGTGGATGCACGCGGCGTCCCACGCGACGGGGCACATGGTGTCCATGTTCCCCTGGTCCACCCACGGGGGCCACGTGGCCCACCAGTTGCGCGGCTCCGTCATGCCCGGCTTGTATGGCTTCATCTCCCCTAGCGGGCGCCCCGCCCCCTCGAACACGTAGCGGTTGACCGCCCCCC
>Ga0082335_1004459_pt1 | contig 20958 bp, 33 predicted proteins | sample Subgrocontami58m_FD_72375 | JGI IMG/M metagenome (GOLD analysis project Ga0082335, IMG submission 72375) | Subsurface groundwater microbial communities from S. Glens Falls, New York, USA - GMW37 contaminated, 5.8 m (SPADES assembly) (version 2) ... | reverse complement strand
TTCCTGCTGAATATAAAAAAGAAGCCGAAATACAACGCGAAAAGATGATCGAAGGACTCGCTGAACAAGTGGATTTCTTGACAGAGAAATTTTTAAACGGCGAAAAAATAACAAATGACGAAATAAAAAAGGCCATCCGTGAGGGCGCCATTAATTTAAAACTTGTGCCTGTAATGTGTGGCTCTGCATTTAAGAAAAAAGGAGTTCAGCCTCTTCTTGATGCAATATGTGACTACTTGCCATCTCCGCTCGATAGAAAATCAATTGCGGGTACGAATCCCTATACCGATGAAGAAATTTCGAGAAAACCCCTTCCCGATGAGTATTTTAGTGCACTTGCTTTCAAAATTGCATCCGATAAACATGGTGACCTGACATTTATAAGGGTTTATTCCGGGAAAGTAACTTCTGGTTCAAGAGTAGTAAATTCAGGGAAAGATAAAAAAGAACTAATCAGCCGCATTTTTAAAATGCACGCTAACACCAGGGAACAAGTAGATGTACTAACTGCTGGTGAAATAGGTGCAGTAATTGGTCTGAAGTATACGGTTACTGGAGATACCTTGAGTGATCCAGATCATCCCATAGTTCTTGAGAAGATGGAATTCCCAGATACTGTTATATCGATGGCAATAGAACCAAAGACAGATATTGAAAGAGAAAAATTAGGAGTGGCCTTATCAAAATTAGCAAAAGAAGACCCCACATTCAAAGTTCGTATGGACAAAGACACTGGGCAAATGATTATCTCTGGTATGGGTGAGTTGCATTTGGAAGTAATTAAAAATAGGATGTTAAGTGAATATAAAGTAGATGCTAATGTAGGGGCTCCAAAGGTGTCTTACAAAGAAACTATAAGCAAGAAGGTTGAGGTTGAAGGCAAATTTATTCAACAGACAGGTGGTCATGGCCAATTTGGACATGTGTGGATTACCTTGGAACCTTTTAAAGGGGAAGAACCTGTGACTTTTGTTGATGATATTAAAGGTGGAAAGATTCCTAAGCAATTTGTAAGGTCTTGTGAAAAAGGAATCAGAGAGACCGCTGCAACTGGAGTGGCTGGGGGATATTCGCTTATAGACATAAAAGTAACGGTAACAGATGGTTCAACGCACCCGGTAGATTCTTCTGATTTGGCCTTTTTTACTGCGGCGAGTATTGCACTAAGAAAAGGTGTGGAAATGGCAAAGTCGATATTGCTAGAACCGATAATGTCTTTGGAAATTGTGGTTCCTGAGCAGTACATGGGAGATGTGATTAGCGAAATTCATAGCCGCAGGGCAAATATTCTTGAAATGGGTACAAGAAGTGGAGTTAGGATCATTAAGGGTGATGTGCCCCTTGCAGAAATGTTCGGGTACTCAACGGTATTACGATCAATTACGCAAGGTAGGGGTACGTTTACCATGGAACCATTAGAATACAGACCTGCACCTGCAAAGGCTTTCAGTAGTGTAGCATAACATAATTTTCAGATAAATAATCGGAGGTTTTACGATGGCTAAAGAGATATTTAAGCGGACGAAGCCGCATATGAACGTAGGGACGATAGGTCATGTGGATCATGGGAAGACGACGTTAACGTCGGTGATAACGCATGTATTGGCGAAGCAGGGGTTGGCGAAGGAGAGGGCGTACGATTCGATAGATAAGGCTCCCGAGGAGAGGGAGAGGGGTATTACGATAGCGATAGCGCATGTGGAGTACGAGACACAGAAGAGGCATTATGCGCATGTGGATTGTCCTGGGCATGCTGATTATGTGAAGAACATGATAACGGGTGCGGCGCAGATGGACGGAGCGATATTGGTGGTGAGTGCGCCGGATGGTCCAATGCCGCAGACGAGAGAGCATATTCTATTGGCACGGCAGGTAGGTGTGCCGAAGATCGTGGTGTTTATGAACAAGGTGGACATGTTAGAGGATCCGGAGTTGCTGGAGCTGGTTGAACTGGAAGTAAGGGAGTTGTTGAGCAAGTACAATTTTCCTGGAGATGAGATACCGGTGATCAAGGGGTCAGCGATGAAGGCGAGTGAGTGTGGGTGTGGGGCGGCAACATGTGTGAATTGTGGGCCGATATTGAAGTTGATGGATGCGGTGGATACGTATATGCCGAATCCGGTGAGGGAGATGGATAAGCCGTTTTTGATGTCGATAGAGGATGTGTTTAGTATAAAGGGAAGGGGTACGGTAGCAACGGGGAGGGTGGAGCGAGGCAAGGTGAAGGTTGGGGATGAGGTTGATATCGTGGGGATCAAGCCTGATGTTAAGAAGTCGGTGGTGACAGGAGTGGAGATGTTTAATAAGACGTTGGATGAGGGGCAGGCGGGAGACAACCTTGGGGTGTTGTTGAGGGGTGTAGAGCCAGAGGACTTAGAGAGGGGTCAGGTGTTGGCGAAGCCTGGGAGTATCACGCCGCACAAGAAGTACGAGGCAGAGGCTTATATATTGACGAAGGAGGAAGGTGGGAGGCATACGCCATTTTTTAACGGGTATAGGCCGCAGTTTTATTTTAGGACAACAGATGTGACTGGGGTGGTGAGTTTGACGGGAGGTGCGGAGATGGTGATGCCTGGTGATAATGTGAAGGTGAATGTGGAGTTGTTGACAGCGGTGGCGATGGATGAGGGGTTAAGGTTTGCAATCCGAGAAGGTGGAAAGACCGTCGGCGCGGGTGTCGTTACTAAGATTATTGAATAAATTATATTTAGTGATTGATTTTAGTAAAATCTGTGTTATATTTATTCTCTTTTGCAATTACGGTAAATTAGTTACAGTATTGGAGTGTTATGGTGCTTGATCAGAAAATAAGAATACGAATGGAAGCTTATGACCATCGGATATTGGATCAGTCAGCTTTAGAGGTAGTTGAAACGGCGAAGCGTACGGGAGCGAAAGTTTTCGGTCCGGTTCCTTTGCCAACTCGTATCGAAAGGTACACAGTACTTAGATCGCCACATGTTGATAAAAAGTCTCGGGAACAGTTTGAGATAAGAACACACAAAAGGTTGATTGATATTGTTGAGCCTACCGCAAAAACTATGGATGCGCTGAATAAAATAAATATGCCGGCAGGTATAGAAATCAAAATAAAAGCTTAAATTAAGAAACGTAAACATTCTTGTGGATTGAGGGGAAAGTGGCATGTTAAGTGGATTTCTTGGGAAGAAAATTGGGATGACGCAAATTTACACTGATGATGGGCGTTTACTCCCGATAACCCTAATTCAAGCTGGGCCGTGCAGTGTGATGCAAATAAAAACTATAGAAAATGATGGCTATTCCTCAATTAAGTTGGGATTTGATGATAAAAAAAAGAAAAATGCAACAAAACAAGAAATTGGAAGTGCGGCAAAGGTTTCGCAGGAGCCGAAAAGGTTCGTAAGGGAAGTGAAGCCAGATGCTGGTGCGGATATTAAATTAGGACAAAGCATTACCGTAGATTTATTCAATGATGTCAAACAGGTGGATGTGATTGGAATGACTAAGGGGAAGGGATTTGCGGGTGTGATGAAGAGATGGAATTTTAAGGGTGGCGCAGCAACCCATGGGTCTACACGGCATAGACCGCCTGGTTCGATTGGTTCCAACACCGACCCTGGAAGGGTAATCAGGGGAAAAAAAATGGCTGGAAGGCTCGGTGTAGAACGTGTAACAGTAAAGAATATTGATGTGGTGAAGATTGATAAAGACAGGAATTTGTTATTTCTTAGAGGTGCGGTTCCTGGACATAAAGGAAGTTATCTTATATTAAATAAAAGTAGAGTGAAAAGGGTAGGTAAATAAAAGTTATGGAAATACCTGTATATAGCAAAGAGGGAGAAAAAATAGATAACTTACAGTTGGACGATAAGAAGTTCGGCGGGCCTATTCGTAAGAAACTGCTAAGAGATGCGGTCATCATGTATGAAGCAAACAAGAGACAGGGGACAGCTTCTACAAAAACAAAAGGTGAAGTTGCAGGTGGTGGAAGAAAACCATGGGCGCAAAAGCATACAGGTAGGGCAAGGGCTGGTAGTATTCGTTCACCGCTGTGGAAAGGTGGTGGTGTGTCGCATGGTCCCAAGCCAAGAGACTATTCATTCTCAATTCCTAAAAAAGCAAGAAGGTTAGCTCTTTATACGGCATTGTCTGCGAAGGCAAGGGATAACGAATTAGTGGTTATAGATGATTTAAATTTTGATGTTCCTAAGACCAGGCAAATGGTTAGTATATTAAAAGCTCTTAACATTGATAATTCCAGTTGCCTAATAGTGATACCAAAGGCAAACGAAACGGTTTGGAAATCTGCGAGGAATATACCCTCTGTAAAAGTAATGACGAGTACGGAGCTAAATGCGTATGAGGTTCTTAAACCAAAAAAAGTACTTTTAACAAAGGAAGCATTGAGTAGCATAGGATAGGAGTAAAGTATAACTCATGGACACCTACAATATAATAAAGAGACCTTTACGAACTGAAAAGAGCGTTGCAGATGGAGAGGCAACGAATTCATATCATTTCGAGGTTGATTTAAGGGCAAATAAGATTCAAATAAAAAAAGCAGTGGAGAAGCACTTCGATGTGAAAGTTCAGGATGTAAGAACCATAGTAAGAAAAGGTAAGACGAGAAGGGTTCGGTTCAAGTTAGGGAGAACAAAAGACTGGAAGAAGGCTGTTATTACGCTGAAAGAGGGAAGTACAATAGATTTTGGTTACTAAATAGACGGAGAGGAATAGATATTCATGGGTATTAGATATTATAAACCGGTTACAGCAGGAAGAAGATTTGCAAGTGTTTCTGATTTTTCAGAAATAACAAAAACAAAGCCTGAAAAATCTTTATTAGAACCTTTAAGGAAAACCGGTGGTCGAAATACAGAAGGTAAAATAACAGCTGAACATATAGGTGGCGGGAGCAGGCGGCATTATAGAATTATCGATTTTAAACGCAAAAAAGATAATATTCCGGCAAAGGTTGCCAGTATAGAATACGATCCTAACCGATCAGCGCGTATCGCCCTGTTGCATTATGTAGATGGCGAGAAGAGGTATATGCTCGCCCCTGAGAAGTTACGGGTCGGCCAGACTGTGATGTCAGGTGATAAAGTGGAACCGGAAATCGGCAATTGTATGCCGATTAAAAATATACCTCTGGGTTTAGATATCCACAATATCGAGTTACGTGTTGGTCAGGGTGGACAATTGGTGCGTTCCGCGGGTGGAGTAGCCAAATTGCTGGCGAAAGAAGGAAATTATGCGCATATTGTGCTTCCATCAGGAGAGGTAAGGAAAGTTTTTGTTGGTTGCAGGGCTACGATAGGCCAGCTTGGAAATCTCGATCATGGTAACATCAGATTAGGAAAAGCAGGTAGAAGCCGTTGGAAAGGGATAAGACCGCATGTAAGGGGTGTTGCTCAAAACCCTGTAGCGCATCCGTTAGGTGGGGGAGAAGGTAGAAGCGGCGGTGGAAGGCATCCTTGTTCTAGGACTGGTTTGTTGGCGAAGGGTGGAAAAACGCGCAAAAAGAAAGCTTTAAGTAATAAGTTTATAATTCGCAGAAGAAGGATTGGCGCTAGGGGCAATTTATAAAAAAGAATAAATTAACTGGTTAACTGGTATTTGGGAGAGGTTATGAGTCGTTCAGTAAAAAAGGGACCTTATGTTGATGGTAAGTTAATGAAAAAAGTATTGAAGCAAAAAGATGCTGGCGGCAGTGTACCTATACGGACATGGGCTAGAAGCTGTACGATTGTGCCTGAGTTTGTTTCACACACCTTTATGATTCATAACGGTAAAATATTTCAAAAACTATTTGTTACAGATGATATGGTCGGCCACAAGCTTGGAGAGTTTTCCCAAACGCGTACTTTTAGGGCTCATGGCGGCGTGAAAAAGAAAGAAACTCCACACGGTTAATATGTTGTAAGGACAATTTTAGATTATTGCACTGAAAGGTTGTATAAAATGGAATTTAGATCCTGTTGTAAATATGCGAAGATATCACCGCGAAAAGCAAGATATGTTATTGATCTTGTCAGAGGTAAGTCGGTTAATGACGCATTAAGGATTTTGAGGGCAACTCACAAACGTGCATCTTACATGATAGATAAGGTAATTAGAGCTGCCATAGCTGCTGCAAATGAAAATTTAGACGTGGATGTTGATTCTCTATTTGTAACACAGGCGTTGGTGGATGGTGGTCCGACTACAAAAAGGCAGCGTACGAGGCCTCGTGGCATGTCGGCACCGATATTGAAGCGTACAAGCCATATTACGGTAGTGTTATCTAAAAAAAAGTAAAAAGTATAAATAAATAATAAGGGGAGACAAGATGGGTCATAAGGTATGTCCAATAGGATTAAGGTTAGGAATCACTCAAGGGTGGAGATCGATTTGGTATGCCGACAAAAAAATCTTTGGCTCATTACTTGTAGAAGACCAGGAGATTCGTAAGTTAATTAAAAAAAATTATAGCTTTGCCGGGATTTCACTTATTGAAATAGAAAGAACTCGGCAAGATGCAAAAATAACTTTGCATGCTGCGCGTCCTGGCTTGATAATTGGTAGAAAAGGTGCTGAAGTCGATAAACTTAAAGAAGAGATACAAAAAATTACGAAAAGAGAAGTTGTTATTAAAATAAAAGAAATTATGAAGCCTGAGCTGCAGGCACAGCTTGTTGCTGAAAACATTGCAGAGCAGCTAGAAAAACGAGTTGCATTTAGACGAGCGATGAAAAAAGCACTGGATGCATCAGTCGATGCAGGTGCAAAGGGCGTAAAGATGCAGGTAGCAGGCAGGCTGGGTGGAGCTGAGATCGCAAGGACTGAAAAAATGTCATCGGGAAGTGTTCCTCTGCATACATTGAGGGCCGATATTGATTACGGTTTTGCTGAAGCCAAAACGACGTATGGTGTTATTGGGGTAAAAGTTTGGATTTATAAAGGGTTAATTAGTTCCGCGAAGGAGAAGTTATATGCGCCTAATGCCAAAGAGGGTGAAGTTCAGGAAGTCGCAGCGGCAAAAAATTAAAGGAAATGCGACAAGAGGCAATAAAGTATCTTTTGGTGAATTTGGTTTGCAGTCTTTGGAACCTGGGTGGATAACAGCCCAACAACTCGAGGCGGGAAGAGTATCAGCATCACAATACCTTCCAAGAGAGGGGAAGTTAACGATAAGGGTGTTTCCACACAAATCTGTTTCATCAAAACCTATTGAAACCCGTATGGGAAAAGGTAAGGGTGAGCCTGAATTCTGGGTTGCTGTGGTGAAACCGGGGACTATTTTGTATGAGTTGGGTGGTATCAATGAAGAAATTGCCAGACAGACATTTAATAGAATAGCTCATAAAATGCCGGTTAAGGTGAGACTTGTACAGAGGAGAAAGACGATTTGAAGGTCAGTGAAATGAGAATGAAATCTAGGCAGGAGATTTTGGATGAAATTGATGCTTGCGGAAGGGAATTGTTGAATGTTCGATTTCAATGGCAAGCGGGTGAAACGCGAAATCCTGCCCAGAGAAGAGATATTCGAAGAGATGTTGCACGATTGAAAACTATTCTGAGAGAGATGGACTTGTCGATCAATGCTCCTCTCAAGGCAAAGGAGTAAGTTTAAAAATGAACGTTGAAAATAAAAGAGGCAGAAGAAGGAAAATTGTCGGGACGGTCATTGGTAATAAGATGCAGAATACCATAGTCGTTGAGGTTGTGCGTCTTGTAAAACATTCCAAATATGGTAAGTATCTAAAACGGTCTTCAATCTATAAAACACACGATCAAAATAAAGAAGCAAAAGTGGGAGATAAGGTCGAGATTATTGCGGCAAGACCATTAAGCAAAACAAAATCAACGAGATTACTTCGTATCATAGAAAAGGCAAAGCCATAGAATTAAACGGAGTTTAAAAAAATGATAATGGAACAAACAAAATTAGATATTGCAGACAACAGCGGCGCTAAAAGGGCTAAGTGTATAAAGGTATTAGGCGGTAGCGGTAGGAAATATGCCACGGTTGGTGATATTGTTGTTGCGGCAGTAAAGAAGGCAATACCGGAGGGAGTTGTTAAAAAGGGGGAAGTGGTAAAAGGGGTAGTTGTGCGGACAAGGAAAAATATACGGAGAGACGACGGTTCTTATTTAAAATTTGACAAAAATGCGATAGTCATTATTGACGACGATGGTAACCCTCGGGGAACTCGTATATTTGGTGCTGTAGCCAGAGAATTACGGCAAAAGAATTTTATGAAAATTATATCTTTGGCCGCTGAAGTTGTGTAGAAAGATTTAATTACAAGGTTAAACAAATACCTGTGGAGAATGTATAGTTATGCATGTTTGCAAGAATGATTTAGTTGCAGTGATGGCTGGCAATGAGGCTGGTAAAACAGGAAAAATAATGAAGGTTTTACGAGATAAAAAGCGAGTTATTATTAAGGGTCTAAATTTAGTTTATAGACATACAAAACCAAGCCAAAAGAACCAGCAAGGTGGCAGAATACAGAAAGAAGCTTCTATAGCAATTGCAAGTGTGTTACCCATTTGTCAGAGCAAAAACTGCAGAAGAAATGGCAAGGGAGTGCGGACAAGAAAAAAAATATTGGAAAATCGTAATAAGATTCGTGTATGCACCTGTTGTGGGTCTGAAATAATTTCTGCTGAGTGAGGTTTTAACGTAAAATATGTCAAGATTATCGGAAAAATATCAAAAACAAGTAGTACAACAACTCATAACGAAGTTTAATTATAAAAACAAATTCTCGGTGCCTAAGTTACAGAAGATTGTGGTTAATATGGGTGTAGGCAGGGCAGTTGATAACAAAAAACTCATTGAAGAAGCAACGAAACATCTGGCGATAGTTACTTGCCAAAAACCGTTCGTTACAGTAGCAAAAAAAGCTATAGCTGGTTTTAAACTCCGCAAGGGTCAGGCAATCGGATGTAAAGTTACGTTGCGGGGGAAAAGGATGTTTGAGTTTTTGGATCGTTTAATTAGTATTGTGTTGCCGAGAATAAGAGATTTTAGGGGCATTTCCCCAAAGGCATTCGATGGCCGTGGTAATTACACCTTGGGTCTAACAGAGCAGATTGTGTTTCCTGAAATAAGTATCGAGAGCGTGGAATTTGTTCAGGGTATGGATATTACCATGGTAATATCCGGTAATTCAAACGAGCAATCTTGTGAATTGTTAAAATTATTGGGTATGCCTTTTAGGTCAGAATAAGGAGTACGAATGGCAAGAAAATGTTTGATAGAAAAATCAAAGAAAGAGCCAAAGTATAAAACAAGAAAATACAATAGATGTAAGTTATGTGGACGTCGCAGGGCATACTATCGTAAATTTCAAATATGCAGACTTTGTTTTAGAAAACTCGCTTCAAAGGGTGAGATTCCAGGCGTAAAAAAAGCAAGTTGGTAGGAAGCCCATTTTTACAGAATAGTATTAATAATAAGGAATATAATAATGTGTATGACAGATCCAATTTCTGATATGCTTACGCGTATTAGAAATGCAAGCGTGATTAAACGAGAAAGTGTGGATTTTTCCACATCAAAGGTAAAGTCGGCAATTTTAAAAATATTAAAGGAAGAAGGCTATATCAAGGATTTCAAAGTGATGCCAATGGGGGGTAACAAAGCTTCTATAAGGGTCTACTTAAAGTATGGTCCATTAAAACAGCAAATAATTAATAATATTGAGAGAGTAAGTAAATCGAGTAGACGAATATATAAGAAGGCTGGGGAAATTGGTAAAATCTTTGGTGGAATTGGTACTGCGATATACTCCACATCGAGAGGTATTATAAGTGACAGAGAGTGTAGAAAACTAAAAGTTGGTGGTGAGCTGGTTTGTATTGTGTCGTAAGCGATTTATCTGGATAGAGGATTTAAGATGTCACGAATAGGAAAACAACCCATTAAAGTTCCAAATGATGTAAAAGTATCAATAATCGGTAATACGGTAAATATCGATGGTTCAAAAGGAAAACTAAGTCAGACATTTCATCCTGACATAGCTATTGAATATATTCATCAGGATAAGCAAATTGTAGTAAAAAGATCTTCCGATGAAAAACATCATAGGGCATTGCATGGTTTGACACGTTCGTTAATTTCAAATATGGTATTGGGTGTTAGTAAGGGTTATTCCAAGAAACTTGAGATTGTTGGACTAGGTTACAACGCTAAGGTTCAAGGTAAAGATCTTGTATTATCACTTGGATATACGCACCCGGTAAGTTTGGTGATACCGAATGGTATAAAGGTAGAAGTTACAAACCCAACGAACCCTGCAAAGCTCACAGTATCAGGGCCAGACAAGCAAATGGTGGGACAATTTTCAGCTGTAATCAGGAGTAAGAGACCACCTGAGCCGTATAAAGGAATGGGTATTAAATACGAAGATGAGGTTATTAGAAGGAAGGCTGGGAAAGCAACCACATCAGGTGCTGCATAACAGTATTAATTAAGGATTTTTAGATATGGATCATATAAAGGAAAAATTAAGAAAAAGAAACCGACGTCACCTTAGAATTAGAAAGAAAGTAGTAGGAACTGCCGAGAGACCCCGGTTGAGCGTGTATCGGAGTTTGAAGCATATTTATTGCCAAATTATTGATGATATAGAAGGAAGGACGTTAGTAGCAGCGTCAACGCAATCACCTGATATTAGGTCACACATTAAATACGGAGGGAATGCGGTTGCTGCTGAGATCGTTGGGAAAAAGATTGCAGAAGAGGCAAAAAATAAAGGTATTACAAAAGTTGTGTTTGATAAAGGCGGTTATAAGTATCACGGAAGGATAAAAGCCTTAGCTGAAGCTGCAAGAAAATACAATTTGAGTTTCTAAAATCTGATTCGTACAAGGAGAACCACTTGGCGCGCTTTGAAGACCCTAAAAATGCAGAAGAAACAGTTGTAAAGATCAATCGTTGTACAACGGTAACAAAGGGCGGTAAATCAATGAGTTTTAGTGCCCTTGTAGTCGTTGGAGATAAAAAGGGAAATGTTGGAATTGGATTTGGTAAGGCGCGGGAAGTCCCTAACGCTGTTAATAAAGCTGTTAAAGAAGCTAAAAAGCAAATGGTTAAAATACCTTTGAAAGGTGATACTATACCACATGAGGTATGGGGAAGATATAAAGCTGCCAATGTGTACTTAAGGCCGGCATGTTCTGGTACTGGAATAAAGGCTGGTGCTTCAGCGCGAGCCGTGATCGAGTTTGCAGGCATTAAGAATATATTAACAAAATGTTATGGCAATAGAAACCCACTTAATGTGACTAAGGCAACATTGATGGGTTTGAAAGCTTTGAGAACAAAAGAAGAGGTTGGAGAATTGAGGGGAGTGAAGATAGAATGAATCTTTTTGATATAAAATCAATACCTTTTCCAAGAAAGCGTAAAAAACGAGTAGGTCGGGGTAGGGGATCAGGTATGGGAAAAACTTCCTGTAGAGGAGGTAAAGGAGCGACGGCTAGGACCGGAAATGAAACAAGTATACAATTTGAAGGTGGACAAACTCCACTCTTTCGTCGTTTGCCAAAGAGGGGATTCAATAATATATTTAAAAAGGAATATAGTATAGTTAATGTAAAAGATATTGAGCAGTTTGATAGTGGTACCCATGTAAATCCTGAAAAATTAATGGAAGTTGGGCTAGTAAGAAAGATATTAGACGGTGTAAAAGTATTGGGTGACGGTGAAATTACAAAACCTTTAACAGTGAGTGCGCATAAATTTAGTAAGGTTGCGATAGAAAAGATTAAAGCAGCGGGTGGAGAAATTAAGGCCCTATCATGATAGAACAATTCGGGAATATTTTTCGAATACCAGAGTTACGTAAAAAAGTACTCATAACCCTTGGCCTAATCGCTTTATGCCGCATCGGGGTTTATATACCGATACCAGGAATTGATACAACAGTATTAAAATCATATTTTAATCAATTTACGCAAACTGGCGTTGGGCAGTTATTGGGATTGGTTGATATGTTTGCTGGTGGAGCTATGTCTTCTGGTGCAATTTTTGGCTTGGGGGTTATGCCATATATTAGCGCGTCCATCATTTTTCAGTTGCTCGTAGGTGTAGTGCCTTACCTTGAAAAATTACAGAAAGAAGGCGAAGTAGGAAGGAAAAAAATTAATCAATATACGAGACTTGCAACGGTAGGGTTATGTCTATTTCAGGCGTTTGTCATGACGAGAACGCTTTATACGGTGGAATTAAATGGTGTTCCAGTCATCCCTGTCTATCTTCAAGGTATAGGATTTCAAATGATGGCGGCGCTTCTCTTAACAACCGGAACTATGACCCTGATGTGGATCGGAGAACAAATCGAAGAACATGGTATTGGCAGTGGAATCTCAATAGTAATTATGGTCGGTATCATTGAACGTTTACCTTGGGCATTCTCTCAGGTAATGCAGAACTTTACCTTTTCTGTTACTCCTGCTGAACATCAGATTGGTATTGTGAAATTGATCGTGTTGCTAGGTATGTTTCTTGCGATTGTCGGTGGGGTTGTATATATTACTCAGGGGCAAAGACGAATACCCGTCCAGCAGGCTAAACACACCCGTGGAAGAAAGGTATACGGTGGACAAAGACATTTCTTGCCGCTTCGAGTGAATCAGGCAGGCGTAATGCCCATAATTTTTGCGCAATCTTTGTTAATATTCCCTGCTGCTATTATGCAGGGTATTCAGGTAAGGTTTGAACCAGGAAGTTTTGGATACTGGATTACCTCGCGTTTGTCTGAAGTTTTGCAAGACGGTGTAATCTATGTTATGCTTTATATCCTACTCATAACGTTTTTCTGCTATTTTTGGACGGCTATACAATTTAATCCGAAAGAAATGTCAAATAATATGAAGGATTATGGAAGTTTTATTCCAGGAATCAGGCCAGGTCAGAGGACGGCAGAATATTTAGAAAGTATCATGGGTAGGATTACATTGGCTGGAGCTGCTTTTTTGGCGTTAATTGCAATACTACCGAAAATTGTTGCAGGTGGTTTTGAACTTAATCGTGCTATAGCTGGTTTCTACGGTGGAACAGGCTTGCTTATCATTGTTGGTGTGGCACTTGATATGGTCCAGCGAATAGAGTCCCATATGATTATGAGACAATATAGCGGGTTTTTGAGTGGCGGAACCCGAATAAGAGGAAGAATGGGATGATGATTGTGTTTCTTGGACCTCCAGGAGCAGGTAAGGGAACCCAAGCAGAAACAATTAGTAAAGAAAAAAATATTCCTCACATATCTTCTGGAAATTTACTAAGGGAAGCAGTTGAAGCTGGTACTGATACAGGGATAAATGCAAAATATTACATAGAAAAGGGTCTTTTGGTTCCTGACCAAATAGTTGTCGACATCATCAAAGATCGTATATTAAAAAATGATTGTAAGGCTGGTTTTGTTTTAGATGGTTTTCCGAGGACTCTTTCCCAGGCAAAAGTCTTAGACGAGATGCTGAGAAATCTCGGGAATCGGTTGGATATAGTTTTTTATTTTTCAGTTTCCAAAGAAAATGTGGTTCAAAGATTGTCTGGCAGGTTGATTTGTAGCGATTGTGGTGCAAACTATCATAAAACTCATGTTCCATCTTCTAAAGATGGAATTTGCGATAAATGTGGTGGTAAATTAAATCAACGTGCAGATGATAAACCTGAAACAGTATTGGAAAGATTAAGGGTTTATCATGAACAAACCGAGGGCTTGATTAATTATTACACAAAGAGTGGTATTTTGAGGGAAATTTCGAGTGATGATGCACGGATAGAAATGATTACTAGAAAAATATCTGATACTATTGATGATATATTGCAAAAAAAGTCCTTGATCGGCCGCGGGGTAAACTGAATTGATAGTTTGTAAATCCCTCCGCGAGATCGAAATAATGAGGGCTGCGGGAAAGGTCGTAGCGAACGCACTGAGATTAGCCAAAGAGATTGCTGGAAAAGATGTAACGACAGATTATCTGAATAATGAACTTGAAAAGTATATAATAAGTCAGGGTGGGATACCGATATTTAAAGGATACAGGGGCTTCCCGAAAAGTATCTGTACGTCGATAAATGAAGAAGTTGTGCATGGTATTCCAGGACCGAGAAAGTTAAGGGAGGGAGATATACTCAGTATCGATGTTGGAGTTGGTTATCGTAAATACGTTGCCGATGCTGCATTGACGATACCTATAGGGGAAGTCACACTAGAGGCCAAAAGACTTATAGAGGTGTGCGAAAAGTCGCTTAACATGGCTATTAACGTTATAAAATCAAATAAAAAGTTATCTTTAATATCAAGAACAATACAAGAATATGTTGAAAAAAATGGTTATTCTGTTATCAGAAATTACACTGGTCACGGGATTGGGAGATGTATGCATGAAGATCCACAGGTGCCAAATTTTTTGAGCAAATCATTATTAGAAGCAGATGAAATTTTAATGTCTGGAGTAACTATTGCCATTGAACCCATGATTTGTATGGGTAAGTATGATACTGAGGTCTTAAACAATAAATGGACAGTAGTAACGAAAGACAGAAAATTATCTGCACATTTTGAACATACGATTGTGATTACTGAGAATGGTGCTGACATTCTAACACAATGAAAAAAATTTCTTAAACAGTCATACCCATTTAAATATGCCTAAAGAAGAACCCATAAAGGTAGAAGCAACTGTAAAAGAAGCACTTCCAAATGCGATGTTTAAGGTAGAATTGCAGAATGGTCACAAAGTACTAGCACATGTTTCTGGGAAGATGCGGATGCATTTTATTAAAATACTCCCTGGCGATAGAGTGACGATTGAAATGTCTCCTTATGACCTCGACAAAGGCAGAATTATTTATAGACAAGTTTAGTGTCGATTCTAAAATCGACTAATAAGTTTTTAGGATGATAAACGATGAAGGTTCGATCTTCTGTGAAAAGAATTTGTGAAAACTGCAAAATAGTTAGAAGGAAAAATGTAGTTCGTGTAATCTGTTCTAATCCGCGCCATAAACAGAGGCAAGGGTAATATCAGGCTGATTTAGAAAATAATTTAGAAAGGAATTGATTAATGGCGAGAATTGCAGGAATAGACATTCCCGCTGATAAAAGGATTGTTATTGCACTCACATACGTATATGGGATTGGCAAGGCTTTGTCCCAGAAAATACTGAAAGCCGTGAATATCGATGAGAACATACGTGCGAAGGATCTTCATGAAGAGCAGTTGAGTATGCTAGGTGCATATATAGAAAAGAATTTTTCTACTGAGGGGCAGTTGCGTCGACAGGAAATGCAGAGTATTGTGCGTATGAAAAGTATTAATTGTTATCGCGGAATCCGACATAAGGTAGGTTTGCCTGTGAGGGGACAGAGAACAAAAACAAATGCACGCACGAGAAAAGGTCGCAAGAAGACGGTCGCCGGCAAGAAGAATGTAAAAGAATTGGGTTAGTATGACGCTCATGTCGTCCTCTCGATTGAAACAGGGCTAAACTTAAGAATTATTTATGGAAATCAAAGAAACAATAGGAGAGCTGTTAAAATCGAGTAAGGAGTTGTTAAAGATAATTGAATTGGATATTGACCAATCCACTGATGAACGAGATATAAAGAAATTTAACGAAGTAATAGGGTTTTGTGAGCAAGTTGTACGGATTATAGAAGCGCATCCACAAGACAAGGAAATTGTTTTTCTCGATTGTTCGTGTGGTAAGTCATATTTATCATTTGTGCTGAATATTATCCTGAAAAAGAAGTTTGCTGTAAGTACTTATTTTTATGGTGTTGATACTAATAGAATACTGATCGAAAAATGTGATCGAATTAAAAACAGTCTCGGCTTTAGAAATATGCATTTTATTAACGGCAGAATAATTGAAGTTCAGCCTGAAAAGCCTGTAGACATTGTAATTGCATTACATGCGTGTGATATTGCAACGGATGAGGCAATTGCCAAAGGTATTAAATTAGGGGCAAAATATATAGTTGTAGTTCCCTGTTGTGAAAACCAAATCAGGAGTCGGTTAAAAGCAGGGCATCCACTTGTCGACTTGACAGATTTTGGACTTTTAAGGTATCGGTTTGCCGATATTTTAACGGAAGCATTAAGGGCACAGTTTCTTACTGGTGCTGGTTATCATGTAAAACTGACTGAGGTGACGTCCCCTAAATTTACCCCAAAAAATTTAATGATAATAGCTCGACGGAAAAAGGGAAACAAAAGATATAATTTGGATAAATACAAACGACTGAACGAAATGTTCAATGCAGAGTTTGTGTTAAATAATTATTTTAACGAATGTGAATTGGGTCAAAATAATTTACTTAGTTCTGTTAACTGATAAATAAATTGTTTCGTTTGAGGATAAAAAATAATCATGTCAAGTGTAGGTAAGAAAAAAATAAGGCGTAATGTTTCACGGGCGGTTGCGAACATCAAAGCTACTTTCAATAATACATATGTGACGATTTCTGACGTTAACGGTGAGACGATATGTTGGGCGAGTGCTGGTACAGTTGGTTTTAAAGGGTCGCGCAAAAGTACTCCATTTGCCGCTCAAAAAGCGGCATCGAGTGCGGCCGAAAAGGCACAAAAGTTTGGGGTGCAAGAAATTGAAATTAGAGTCAAAGGCCCTGGTCCAGGTAGAGAATCAGCCATCACAGCGCTTCAGGCAGCGGGGCTGAGTATAAAGGCGATTGAAGATGTAACACCACTTCCCCATAATGGTTGTCGTCCCAGGAAAAAACGCAGAGTATAATAGGTTTTAAAAAGAAGTTTGAGAAAGGAAAAAAATGGCTAGATACGTTGGTCCCCAGTGTAGATTATGCAGGAGAGAGGGTGAAAAACTATTTCTTAAAGGAATTAGATGTGATACGGTTAAGTGCGCAATTACAAAGCGGAAGTATCCTCCCGGTCAGTTTGCTTGGGGTAGAGGCAAGTTATCAAAATATGGAATCCAATTTCGGGAAAAGCAAAAAACGAAACGTTTCTATGGAGTTCTAGAAAGGCAATTCCGGAATTATTTTAGAAAGGCAGAACGGCAAAAGGGAAATACGGGAGATAATCTCTTGGTTATGTTAGAGAGAAGGCTGGATAATGTGTTATGTTTAGCCTTTTTTGCTGCATCGAGAAAAAGTGCCAGACAGTTAATTCTTCATGGTCACATAACGGTTAACAATAAAAAGGTGGATATTGGTTCTTACCTTGTAAAAGTTGGAGACGTTATAAAACCAAAGAATACTGAAACAACCCTGAATATTGTAAAAGCGAACATAGAATCATTAAAAGGTCGCAACATTCCGGCATGGATGGAATTTAAAGCGGAAATACCAGAGGTGGTAGTAACGCAGCTTCCTGCAAGGGAAGATATTTCAGTCTCTGTTCATGAACAGCTAATTGTAGAACTGTGTTCTAAATAAAGAAGTTTGGTTGGTTCAATTCATTCCATAACTGTAAAGTCAACGGATATATTTTGCGTAGCCTCGCACTGTGTTACTTTAAAGATATTATTGTTTACAATATAGAAATTTATTTTATTTTGAAATCCCTTATTATTGGATTCGGGGGAAAAATATGCGAATAAGGTGGAGAGGTCTTGAACTTCCCGTCCGTGTGGATGTAGAACACGAGACTTTGACCGATACATATGGAAAGTTTATAGCTGCTCCTTTTGAGCGTGGATTTGGCCATTCTGTGGGGAATAGTTTACGTAGGATTCTACTTTCTTCGTTAGAAGGAAGTGCAGTTGTATCTGTTAAGATTGACCGGATAAGTCACGAATTTACCCATATACCTGGTATAGTCGAAGATGTAACAGATATTATTTTAAACATCAAAAACCTTGTTGTGAAACTACACACCGATCAGCCTAAAGTGATAAGAATTGAAGCGAATAAAAAGGGTGAAGTAAAAGCAAAAGATATTATAACGGATGATAATATAGAAATTCTGAATGAGGATTTACATATTGCCACACTCTCTGAGAACGTTAATTTCAAAGTAGAGATGGAGGTACGAAATGGCCGAGGGTATGTGACTGCTGAAGAAAATGAACCTGATGAACAGGAGATTGGATTGATAGCAGTGGATTCTATATTTTCTCCTGTTAGAAATGTTCGTTTTGCAATTGAAGAAACACGCGTTGGTAGACGCACAAATTATGATAGACTCATCATGGAAATATGGACAAATGGCGTAGTGTCTGCCGAGATGGCCCTTGTTGAGTCAGCAAAAATTTTGAGAAAGCATTTAAATCCATTTGTACAGTACTTTGAGATTGGTAGAGAATTGCAACAGGTAGAAAAGAGGATGGGAATTGAATCTGCTCCAGAGATATCAGAAGAAGAGCTTAACAAAAAGTTGAGTATGTCTATAGCGGAATTGGATTTGTCAGTAAGGGCTTCCAATTGCCTTGAAACTGCAAAAATTGCAACGGTAGGCGATCTTATTACGAAAACGGAGGAACAACTTCTCGAGATTAAAAACTTTGGTAAAACTACTTTAAAAGAGGTTAAGAAAAAATTATCACAACTAAATATAATGATCGGAATGCCTATACCGATTAAACAAATAGAAAAAGGGAAAGGATAATTCCATGAGACACAGAATGAGGGGAAGACATTTATCCAGGACTGCTTCACATAGAAAAGCACTGAGGCAGAACATTGCAAATAGCCTTCTTTCGTACGGGAGAATTATTACAACGCTTGAAAAGGCAAAAGAAACACAGTCTTTTGCTGAAAAAATAATTACCATTGCTAAAAAAGGGCTGATGAAAAAAGAGACTGATAGACCAGGATACGTACATTGTTATCGTCAGGTTCTTTCAAGCTTGAGAAATGCTGAGATTGTAAAAAAGCTGTTTGGAGAAGGGCAATGGCGTGAAACTGGCGGTATTGCACAAAGGTATATGAAACGGAACGGCGGGTGTACAAGGATATTAAAGTTGTCAGGAACTCGGTTAGGTGTCCTGTCTGGGAGTAGCGTTGGGAAAATACCAGAACTTGAATACAAGATGGAAGGTAGGGATAGAAAATTACGCTTATTGGGAAGGCGACTTAACGATAATGCATCACGCGTAATTTTTGAATTAGTTGAAGGTGCTGTTGAGGCACAGGAAGCCGGGGAGGTTAAACCTGAAGTTACTACTGCATAGTGGGAGTTAAAATCTTATTTTAATCATTTGTTGAGGTAAAATATAAGACCCTTTTACTAACGATTAATGTAGTAGAAGGGTTTTTTTATCCACAAAGAGAGTTATGCCGAAGAAGCGTTTGATACTTGCTTCAAATTCGCCAAGAAGAATTGTATTGTTAAAATCACTGGGTTATCATTTTGACATTGTTTCTCATGACATCGAAGAATTGATTCATGATGATGTTTTACCATCGGAGTTAGTTCAGAATCTCGCTTTCTTAAAGGCGAGCGATGTTGCCAGAAGAGTGTGTGACGCAATAATTGTTAGTGCAGATACGATTGTTGTGCACAAAAAAAGTATTTTGGGTAAACCCAAAGATGTGGGTGATGCCAAAAGAATACTGTCAATACTGAGAAATTCGGAGCATGATGTTATTTCTGGTGTATGCGTGATGGAGATGCCATCACGAAAGGAAATGTTGCGAATTGGACGAACACATATTAAAATGAAGAATGTAAAAGATGAAGAAATTGATAGATATATTCTAACAGGTGAGCCAATGGATAAGGCAGGTGCTTATGCCATCCAAGGTGAAGGTAGGAAATTTATTGAAAAAATAGATGGCAGCTACTCAAATGCAGTTGGTTTACCTTTGGAATTATTACAAGAAATGCTTAGCCATTTTATGAATGATGAGAATGCCTAGAAATTTTAGTTGGCTTATAAAAGATGAAATTGCTGGTATGGCAAGACCTATGTCAATGGTCGCAGACCTCGAGTTTCTTAAGGATAATGGGATCGAGGCAATTGTATCGTTAACGGAATCACCACTTCATAAAACCTTAATAGAAGAATTTGGATTTGAGTATAAACATATTCCCATACCTGATCTTGCATCACCAACACAAGAACAAATCGAGGAGTTTGTATCTTTCGTAAATAATCTTACAACTTCTAAGAAGAAAATTGTCGTTCACTGTGATGCCGGAATCGGCAGGACAGGCACTATGCTGGCCTGTTATCTTGTAAACAAGGGCTGTCGTGCAAGTCTGGCCATTGCAGAGGTGCGCAAAAAAAGACCGGGTTCAATAGAAACAGCAGAACAGGAAGATACGATCGTGAAATATGAGGAAAGAAATTCAAAGAAACATCATAAAGACTGACTTAATGCTTTTTTGGTGAAGTGTTCGTGGGCAATAATTGCCGCACCCACGGCTGTGGTGATCTGTGGATCGGGTGGAACGTGCAAATCTACCCCTAATTCTTGTTCCAATGCCTTTTTCAATCCCTGATTAAAGGCAGGGCCTCCATCAAAGAAAATGGCTTCTTTAACACCGATTTTTTTGACCATGGATACTACTCGCTTGGCAATGGATTTGTGGATTCCTGCAATAATATCCTCAACTCGTCTTCCCTGAGACAATAGTGATATAACTTCAGATTCACCGAAGACTGTGCATAAACTATTTATCTGCGGTATATCTTCTGCCTTCTCTGATAATCTTCCTAAATCATCCAGTTCTACCTCAAGGACACGGCTCATGACCTCCAGGAAACGTCCCGTCCCGGCAGCGCATTTGTCGTTCATGGCAAAATCCACCATAATACCATTATTATCCAGGGCGATTACCTTGCAGTCCTGACCGCCGATATTAATAAGGGTCCTTACATTTACCTTCCCGTTCATGAGCCATTTGGCAGCCCTGGCATTTGCCGTTATTTCTGTGACAATTTCGTTGGCGGGTACCATCCGGCGACCGTACCCCGTAGTTACCGTATATTGAATTTCGTCCTCTTTCAGATCAAGGTCTTCCAGCATCTCATCGAACAACAGTTTT
>Ga0082335_1004457_pt1 | contig 20964 bp, 23 predicted proteins | sample Subgrocontami58m_FD_72375 | JGI IMG/M metagenome (GOLD analysis project Ga0082335, IMG submission 72375) | Subsurface groundwater microbial communities from S. Glens Falls, New York, USA - GMW37 contaminated, 5.8 m (SPADES assembly) (version 2) ... | reverse complement strand
TTTTCAATTTTGGCCAACTGCCTGGCCGTGCGCGAATACACCTTATGGCAATACGACTCGCTGATACCAAAGACCGCCCCCAAGTTGATCAGGGTCGGATAGTGGCGGAGGTAATAGAGGGCCGGCAGCAGGCGGTCTTCCGTGGCCAGTTTGGAGCCTTTCCGGCCCCGCCGCGTCAGCGGGCTGAGGGCTTTTTGTTCATCAAGGTAGGTGCGAAGCTTGCCGTTGAGATGCTGGAAATCTTCCTTTGACAGCCCGACAAGGCGTTTGTATTCTTCAGGGTTGTCAGTGGGTAACTGGGCATACGGTTTCATGGCTTTTTGGCGGTTCAGGATAAGGCTTGGTATTTTAACCTGACGGTATATAGGGTCAGCAACATTTAGGAAAGATGTCTATTATCCAATTGATCCCATTCTTTTTTCGCAGTGGGCAGAAACTTCAATCTATAAGTCATCAAGCATCACGTCAATTGCCAAATGTTTCTCAGCTTGCCGCTCTTGGAATATTTTGCCTAACTCGTAATCTTCCAATTTCTCAAGCAATTGCTGATAAACATCCGCAGGGACAAGATAAGCCGTAGGCAAATTATGGTTAAGGATCGCAATGGCTTCGCCTTGCGCCTGCTTAAGTAAAGCGGAAGGATTTTTCTTGAGTTCGGAAATACTTGCGCTGAATGGGGCTAATATGGCTTGCATGATGATACCTGAATGCTAAATTAAGCACTTATATTAGTACTTTATTTGAAAGAAACAACTTGGGTGATTGATAGATTGTGCGTTTGATATCCAGCTACGTAACTTTTTAGTATCTTTCGTTAAAATGAAACGTTAAGAGACGAAGCTGTAAATCCGTTCTGCACAAAAGCACGTAATGCAAACCTTAATTGGCGGACAGGGATAAGCTTCGCGGATCCCTGCATTTATGCGGGATTATGCCAAGATAACTTATATCATCCTGTGCCTACCGTATTGAGTATAAACAATACGGCACTTTTCAGAAAAATTGCATTTTTTAATAGAAAAACCGAATACCGTGCAAAAACCATCAAGAAAAAACTCAAATAAAACATATATTTTTCAGAGTTAGTGAAAATATCACGTTTTTTCAGGTAATCGATAATATTTTGAGCGGGGCTTAAATGCTACTGTCACCAAGCGGTTTTTATATTGTCAACCATTCCTATATCACCTGCCTAGAAACAGCCAGATTGATAAAGTATTGGCCATTCAAAACATACCTTCAGGAGATAACAAATGTTTTCGAAAAACAAAATAGAACAACTTCAACTAGCCCTTCAATCCTTAGAACTTTATGAAGGAAAAATTGACGGGATCATTGGCCCACAAACATTAACTGCAATACATAAATTTGAGGCGCTTGCATTTGAAAAACCCACAATTGACAAACCAGAACCAGACGAACCTGCGGCAAAACCAACTTTAGTACAGCATATTATCGAGGGGCAAGGTGCAGATATTGAGGAGGCCCTTATCTTCACATTAAAAAACGAAGGTGGATATACAGACCATCCTTTGGATAAAGGCGGCCCGACCAATAAAGGCATAACTATTGGAAGGCTTTCCGAATATCTTGGCAGGGAAGCCACAAAAGACGAAGTAAAAAACCTTGATTATGAAACGATAAAACTTATTTATAAAAAATACTATTGGGACGTGATGAACCTCGACAAGGTCATAGACCAAAGTATCGCCACCGCACTCTTTGACATGGGGGTTTTATGTGGCACGGGCACTGCGGCAAGGCTTTGTCAAGAAGCATTGGGTGTCGCTCAGACAAAAAAAATGGATTCCATAACACTTGACGCCATTAATGCGACGACTGACGAGGACTTCATCCCTAAGTTTGCCGAGAAAAATACCCAGCGGTTTGAAGCGATTGTACAGAACAATCCAACTCAAAAAGTTTTTTTGAAAGGTTGGAAAAATCGCGCCAATCGGCTGTTATCCCTTATCAATAACGATGATGTAGATATTGCTGTCCCTAGCTCTGCACCCGAAACGTCTCTTGGAGAGGGGCTTTATGACCTCGCCGACACAGTGGGAGTACCGCATGAAGACATAAAAAAAATGCTTGATTGGCAAACGAAGAATAATCCGGCAGCTAATCCTAGATATTGGGTCGTTTTCAAAATTAAGGAGCACTCAAAAAATAAAAGAATGCATATTTTTGATCGTGTGGACAAGAAGGTGCAAAGCATCCATGCCGTACATGGAAAAAATAGTGACCCAAACCACGACGGCATCGCAACGGATTTTTCAAATGAACCCAATTCACTTAAGAGTTCATTAGGGCTTTATAAAACGCTTGGCACATACACAATGGCGAAACATGGCAGGGCATTAAGGCTTGATGGGCTTGAAGCCTCCAATGACAATGCCCTACGGCGTGGCATCGTTTTTCATGGCGTTTCCTATGCAGGGGATGACTATGTAAAACGCAATGGTAGATGCGGCAGGTCTTTTGGATGTCCGGCTGTTGAAGACAATATTGTCCAAGATTTGATTGATAAGCTAAAGGGTGGATCGCTCTTGTTAATCTCATGACCTGAGTTTTACACTTTGTAGTTTTTTATGCCGTAATCCAATGCTTAGCCGAACAAGTCTTTGTCACACATAAAATGATAAAAATCATAATGTTATCCGTAAAACCAATGACGATTATTTATGCAATTAAGCACTAGAGGCTGGGATTCCTTACGCCATCCCAGCCTCTACCCCCCTAAAAATGGAAGGCTTGCGAGAACGGCAAGCCATTAGTCCCTATCCCCCAACCGCCGAATCTCCCGCAACATAAACCCATAAAGCCCTTCCACTTTTTCACGCGCCCACGGGGTCTTGCGTAAAAACTTGAGGCTGGAGGTGATGCCGGGGTCGTGGCTGAAACAGCGTATCGGGATGCGTTTTGCCAGTTCCTCCCAGCCGTAATGCGCCACTAGCTCAGTGACGATGGTTTCTAGGGTGATGCCGTGTAAGGGGTTGCGGGGTTGTTTTAGTGGTGCGGAAGAAGATGGCTTGCTTGGCTTATCGCTATCGTTAGTCATGTTGTTGGTTTTTATTGGCTTAGGTTTAAAGGGTTATCCGAGGCATTGTAAACTTTTATATAGCTATACCAGAGCGTTATCACTATAATGGCAAGGCTAGTAGAAGGTCAGTGGTAACGCTGGCAATTCTTTTACGCTTTGCATGTCTTCAGCACTTTTCCAAAAATCCCCTCGCTTTTTGCCTTCGTGCCCTGTGCAAATATAATCCCGTTTATACATGACCGGGATTTTATCTTTGGGTATTGGGGTTTGAAACAGCCAAAAAACTCGATAAGCGGATTAACAAAGCCAATAGTTTCGGCCTTATTCCTGCATTTTGGTTACCCGGCAGGTGATTTATTATGTAGGGGATATGCTTAGGGCTTGCAAGCAATTCATGTATGCACCGCATAACGCGGTTATTTTCCCAACCCTTTCCCGCCTGCGGGATTGTGGCAAAACCGGCGCAGTCCGGCCCATCACTCACCCCTGAATTTAGGATATGTCTTTTGAAACGAATTTTTGTAGGAAACTTACCTAGCGACGCCACTGAAACAAGCGTTCAAGCTTTATTTTCCCAATACGGCAAAGTCCGCTCCATTGAATTGGTGTCGGATATTTTTAGCGGCAGATGCCGTGGCTTTGCCTTTATCGGCATGGAAGGGCATGAAGCCCGTGCGGCAATTTTGGCACTCGACGGCAATCTGTATTGCGGCAAGCCGTTGAAAGTGAAATTTGAAGAACCGGCTGCCAAAAGAGGCCGTCGGCATTAAGTGTTTTGGCTGCGCCATGGCGTAGCGGATGATTGCCACGAAGAAACGGTGGCTGGAGCCAACATCTACCAGCTCCGGATCTTCGTGGTTAAGCTTTATTTTAAAGGCCTGCCTTTGGCGTCTTTATTGATGTGCCCTGCAATCAGCAGGAAACCTTCTATAAACCCCCATGCCAAGGCGATTGGCAAAAACCCTGTCAAACCCAATACCAAGGTGATGGCAATTTGGCGCAAAGCCAACCAGTATTGCCCCAGATAAAGCCGGTGCCCCCCTAAAGAACCCAATAACATCGCCAATACCGCTGCCAGATATTTGTATTTGACAGCTTTGGGCGTTTCCAAATATGCGCCGACTAAGCCAATGTTTTTTGCGGCGGTATCGTCTTGATCAAACTTAACATCATCGCCTGGTTCCGGCGGCTCTAGCGCCGTCCAGTCATCGATATAAAATTCAAAAAACTTTCCCTCACTTTTTATGACGCCAGTTTTGGTTTCCGGATCATAACTCTCAATATGGCCAATCATTTTCCCTACCTTTGTTATTATAATTTTATCAATTTCAATTCATTATATTGCTTAGCCCGTCGGCAAGCGCACCGCCAGGACATCGCATTTGGCGTGATGCAGTATGCTATTGGCGGTCGACCCCAACAACAGGCTTAAGCCGTGCCGCCCGTGCGAGCCGACAACGATTAAATCAACGCTTTGCTCTTCGGCAACACGGATAATTTCCAGTTTGGCGCTACCCAATTCCAGCCAGACCTGATCCTTGGCTATTGCCAGCTTTTCTGCAAGTTTGGCTAATTTGGCTTTGGCGATGTCCACCAATTGGTTGGTGAAGTCAATTTGATACGGCATTTCGCCGCCGTAGCCCGTATCGACAATGGGGATATTGTCAACAACATGGATGACGCTTAATTTTGCCTGGTAAACCGCCGCCAACTCCTGGGCCCGCTCAATAACGACTTCATCTTGCTCAAAAAAATCGACTGCCAATAAAATGTGCTGGTACCTTGCCATAATCGCCTCTCTTTAATTAACGTTGGGTGCTTCTGGGAACAGCAAAGCCATTACTTTATAAGATGCCAGCAAATATAACAACGCCACCCCTAAACTAAAACTTAAATGCTGCCCTAAGGCGTGCCGCAAAATATGCCCGATAACCGCCCAATGCCAAATAATCAAACCTGCCATCAATAAAAATGCGCCCAGCCCCCCTTGCCCCACCATCATGGTCGCCATCACTGGCAAGGCGAAAAAGCTGATCAGCGCGTCCGTGCCCAGCAAAGCCGATAGGGTTTGTTGGTACCGTGGCAATTTCCCGAAGCAAAAAAGGGTGAACGCACAAAAACACATTTCCAAGATAGGGCCGGTGGCGGCTTGCAACGCTGACTTAAAGCCAGTATTGCCCATGTGCAGGATCAAAAAGCTGACCAGGACATTAAAGAAAACCAATAGGTACAGCAAAAAGGCCTGGCGAGGCAAATCCTGGGGGCCTTTCCTAAACAGACAAATATCAAACAGCCTCTTTATGATCTCGAACATGAGCCTTTTTCCTGTCTCTGCCTACAAAAACCGGGTGGTGCAATTAAAATGGTTTGACAACCGCCAAAATCACAATCCCTAATAAAAAGAACACTGGCACTTCGTTCATCCACCGATAAAAAACATGGGAATGCCGGTTCCGGTCATGTTTAAAAGCCAATAGCCAAACGCCACAATACCCATGATAAACAACCAGCAATACCAGCAAGGCCAATTTGGCATGTAGCCAGCCGCTGCTGGCATACGCGGCCCAGGCATAATCAGCCAACATCCAGACCCCGAAAACCCAAGTCGCAACCATACCGGGGGTCATGATGCCGAAATACAGTTTACGCTCCATCACCTTAAAGCGCTCATTGCTGATGGCGTCATCGCTCATGGCGTGGTAGACAAATAGGCGCGGCAGATAAAACAGGCCTGCGAACCAGGTCACCATAAAGATTAAATGTAGGGCTTTTAACCAAAGCATAATTATCCTTTCAAAAAGGTTTCAATGGCGTTTTTCAGCGCTGGGTTATCAGCCAAGCCCGTGTACTGCAAGGCGATACGCCCATCCGGAGCGACCAGAAACGTCGTCGGGGTCAAGGCCACTTGGCCAAAAGCCCGCGCATAGCTGGCTTTTAAGTCCAACACGACCGGATAAGGCAATTGCCGGGCCTCGCTCATGGCAACCACATGGCTGGGCGGGTCATAGTACATGGCCACCGCAATCAGCTCCAGGCCGCGAGCATGGTAATCCTCGTACAGTTCAATAAGATGCGGGATTTCTTTAATGCAGCCAGGGCAATCGGTCGCCCAAAACGTCACAACGACAGGTTTGCCGCGCAAGGCTTTAAGGTCAATTTGCTTGCCGGTAATGGTGGTCAAGGCCAAATCAGGGGCCACGGCCAGCGGGCGCGGCATTTCAGCCACTATCAGCCAGACCAGGGCAATTGCCAAGCAGAGCCCCATCAATTTACGTGCAGCCGCCATCATGGGTTATCCCGAAAAGTTTTCAAAAGGTTTAAGCCGTCCAGGACGGCCACTATCATTCAGCCAACATGCCAACGTAATTCTCAAAGTAACTCAGTATTTGCCGTTTTTGATGGCTCAAAGGCGACAAGATGCCTTTGTCCACGTAAGCGTCCAAATTCAGCAAGCGCTCATATTCTTCATCCAACTGGCCGGATTTATAAAGCGCGTACCAGCGTTTCACATGCCAGGCATGGATCGGCTTGCTACCAAAGCACTGTTCCAGATTTTCCAGGCCTTCGCCATTATTGATGATTTTCCGGCAAAATTGCTCGTATCCACGCACCGGAAAATGCAGCACTTCAATGTCACAAGACGGCTGTTTGGTGTAATTTTGCCAATACTTGGGGAGCACATCATGGTTGCCCTGCACCACTTCCAAATAGCCCTGGCGGGTGGTGTAAATGACCTTGTTCGGATAACGGTACAATAAAAACGAACGCCAATTCACTTCATCCATCACTTTATGGGCGGATTTGGTTATCGGGCTGCTGACTTCATAAATGACATCCGCAGGGAAGCATTCCTCACCGCCCTTATTGGCGATCAGCATATTCCTGACCGGAACCGACAACACATCCACATGATGGTTGGCGCATAATTCGGTTTTTAAGGAGCCGCTACCGGGATGCCAAATCTCATCGGCATCGGCATGGAAAATCATGTCCGCCGCAAACGCCGAATAAGCCAAGGCCCCCATCGTGTTCACCCACGCGCGTTGCTGAAAAATGCGGCTGGGCTCATGGATCAGATGCACCACGCCTTGCTTGGCATATTCTTCGAGAATCTCCGTGGTGCCATCGCTAGACCCGTTGTCGGTCGCAACAATAAAGTCAACGCCGTGGTCGAGATGGAAGCGCAGGTTGCCTTCGATGACATCGGCCTCATTCCTGACCAGCAAGGTCATCACCAAGCGTTTATTGGCAATGCGGGAAGTCGCTTTCGCAGAGCATTCCATAAACATCGGGCGTTCTTGGAAATTGACGGCAAACTGGCCTAGCATCCCCCAAAAACTTAACATGCAAGCCCTATCTGCAACCTGCCGATATGCTCGGCCACTTGTGTGATGCTAGCAGCCGGAAGCCCGTGGTTGCGGGTTGCCAGCACCAAACAGGGTTTTCCGGCACGACGGATTTCGGCTAGGTTATCGTGCAAAATCATATTATCAAATGCTCCCTGCCAATTAATGGCACCGCTTTCCAAATATTGGCCATCAGGCAACACGTAAATAGGCGCGGCTTGAGGGTCAAAAATCACCACTTTCTCCATTTCATTGCCGCTCGGCAAACGCAAGACAAATCCCAGCAATTGCCCTGGATTGGCCTGCAGCAAATCACATAAGAAATTGGGCCGTTTCATATCGCGTAATGCGGTTTTATGTTCGTGATAAAACGGATGCCCTTTTCCAGGAAGGCCGTAATCTATGCGGTCGCCGTGAAAAATTTCGCCATAACAGCAAACGTTTGGCAAAGCGTTCAATGCCCGCCTTAGCGGCTCAAGCTTAGCCTCCTGATAACAGATCAGGGCAAAATAAGGCCGCTTGTTCCATTCCAGATCACCGTACCAAGCATCTTGTTGCCGGCCGATGATCCGGCGGCCCGGAAGGCCCCGCCATTGTACGGCGATGAAACGGTCATAGTCGCCCAATTGTTTTGCCAAGGCCTTCATTGGCTTGACTGGAGCGGCGGCATTGTCGATAAAGCCATCCAATTGGTCACGCAAACCCGACGCTTCCGTAGACAATTTACGGGCAAAAAAATAATCTTGCCGGGTAAGGAAACCGAAATGGTCATTGTAAAACACCAGTGGCCGCCCCTGATGGCTGAAATGGTAAAACGTCACCCCGCTGCCGGCAATCCGTTCACTAGGCACTAAGGCGGCGACCAGGGTTTGGAAAAACAGCTCGTCTGGCGCCCAGGTGGTTTTAAAAAAATGACGGATCGCTTTGCGGCGGCTTATCCGTAAAATTTGTTGCAAGGTCGGCCACGTCAATGCCCACCACTGCGAACCCAGATGGGCCCTAAGCTTATCGGGAAGCCGGCGCCGAATCCCTAACTTTTTCTGTAAGGACACCATAAAACTGAATAGCTTGGGATATTCGCGCCAATTCAAGTAGTGATATTGCTGGTAACGTTCATGGACCAGCCCTTTGACCACCCAAGCGTCACGCTCCAAGTCAACACATTCGATATATTCGCTCCCCCCGCCCTGGGCCAGGAACGCTTTCAGTTTGTGGATAGGTTTGAGAGGATAATCGGCGCCACTGAGCAGCACCACATAATCCACCGCCGCGCCCGATTGCTCCAATTCTTCCAACGCGGCCAAGGTGGCCTGCACCATAGACCACCGCCCCCATTCCACCGCGACACGGCGGGCAAAACGCAGGCGGGGCAAGGTGCTGGCATCAACCCTATCTTGCGCGGCGGCCTGAATATCCAAGGGATTGTTTTTGTCCCAATGCACCACCACCAGATTATCGTCCACCAGCAAACGTTTTATTAGCCGGAACAGGTTATCGGCATCATCATGCGCCAAAATAACAAACGCTAATCTCATGCTCAAAACCATCGCCCAATGTTCATAAGCCCTAAATCAACACATTGCTGCCAACCCTGAAAACGTACCGACGCTTCAGTCCATAAACGGGTTTTTTTGTTTAACCCGGAAAGGTAGCGGTTATATTCAAACGAGCCGGCATAATGCTGTTTGCGCTCCAGTTCTTCTTCAGCCTTTTCCCGCAATAACGCCAAGTATTTAAAATGCAGCAGACAGCCCGTGGGCGCCAGGGTATCGGCAAAATGCGGGTTGTTAAGCCGGTTAGGCCAAACAATATGCGTCGACGCAATGTACGCATAATACCAGCGCCATTTGACCAACACTGTTTTGTTCAGGGCGGGGGACAAATGCGGCTGGTCGGCAAAAAACTCCCGCCGCCGTACCCCGCCACGTATCCACCATTCGCCGTAATGGGGGCGTTTGTCCTGGTAATAGCCCGTCCCGTCAAACCATGGGCAAACCTCCAACGGGTCTTGGCCGGCATGGTAAAGCGCGTCGTCCACGTCGCCTTCACTGTACATGTCCAACATCAGGGTAAAAAATGACTGCTTGCCTTCCTGCCCAAGGTACCGGGCCAATTCGTGCAATGACCTGCTGTGGCTATAGGGATAGACCAGGAATTCATCGGGATCCAAGGTCAAGCACCAATGCCCTGTGCCATATTTGCCGAGCAAAAAATTCAGCCAATGCACACCAAACTTTGCCGCCTTATAACTGGCGCCGGTATGCCAAACCGAGCAATCCTGGGCCGCACCAATAACCGCCATAAAACCATCATCGGAAGCATTGTCCACAAACAAAAAATGGTCAACGCCGAGCTTCCGGTAATAATCCAAAAAATAAGGGATGCGTACCGCCTCATTACGCAACACGACGAATGCAAGCATGTCACCGGCTTTAATGTGCGCGGTACAGTCGCGCACGGCCGTCAGGTCGTGGCCATGCCGACGGGCGGTAAGACGGAGGGATATGGCTTTGTAAAAAAAGCGGACGAGTTTTTGCAAAAAAACAACCAACTTACCCATTAAATCGCCTTAACAAAATCGTCAGCAAAATAATCTTGCAGGAATTGGTATTGCGGTTGGAACAGCCCGTTGAAATAAGCGACAACCCCTTCATGTATGGCATAAGCACGGGTGGCATGGACTTTTTCATCCATCGAATTGTAGCCGTCCCATCGCCCTACGCCCACAAAGCTTTCTATTTCCCGCAATACCGCCTGTGGCTGTTGGGCGATGTGCTGGAAAGGGATGAACAGTATGCCTGAAGGCCCGAATTGGCTTACCCAACGCGGGATATAGTCGGCATAATCCCCCCTATTGGTAATTTCCGGGGAGGCCGCCAACTCCAACCATTTTTCTTCCGGCGCGCCATCATCCACCCCCCGCCGTTGGGCATTCATACGCAATTGTGACAACGCCCTCCTGACCGGATCGCGGATAATCCAGATAATCTTCACCTCGCCCAACAGGCGTTTGACGTGGGCGATACCGGCATCGCCAATCGCGCAATATTCGGGGGTAATGTCCCCTAAAACCCTGCCCTTGGCAGCCGGGCGGTCAAAAGCCTGCCCATACCAGGCTTCCGTGAACATAGGCTCGGACGCCATGCCGGCAAGGTAAGCGACATACTTAAAATCAATCGCTTTGGCGTGGTTAAGCTGATGTTTGATCAGCTTCCGGGCACCTTGCTGTATATGCCAGCGGGTCCAGGAACGGTTGTCCGGGCAATACAAATGGTCAAAATAATGCAGCTCTTTGATCGGCGGGAGCCAAATGCCCGGATGCTGGCGTAATTGCCCATAAAGCCAGGATGTAGCGGCTTTTTGGGCGCCGATACAGAGAAAAGAAGGTAATTGGTTCATGCAAACGCAGTCGTTAAAGGAAGGTCGTCCAAAAATTTACACTATAGGGTTACGTGGCGCTTTGGCAAGCCATTGAGCCACGGGCAACGCCCAAAGGAAGCATCGGGCGCCAAACTTATCGGCCGGGGACATTGACGATGAACCGTCCTGCCAATTGTTCAAGCTCATCCTGATATTTTGCATCCAATTGCCCCCTTATCAAACTATCGGGAATCATGATGGGGGCGTCCGGCTGCTCAAAAACCATCCTGTCGCTCAATAAATTCACCAAGCGTTTCAGCTCCACCGCCGACAGGTTGTCTTGACTACGCATCACCACCTCCAGACCTTTTTGGGTCAAAGACGGCCTCACCGGGGCTTGTTTGCGGATCATGTCAGGCGTGACCTGAATACCCAACAAAGCGCCTAAAATTTGGCCTACGTTAGCCCGGAACGACTCGTAAGGCCAAAGCTTCAAAGACCCCAATGCGGCTTCAACCGTTTGCACCACCCCCAGCCAGGAATTGCCGGACAAATCCAAATTATCCATAAACCGCCCAAATGGCTTGATGTGCCCGCCCCTAAGCGTTTCCGCATAAGCCGACGGATAAAACTCCTGGTAATTGCGGATCGCCATAAAGGCTTGCACGTCGCAACCTTCAAATACCGCCGCCAGGCAGTGCATTTTCATTTTTAAAGCCGGATACAAAACACCTGTTTGGGTTAACGGCCCCATCACGCCTAACAAATTTTCTTCAGAAAGCACCAATAACCGGGTGGACGCAAAATCAAAACCTGAGGATTCAATGTCGGCCTTGATGATGCCACGGATTTTATCGGCCAATTCCGATGCAGAAGCAAAGGATGACGCTTGGCTAGCCCTGACCAGCTTCAAAAAGCAAGGCGAAAAGCGTTTACGTAGGGTGTCCAACGGGATATAGGCCACCTGGTTGCCACGCAACAGGGCCGTATTCTGCATCAGCCAATTTTGGATAAACGTCGTTGCGGTTTTATGCGCCCCCAAATGGATATGCACACGGAAAGGGAAGGTCATAATGATGGCCATTAAACGGGTAAAATCACGCAATCAGGTTAATTGCAAACCACAAACCGGCCCGTAAACACGCCCATTCATCCATACAGGATTTTTCCAATTGTAAGCGGGTGGCAGGATGGCCGGATCAGGCCAAGCAAACCCAAAATCCGGCAATTTTATGCTATTTGTGAAGAAATTAACATTTATTGATGGTGAACCTTGAGGTTTTTGTGCCGCAATTCAATGCGCCTTTTAAAAACCCGGCCAAGGCCCTGTCGGAACGCCGGAAAGGCTTGCCATCACAAGCCCATATTGCGCAACAGGGTGTCCGCAAAACGTCCGGGATTGGCCGCATAAAAGGTATTGATGAAACTGGATTTTTTATCCAGGCCAGCATCTGTGGATAAGCTAATGCCCACATTTTCGCCTGATTCGTACTTTCCGACGTTACCGCAAAGTTCATCAATAATGATATAGCTGGAATAAAGCTTTTCCCCTAAGTTAATGCCCGAAATAACTTTGCCGCCGGGGCAACAGAGCAAGGTATGGAAAGCCGAACCCACCGAACCCATAATATACTTTCTGCGGGACAGCTCCCTTACTTGTTCAGCTAAACCGACTGTTTCCGGGTGCCATATATCAACGCCTTTTCGGCGCAAGCTTTCTTCAATCGCCACTTCATTGATAATTCTGGATACGCCACCAACCAACTTAGATTTTGATAAATACACTGGCGTCAAATTAGTGTTGTTAATTTCAGAAAGATTACCGGCTAAGGTATTGCCGACATGTTGCATGGATTGGCGGAAAATAGGCCGGCCCTGCAAACGTATTTCAAATGCCGGGGCGGCAACAAAGACGTTCTTGATCCTGCACGGTTGTTGATAAGCGACAAAATCCTGGGGAGACAAAGAAAAGCAAGCAAAAATTTCTTTGATAAACGGTTTTTCCAGCACTGCCGGAGACCTGTTTTTGCTGCAATACAAATACTGCCCTGCGAATGCAGGCGGGAGATAAAGCAAGGGCCAAAGCCTTGATGTTGATTCAAGCAAAAAATGGCCAAAATGATCCTTCACATCACCAATAAAAAAATACGGCTTATCGCTTTGTATTTGCGGGAGACGGCCAACATCAATAGCCTGATTGGCCAGGGGCTTCGACAGCCAAATCTGCCGGTCCCTGCGGCTAACCGCTTGGGGTATCGGTTTAAGGTTATTGTCGAACAACCCGCCCAGATGGTTTTTGCCTGGAGGCACATAAATGGCGTCAGGGACAAACGCCATTTCAAGAAGCTTGTTTTCTGTTTGGGTCTGGCCGGTGATTTGCATAATAAAGTGATCCGCCAAAACGGGAAAGTGACGTAAGCTGAAACCTATGAAGCAAGCGCCCATAAAAAAGGCTGGAGATGATCCAGCCTTTTGTCACCGCTTATTGTTGATGCAAGCTGCTATTAATGCAACAAACCTTGCAACAAGCCATTTAATTTATGCACAAACGCCGCCGGATCATCCAACTGGCCGCCTTCGCTCAAAATGGCTTGGTCAAACAGGATGTGCGTCAAATCGCCAAAACGGGTGTCATCTTGTTCGTTTTTCAAACGCGCAATCAAAGCATGGTCAGGGTTGATTTCAAGGATAGGCTTGCGGCCCATGCCCATACCGCCCATCAGTTGGCCCGCGTCTTTCATGATGCGCTCCATGTTCAGGCTCATGCCATAAACATCGGCGACCAAACACGCAGGGGATTCGGTCAGACGGTGGCTTAAACGCACTTCGCTGACTTTGTCGCCCAACACCTCTTTGATTTGTTTCAGGACTGATTCGAAATCGTGGGCCACTTCTTCTTGGGCTTTTTTATCTTCTTCACTGTCCAACGCGCCTAAATCCAAATCGCCTTTGGCAACCGACTGCAAATGCTTGTCGTCAAAATCGCTTAAGTTAGTCACCAGCCATTCGTCGACACGGTCGGACAACAACAGGACTTCTATGCCTTTTTTACGGAAAATTTCCAGATGCGGGCTGTTTTTTGCCGCCGCAAAACTGTCCGCCGTGACGTAATAGATTTTGTCCTGGCCTTCCTTCATACGGCTGACGTAATCTTCCAGGCTCACATCTTGGGCGCTACTGTCATTGTGCGTGGAGGCAAAGCGCAACAATTTGGCGATACGGTCTTTGTTGGCGTGGTCTTCAATCACGCCTTCCTTCATGACTTGGCCAAAATCACCCCAGAATTTGGCATATTTTTCGGCGTCGTTCTTCGCCAACCCTTCCAACATCCCCAACACTTTTTTCACCGCACCGGATTTGATGGTGCTGATTTGCTTGCTTTGTTGCAGGATTTCACGCGATACGTTCAGCGGCAAAGAGTTTGCATCAATGATGCCCCGGATAAAACGCAAATAACGCGGCATCAATTGCTCGGCATCGTCGGTGATAAAGACTTTGCGGATATATAGCTTCACGCCATGTTTGGCATCCCTGTCCCACAAGTCAAACGGCGCACGCGCCGGCACGTACAGCAACAAGGTGTATTCGTTAGTGCCTTCGACTTTGCTGTGGACGTGCGTCAATGGGTCTTGGTAATCGTGCCCGACGTGTTTGTAGAACTGGTTGTAGTCGTCATCAGAAATTTCTGAACGCGATTTAGTCCATAACGCCGACGCGCTGTTGATGGTCTCTTCAACAATTTCCGGCACCACTTTTTCTTTAGGCTCTTCGCCCTCTTCCGGCTCATCGTCGTAACTAGGCGCGGCTTCTTTGTCCATGACGATAGGCAAAGAAATATGGTCAGAGAATTTACGGATGATGGAGCGGATACGGTAACCGTCTAAAAACTCGCTTTCAGCTTCTTTCAGATGCAGGACAATTTCGGTGCCGCGTCCGGCTTTTTCCACGGTTTCAATCGTGTAATCGCCTTCGCCCGCCGATTCCCAACGGGTGGCTTGGTCGGCGGGTTGTCCGGCTTTGCGGGTGGTCAGAGTCACTTTGTCAGCAACGATAAACGCGGAGTAAAAACCCACGCCGAATTGGCCGATCAGTTCGCTGTCTTTGGCTTGGTCGCCCGTCAACGCGTCAAAAAATTGTTTGGTGCCGGATTTGGCAATCGTGCCGATATGCTCCTGCACTTCTTCGCGGGTCATGCCGATACCGTTGTCGATAATGGTGATCGTGCCTTTCTCTTTATCAAATTCCAAACGGATTTTTAACTCGCTGTCGCCTTCGTACAGGCTTTCGTCGGACAAAGCCAGAAAACGCAACTTGTCGGCGGCATCGGACGCGTTGGAAACCAACTCGCGCAGAAAAATTTCCTTGTTACTGTACAAGGAATGGATCATCAAATGTAACAGGTGTTTGACTTCGGTTTGGAAGCCCAAGGTTTCTTTTTTTGTTTCAACAGTCATGTGGTAATTCCCGATGGTAAAGTGTTAACAACCCCGATTTGGGGACGGCGGGAAATTTTTCAAGTGAAGGGATTTTTGTAGGGCGGGCAAACAGTGCTGCCCACCATTTACCTGAGAGCTTATGTGTCGGTTAATCGCTTCCCTTGCCTTCAACCCTTCGTAGATGTTGCCATAGACGCGCTCGGCATTACTTAAAAGCACTCTGGATAATGAAGCCGAAGTGAGGGGTCGGATTACTCACAATGATTTGCTCCCCAGTCGATTTTTTAATGACATACCCATCAAATATTTTTTCCGGGCCGCCCTGCAAGTTGCCATACACTTTGACTTTCTCATCAATAGAAATAGCTAGCTTTTTATTGTCCGCCAACTTGGCCCTGACACGGATTGAACCGGAATTATCAGCCAGGATAAATCCACTTTCATCAAGTTGCGTGATATTTCCCTCGATCGTACTTACTGGCGGCAATCCCAAGTTATTGATGGGTGTAGTACTAGCGCACCCACTCATCATTAAAACAACCAAAGCCAACAGCGGCGGATAGATAATTTTCATTGCGATTTCTCCTTTTTCATTAATGTGACTAACGTTTTAAGCGGGCTGCAAATTACAGCTTGCTGCAATTTGTCAGCTTGACCGACTGGTCGGGCGTATTGCGGCGAGCGAAGGCACTGACCGACAAAGCACCACCAACGGCGGGCTAGCGTGACTGAGCAGGGATAAAGTTTTGTATGCGACAGGCCGCCGCCGCGATGCTTGACTAATGCGACGGCACCAAACGGTGCGCGGACTTTGCAGACATTGCTTTGATGCCAGCAAGCGGATGGATACTTTGAGTCCGCCACCTGGCTCCAAGAAACATCGTGTTCAATTATCCGGCCGTTCCGGTGAACCGAGTGTGAACTGGCGAACTGAACTTGGCGAACCACAGCCCGCGTAAAGCGCATTAGCGGTAATGCGCCGGATGTTTGTCCGTTCCCAAGCTTTGGCTTGGTAATGCAGGACGGGAAGCTCTAGCTTCCCAAGCGGGAGCTTGGGAACCAGCCTCAAATCCTAACAAATTAAGTTTCCAAAGTTATTTTACCCATCGCATATTGATGCACCAGTGAGCTAATCAAAGCCTCATATTGCAATCCTTGGCTGACAGATTTGGCCTTGATCCGCTCCAAATCACTTTCCAACAATTGGATGCTTATAGTTGCCTTTTTGCTCATTTGGGCGTGGGCAATTTGTGCATATCGGTCTATTTCGGTATCGACATCATCAACACTTACAGGATAGCCGCTTTCAACATAGCCGATAATCGCTTGTTCTTCTGCCGAAAAAATTGTTGTCATGCCAACCCCTCCGATACTACTTTCATTTTCAGCTCACAATTTCGGTTTGACCTTCACATAAACCGCCACCAGCACCGCGCTGAACACCAACAAACCTAGCACCAATTGATGGGAATATTCGGCAATCAACTCTTGGTTATGGCCGATAAAATAGCCAATCACGGTCAATATCGACACCCAGATAAACGCGCCCAGCAAGGTATAGGTGGCAAATTTCGCGTGGTTCATACCCGCCAAACCCGCAGGGATGGAAATCAAATGCCGGATGACGGGCAACAAGCGGCCTATGAAGGTGGAAATTTCGCCATGCTCGGCAAAATACCTTTCCACGCGCAGGAAGGTTTCCTCGCTAATCAAGACATAATGGCCGTATTTCAGCAAAAACGGCCTGCCCAAATAATGCGCCGCAAAATAATTGACATAAGCCCCGAACAAACTGCCCGACGTCCCGCTTAAAATCACCAAAGCCATATTCATCTTGCCCTCATGCACCAAATAACCTGCTGGCGGCATGATAATCTCACTGGGGATGGGGATCACCGAACTCTCCATCGCCATCAGCAAAAAAATACCGATATACCCCATACTGCCAATCGTCCCGACCAGCCAGTTGATGACTTCATGTAACATATTGTTTTCTCTTTTGTTAAAAATAAATGTACAGGCCTGCACAAGCAGCCCGCTTGGGAATACCCAAACCTTATCAGAGAATAAGGGTTCGCCACATTAAATTTTTTCTCTCCCCCCCATTTGCAATTGAATCCTTGAAAGCCTTGCGCATTTCCCCGATACTTACGGCTCTTTAAACCCAGCGTAGCGGAATTTGCATGGACATCATTTTTTTAGGCGGCCTTGAAATTGACACCCTCATCGGTATCTATGATTGGGAACGCCAACAACGGCAAACCGTTATTTTGGATATAGAAATGGCATTCGACATCCAAAAGGCGGCGGCAACCGATGACATCCAGTACGCATTGGATTATAAAACCGTTTCAGACCGGATTATCAGCTTTGTCAAAGCCAGCGAATGCTTGTTGGTTGAACGCTTGATTTCTGAAATAGCCGAACTTATCCGTAACGAATTTAAGGTGCCTTGGGTCAAAATCACCCTGAACAAAAAAGGCGCGATAGGCAGCGGGATTGATGTCGGCATCACCATAGAACGGGGGGATAAAACCGCGTGACCCGTGGTTTTATCAGCATCGGCAGCAATGTCGAGCGGGAACAACATATTTCTGCCGGCCTGAAGTCCCTCGAGCAGACGTTTGGCAAGTTAGTGCTTTCCAGCGTTTATGAATCCGAACCCGTCGGCTTTTCTGGCAATGCCTTTTATAATTTAGTGGCGGGGTTTGATTCTGGCCTGGATGTCAAAACCATCGCCCGACTGTTGCGGCAACTGGAGTTTGCCCACGGGCGGGCAACCGACAGCAAAAAATTCTCGTCCCGCACCTTGGATCTGGATTTGCTTTTGTTTGGCGATTGGGTTGTCAATGAGGGCGGTTTGCAGATACCACGGGCGGATATCGAGCGTTATGCTTTTGTCCTTGAACCGCTAGCGGAAATCGCACCGGATTTGAAGCATCCGGTATTGCAGTTAAGCTATGCGCAGTTATGGGCAAACATGCCCAAGGATGGGATACGGCAATGCCGGGTCAATTTTCCATCCCAACAACCGGCACCGTAAGTGATGGCATCCGATAGCCGCCGCTTGCTTACCGATAAAATTAAGGTACAGTGTTTCGGGCGCCCTAACCAACTGTCCAAACAGACTTGATAAACAGGAAGAAAGCATGTCACTTAAACAGATGATTTATCCGCAGCCTGCTGTAAAACCAGCCCATTTGCCAGATTCCCTCACCTAAACCCTATGGCCCATTCCCCCGCCAGCACCTTAATGATCGGAATCATCGGCGGTGGCGTAGCGGGCATGTCGTGTGCGTTATGGTTAAAGCACCTGGGTTACGCACCCGTCATCATTGAACAAAACGCCAAGCTGGGCGGGCAATTGCTAAAGCTGGACCGGATCAACCGCTGGGTGTTGGGCTCTTACCAGCAAACCAGTGTGGGGCTTGCCGAAACTTACGCCAACCATATCACCCAAGAAGCGGTTGATATTCTCTATGAAGCCCGTTTGCTTGCGGTCACGGCCTCACCCACGGGTTTTGATGCCGTTATCGGACAGGCTGGCGACACCCGCCCATTACAATTGCGGGCAATAGTGATCGCCACGGGAGTCCGGTGGGTGGGCCTTGAAGTTTTTGGCCATATCCCTGGTTTCCAGGCATTGTCTGACGCCGGGCTTATTTCATTCCCCCCCCTTTCCCACTTAGACAAACTGCCGGAATTAAAAGGCAAAGCCGTCGCGGTGATCGGCGGTGGCGATAATGCGCATTTCACCGCGAAAGATGCCGCCTTGGCGGGCGCACAAGTGCATCTGCTGGTGCGCACCCGCCCCAAAGCCCGCCCCGCCATACGCAGGGAAATTGAAGGCCTGATCGCCCAAGGCCGCGTGATCGAACACACTGGAACCCAAGTGGCGGCTGTCCGGCAAACCCCAGAGGGGGTCGAAGTCACTTTGCACGATGGCGGCACCCTCCAGGTTGGCAGGGTTTTCGTCCGTGCGGGCTTTACCGCCAACTGCGGGTTTCTCGATACGTTTGCCGCGCTTTCCGGCATAGCTAAGGAAGCGGGCTATATCAAGACGGATGCCGCCAAACGCACATCCATTCCCTGGGTGTATGCGATTGGCGATGTCGCGAATGCCAAGCACCAGTCGGTGGTCAACGCCATCGCCGAGGGGGCGCTGGCCGCACAGGATTTGAGCGAACGGGTATAAACAAATGACAGCAAACCCTATAAGGACAACGCCCCTGGTTTGGGTAGTGGACAGCGCGTATACGGGCGAACTTCACGCGCGCATCGGCTTGGCGGAGCGTTTGGGGTTTGGTTATGGGCTAATCCCAATACCGGACGATGACCCCATCGCTTATGGGCAGATGTTACAAGAGCGTTATCGGCAAGAAGGCAATGGCTACTGCCCGCCTTTGCTGGTCATCAGCGGCACGGGCGAAGAGACCACGGAACAAATCGCCAATTTACGGCACTGGTTTCCCGGACAATTGCTCACCATTTACCTGGCGTCGATTTTGCCCGACGAACGCCACCCCCGCCTTGCCGAATATGATTTGATCGCCTCGCCGCAACTCTCCGGCGACAACATCATCACCCTGGTTGGCGTCCCCCACCAGTTGACCCGCGAAAACCTCACCCTCGCTTATCAGCAACACGCCAATTACTTCGGCACCCTGCCCAAACCGATTATTGGCGTACTGGTTGGCGGCAACACCCGTTATTGTGACGGCTTCACCGAAACCCATGCACGGCATTTGGCAGAACGGGTCGCCAAAACCGGCAATGCCTTAGGGGGCAGCCTAGTCATCACCAACAGCCGCCGGACACCCGCCCCGGCGCTCGCCGTTTTTTTGGACGGGCTTTCTGGGTTAAACCCGCATTTTTTCGACTGGCAACAACTGGACAGCACGTTTTACCACGCCCTGCTCGCCCACGCCGACCTCTTCATCGTCACGGGCGACTCTTTGTCCATGTGTTCAGAAGCAGCATTTACGGGCAAGCCCTTGCTGGTTGACCTCAGCAACACCGCCACCGAATGTTACCATCGGCAAATTGTCGGCGGCTTGATTGAGCATGGCGCGGCAAGGTTGCTCACCGATACCTTTGAGCCTTGGAGCTATACGCCGCCAGACCCTACCGGGGCGGTGGTGGATGAAATATATCATCGGTTTTTGGAAGATTTAAATTAAACGCCTGATCGCGGGGGCACACGGAAGGGACAATATTTTTTGCTTATAAAACCGTGAATACAGAAAAACCAGCCTGGGCGTGGGCCGGAAAACGGGTTTGTACCAACAGTAGGCGCATTAAGCGATGCAGGAGTAGCGTAGCGGTGTGCCTAGGCGACCCGTTCCGTAACGTTTTAAGCCCCTTAAATCATGTTGAAGCGTGAACGATGGGGTTATAAACCTCGTCCTATTCCCTGCATGGTGGCATAAGTATCTACACAACTCTTCCCAAGAATCGCTGTGCAGTAGCGTTTAAAGCCTCAAGTTCCTCCTGGGGGTAGGCCTCCATGATTTTGGACATGGACAGGAAAACCCATAAGCCAGCCAACAATGCGGGATTGCTGGACTCCTGTTTATGGCGCATTTGCCTGCCACTGAGCCTAATCAGGAATACCCGCAATTCGGCGGCTTCCGGGCTGTTGTACCCACAGGGCATAAATCGGCGGCGATTTCCCAGACCGTGACACAGGCCATGCTGGCGACCAGAAGACGTTTGGCGATGGCTAAGGCGGATTCCTGTTGCCACGCTTCCAACGGGTGGCCCGCCGATTTGACCAGTT
>Ga0082335_1004456_pt1 | contig 20966 bp, 27 predicted proteins | sample Subgrocontami58m_FD_72375 | JGI IMG/M metagenome (GOLD analysis project Ga0082335, IMG submission 72375) | Subsurface groundwater microbial communities from S. Glens Falls, New York, USA - GMW37 contaminated, 5.8 m (SPADES assembly) (version 2) ... | reverse complement strand
CTTTGAGCTCTTTCTGCCAACGGAAGAGAGTGGGACGCGAAGCTCTGAATGCTTCCTTAGTTGCTGCATCTCCGTGCTTCTTCCAAAAGACGAGGATGCGGACTCGCTCTTGGGCTGAATTAGTAATCATATCCCGAAAGCGTAGCGCATCGTTATATACACTTACAATCCCTTTGATGCCCTTTGTTTTATTGTATTGTTGCATGACTTTTCGATATGCCGAAAAGTCTCATATGTATCTGAACTTATGCATAAGGGATGATATGCTTTGATTATTTTGCGTTTTTAATTTAAGATATATTCATTGTTCCGACTTTGTCGAGAATCCTCGATGGAATCGGGATAATTTTAAATTTTGATCTTTGAAATTTCAATTATATATGTCCTCGTAGTTCAATGGATAGAACAGCTCCCTTCTAAGGAGCGGATCAAGGTCCGATTCCTTGCGAGGACACCATTCGATAGACTCATGGCAAAAAATAACTTTTCTACTGATAGTTATTTTTTTGTATGCTCGTGGTGAGCTTGCCGAACCATTCCTTGCGAGGACACAATAGGGAAACTTATCTCCCTACGGGAGATGTCCCGAAGGGACACAACTAACGACCAACGACCTGTGGCGAGGGGGTTGATTTTTTATTGATTCGTGCTAGTTTTTGAATAGAACGTTGTTAATTTCATATTGATAAATTCAGGGAGATAGGAGGATAGTAAAATGGATAAGGAATTAAGGAATGATCTTATTTTGAACCTGCTGTTCATCATTATCGGTGTCGCTGATATTGCTCTGTTTTGGTTCCGGGGGATTGTAATACTGCATCCCTTTACGGGTTTAGTGCTTGCGCTGGTTGGATTTTTTCTGTTCATGATCACTCTTATAAAGGCGATCGTCGCTTTTAGGGAATTAAATAAGCCAATAGAAAAAATAGAAAACCAGGACAAGCTGTACGAAAAAGACGGCTGGGAGTCGTGTGGATGCGGGATGTATATTTTAACTAGCGCTAAGATTGCTCGCGACGAAGAAATAAAAAGAAAAGCTGATTTCGAAGCTTATATGAAAAGTAATTTCCCGAACAAGAAAAAAGAAGAAAATAAATAATTTTTTCTTCTTAGTTAAAACAAAAGCGGTCGCTAAAACGGCCGCTTTTTTATTTTTCCATGTTTTTTGCTCAGTGGTAGCAAAAACATGCTATTTTTGATATTATAAGCTTATGTATATTGGAGGAAAAAAAGTAACTATCTGGTCATCTAATTTTGCCTACGGAATAGGTTTAATAGTTTCTGACGGAAATTTATCATTAGACGGTAGACATATTATGTTTAAATCCGCTGAATTAGAAATGATTGAAAAATTTCAAAAATCTTTTGGTGTAAAAAATAAGATTGGAAAAAGCGCTCGTGGTGGAGAAAAAATAAAAAAATATTTTTATACGCAATTTAGTAATGTTGAGTTTTATAAATTTCTTAATGGAATTGGTATTACTACTGCAAAATCAAAGACAATTAAGTCGATTAAAATACCAGATAAGGCCTTCCACGATTTTTTACGCGGTCTTTTTGATGGTGACGGAACTTTTTATTCTTATTGGGATAAAAGATGGCCAAGTAGTTTTGTTTTTCAAATGTCTTTTGCTTCAGCTAGCTTTGAGTTTATTAATTGGTTAAAAGATAAATTAACAAAACTTTATAAGGTTAAAGGATTTGTATGTAGGGGTGATGGAGTTTTTAATTTACGATATGTAAAAAATGATAGCAAGAAACTTTATGAATTTATGTATTATAAAAGGAAACTTTTATTTCTTAATAGAAAATATTTTAAAATAAAAGATGCACTAGACAAAGATGAAAATTTGCATTAATTGTAGTAGTTTAGATATAATATAAAAATAATGCCTGGGTAGCTCAGTGGTGGAGCGCAGCCCTGAAGAGGCTGGCGTCGGGTGTTCGATTCACCCCCCAGGCACACTAAAAAAAACTTATCTCCCTACGGGAGATGTCCCGAAGGGACATAACCAACAACTGACGACTAACAACGAGTCAGGGACTTGTTTTTTTATTCTAATTGTGGCAAAATATTGCCATCGTTGTTTGAAAATCTATCTATAGCTAGGACTAGACAAGGAGGCTGAAATGGCTGCTTTAGTTGAAGTTTGTATAAATGGAAAGCATTTTTCGTACAAGTTGGAGGGTTCATATCATTTTAAGACTGGACCGAAAGCGGGATCTTCGGTGGAGGAGCTGATGTTCTCGAATATTTCGTATCTTGCGCAGTTAAAGCATATACGCGATTCTAAGCTGGGATCGACTTCTCAGCCCGATAAACTCCATATGCATCTTGCATGGATCTTAAATGCCGGCGAATTTGTTCAGTCTCAGGAGCTTTGTCCGCTATGTGCGGATGAACAGGAGAGAATTAAATTCTTTTCTGTTCGTATAAGCGGCGGGGATCATTCCTTTGGTGGCCTTCAGTATGTTTCTTGCGGCGGGGAAGTTTGTATGTACAAACTTCTTACCGATGAAAAGATTCATCTTTGGCCCTTGAAGTTTTCTTCTCTGAGTCATTTCAGAAACAACAGACAGAAAGATGCAGGAGCTTTTTTCAAAGAGCTTCTTCTCGGAAAGGGAAAGCTCGATTCACAAAAAGCGTTCGATATGTTCCTTTTGGCTAGCCCCGATGTTAAGCAGCTTTAAGTAGCTGATCGCAAAAGCCCCCGAAGTTTGGGGGCTTTTTATCCTATATATAAATAGTTTATGTGAGGGTTTTATTTGTAAATAGTGTTTTTTTTGGTATTATCTATAAATAGATTAAATCAATGAATTTAAGTTATTAATTTGTTCTATTCTTATTCGGTTAATTAGAAATTAGTAATTAGAAATTTGGCATTTAATAATATGGTGCCCATGGTTCAATGGTAGAACTCTTCTCTGTGGCAGAAGCGACACGGGTTCGATTCCCGTTGGGCACCCCCAATTTCAGAATATTTTGAGAAATAAAAATTCTTTTTGATGGGGAATTTGTTACTTCTGTTATTTGAGCTGTGTTGTATGTGTGATATGGAAGCATCATCTATAAATTCAAAATTCATATTTAAAGTGGTATCTATTGGGGTTATGTTTATTATAAAAAACCTCAATTGGTACGATATGTTTAATTATGTAAAAAAAGTGGAACAGGGCCGGTTTTTTTAGAATATTTTTAATAGTAAATAGGTTTTGATCTCCTGCCACCTGCATGCGCAGGTATGGCGCGGGCAAGGGCTCAGTTCTCGACCCAAAAATCTTTTAATATAAATATTAATAAAAAGTCTGTTTTTTTATTATATTTAAGGCGTATTATTATATTATAAGGTCGATATTAATTAAAAATATTATTTATTATGGATAGAAAATTTTTATTTGGACTCACGCTATTGCTATCTTTTGCATTAATGGGAAATACAACAAGTTTCGCAGATACAGATAGTGATAATGGAGATACGAATAATGGAAAAACAGTTAGCGAACAACACAAAACTAATGTCACCAAGGTTGTTGAGGAGCTTGAAAGGATAGCTGATAAAGATAGGGGAATAGAAAATGAGGTAAAATCAGTAGCTCAAGAAGAAAAAGATGCAGTCGATGAAGTTTCCAAAAAGATTGCTGGGGTGGAAAAAAGAGGGGGGTTTAAAACTTTCCTTATAGGTTCTGATTATAAGAATTTGGGAGCCTTAAGAAGCGAGCTTGTAAAAACAGATAATCATATTGATAGGCTTACAAGATCTATAGAGCGTGCAGCTAGTTCTTTCATTAAAGTTGAGTTAGAAAATCAAGTTATAGAACTTGAAAGTATAAGAACAAAGGCAGAAACTTTTATTAAAGAACAAGAAGGGAAATTTAGTTTATTTGGCTGGATGGTAAAAATGTTTAGTAAATAAAATCTTTAGTGATAAAAAGCATCCGAATTTATAAGGCGGGTGTTTTTTATTATAAGAATTTATTTTTTATACAATAAACAGGTTCCTCGGCTCTTGGCCGGTCGGACCGGTAAGCCAATTTGGTTCGGTTGCTGACCCTAATGGGATTTTAAAATAAGGACATAATATTTAATTATTGTTATACTTTTTAGTATGAAGAAGTTAATTATAGGAATAGGCATACCGGGTTCAGGCAAAACAACAATATTAAAGAATTTTGCTGTAAAAAATAATTATGCCTATATTTGCCCGGATGATATTCGCCAGGAGATATCCGGGGATGTATATGATCGTTCAAAAAATAAAGAAGTTTGGATAGAAGCAAAAAAGAGGGTGGCGGAGAAATTTTCCGCCAAAGGCGGATCCCTGCCTGCCGGCAGGCACGGCGCCTCTGGCGGAAATAATGGTAATGCCGTTGTTTTTGATGCAACTTTCGCTAATCCAAGAGAAAGAAAGGAGTTTCTGGGTTATGCGCGTGAAAATGGAGCCGAGAAAATTGAGGGAATCTTTGTAGATATCCCGGTCGAAATAGCAAAGGAAAGAAATATGAAAAGAGAGAGAAATGTTCCTGAGCCCGACATAGATCGAATGAATATGAATATTAAAAAATTTCCACCAGAAATTGCCGATGGTTTTGACGCGCTATTTACCCTCGATGAGAGGGGGAACCTAAGCAAGGTAGAAATGATTAGAGAGGGAAAGATAATTAAAAAAGAATTTGGTAAAATTAGTTAGACTTTATTTATGGAAAATATTACGAATCCAGAACAAAATAGGGAGGAAATAAAAAAAGAAAAAGTTATTGAAATGCTACAGGCAAACGGACTTGAACACCCCGAAACTAAAAAAATGATGCTTGATTGGACTAGGCAGCAAGAGGCCTCTATATTAAAAGAAAATATGAACGGTAAGGATAATAATCGGGCTAATATTATTTTTGATATAGAACGGTCAGATTTATATATTGCCGCAGGGGATATGGGTGGGGTTCTTGATCTTCTTGATAGTGCGCGTCAACGAGCTCTTCAAGGAGACGAAAAAGATCTTTATGATCAAATCATGAAAAAGATGGATGAGGTGGAGGGGTGAGAATCGCTCTTTTTATTCATGATATAATTAGATTGTAAAAACAAAATTATGGGACCATTTTTTTACCGGATCAATTGGGGGATTGGGGATTATTGGCTCTTCGGCTGGGCGTGGCGGTAATTTTTTGGTTTCACGGAAGACAAAAGTGGTCCATGTGGAAAATGTCGTCCTCTGAACAGATGCCACCAAAAATGCTTTATTTAATGAGGCTTTTTTCAATTGCCGAACCCATAGGAGCTTTAGCAATGGCGGTTGGATTTTTAACTCAGTGGGCAGCGCTTGGTTTTATAATTATCATGTTAGGCGCCATCAATTTTAAAATAAATAAATGGAAGTCTCCTTTTAGCGCCCAAGATAAAACGGGCTGGGAGTTCGACTTTATTATTTTGGCAGCTAATACCGCCATATTATTATTGGGTGCCGGAGCTTTATCTTTGGATAAATTATTTTTTAAATAAGGCCCTTTAATATAAATTAAGAATTTTTTGTCATAATTTAAATATGAAAAGAATATTTTTTATTTTTTTCACTGCTTTTATTCTGAATGTGATCTGGGAAAATCTCCACTCGTATCTATATGATAATTATATGGGCGGAAAGATCACGGAATTTATCTTAATTAGAGCATCGCTTTTTGACGCGGTGTTAATTACGGCGATCTTATTGCCATTTATATATTTTCATTCATTAAAGAATAAGACCTGGCTAATTATTATTATCAGCACGATCATCGCTATTTTTAATGAATGGTATGGATTGGGTACTGGCCGTTGGATCTACAACTCACTAATGCCTATTTTGCCAATTATAAAAGTTGGTCTTACGCCCGCGCTTCAGCTTGGTTTAACGGGGTATGTTGCATATAGATTTCAGGAATATTTAGCATCGCACTTTTCTTAGGCGAGTCAGTTATAATTTTGGTATAATTAAAGTAATTAAAATTAATTAAGTTTCTTATGTCTAATAAAAATATAATTATTTGGGTGGTTGTAGTGTTGATAATTTTGGGCCTGGGCTGGTTTTACTGGGTGAGTAACCCATCGGCTTATATGCCATCTGCAGAGCAAAATATTCAAACCAAAATTCCTGCTACTCAGCAAGTTGTGGTAAGTATTGGAAGCAATGCGAAATACCCGGGTTTTTTTGTGGGAGCTGAAGGGATGACTCTTTATTTTAAGAATGGGGAGTTGAACAGCAGTAGCTGTTATGATCAGTGCGCTTTAAATTGGCCGCCATTATTAGCCAGCGGTGAATTGGTTGGCATGAATGGGGTGCAAACTTCAGCCCTTGGAACTACTGATCGTACCGATGGCAAAAAGCAGGTTACCTATAATGGAAAGCCTCTTTATTACTGGATAAAAGATAAAAGCCGCGGTGATATAACCGGCGACGGTGTTGGGGGTATTTGGTCGGTTGCAACTCCATAGTCTAAAATAAATTATTTTAAAATCCCGCTTTAAAAGCGGTATTTTTTATAAAATTGGAGTTGACACGATTGTATTTATTAGGAGTATAATAAAATTAGCACTAAGTACAAAACTTAAAAGGGAAAGGTGGTATTTATGATACGCAGTGGAATAGAGGGGTTGCTGGAATTCGGAACCCATGAGCATTCATTGATGGGAAACATTAGGAATGTGGGCTTGGCTTTCCTGGTAATGCTGATATGGACTATTGTCGTGACAGTAATGCTCACTACGATGGCTGGGGTTGGCACAAATGAGATTCGCGCCTTGCTGTCGGCTAAGATGTCTATTTATAGCGCTGCGCTCGCTGCGCTACCAGCAGGCCCTAAGATGAGTGTTTTTATGGCCTTTTTTCTGTCTTGCATTTTTGCGCCGTTATGGGAAGAGTTTGCTTTTAGATACATCCCATTAAGACTGGCGAAGTCACAGGAAATCATGTTTGTTCGAGGTTTTTCGCATAAAGTTCGGCACGATTATGGAGTTGAATACGATCACAATCGCAGACTTTTATACGGGAACTTGAAAGGCACCGGTTTTATTTTACCGGTAATGTTGCTGAGCTCGGTTATCTTTGGCGTAGTTCATGGCAACGTCATAAATATAATGTTCCAGGGTGTAGGCGGATTTATTTTTGCCTGGCTCATGATAAAGGGTGGTTATTGGCCCGCTGTAATGGCTCATGTTACCTGGAACTTCATGCTTATGTTTGGCATGCCCACAGTTTTAGGATTATAGGTAAAAATATCCCCTCCAACTTATGTTGGAGGGGATTTTCTATTTGTTTCGCTATCTTTACACTAAATCCTTGTTGTTTATCGGTATAATTCAATTAATCCGTTCCAAAATATCTGTCTCCAAAGTCGCCTAGACCCGGGACTATGTACATGTTTTTATTTAGAGTTTTGTCTTTTATTGCAACGATAAGTTTAATGCCCGGATATTTACTTGTTAGGTTTTTAAGTCCCTGTGGGGCTGATATTAAGAACACACATAATATTTGACTTTCCTTAACTCCCATTTTTTTTAATATTTTTACTGAGGCCATGGCACTTCCTCCGGTGGCAAGCATTGGGTCTAGTAAGATCACTCGATCGTTATCTTTAATCTTTGGTATATTTTTATAGTATTCGTGTGGTTCGAAAGTTTTCTCGTCTCTTTTTAGCCCTATAAATCCTACTTTGGCTTTTTCGAAGTAAAATAAAAAAGCCGGTAAAAGTGCAAGACCGGAACGAAGAACAGGGATAAGAATTATGTCTTGGGCCTGTGCGGATCCGGCGGTCTTACTAATAGGCGTGGAAACAGAAATATCCTTTTCTTTGACAAAAGAAAGCGCTTCTTGAGCTAAAAAATGAGACATTTTTTCTGCGCAATTCCGGAATGTAGCGATATCACTTTTTTTATTGCGAAGATTCGAAATTATTGTTTTCTTCATATAATTTATTATTTCTCTTTATATCGATTTTATTAATTTAATTATAGCGCTTTTTTAAAGTAGTGGTAAAATATAATTATAATTATGTATTTTAAAGACAGAGCCGATGCCGGGAAAAAACTATCTAAAGCATTGGAAAAATACCGAAATAAAGATGCGGTAATTTATGCCCTTCCTCGAGGCGGAGTAATTTTGGGTAAGGAGATTTCTAAACAACTAGGTTTGCCTTTAGATCTCATTATTACCAGAAAAATTGGTCATCCTTTTCAACATGAATACGCTATATGTGCAATTGCGGAGGATGGTGAAATGATTTGTAATGAATCCGAAAAAAGATTGATTCAAAAGAAGTGGCTTGAAAAAGAGATGCTAAATGAAAGGAATGAAGCAAAAAGGAGAAGAGAAATTTATCGCGGAGGCCGAAAACCGCAATCAGCCAAGGGTAAAATTGCAATTATTGTAGATGATGGAGTAGCTACTGGATTAACAATGGAATTAGCTGTTTTAGAGATAAAGAAAGATCGTCCGAAAATGCTTATTGTGGCAGTTCCCGTGATTCCTAAGGATACAGCTGAAAAATTTAAAAAAGAAATTGATGAATTGGTGGCGCTAGACATCCCAGAGGATTATTTGGGTTCGGTGGGATCTTACTATCAAGAATTTGCACAAGTAAGCGATTCAGAAGTTGTAGAAATCTTAAAATCTCAAAAGTAACCCATTCGACAGGCTCAGGGTTATGCTGAGCTTAAGTCGAAGCATAAAAAATGCCGGGCAATAGAGTTTCTGAGTCAAAATAAGATATGATAAAATTGTGCAATGAATATCCGAATTATAAAAGAAGACGTTGAGATTCCTGTCGGGAAAAATAAAGTTTTCGGTGATTTAAATCTAATTTCTGGGTCAAAAGGAATTGTTTTATTTGCATATGGCTCTGGAAGTAGTAGGTTTAGCCAGCGAGAAAGGTTTGTTTCAGATAAAATGAATGAAGTGGGCATATCAACATTGTTCATGGATTTGTTGACAGAGAAAGAAGAAGCAATCGATGAAGAAACCAGAGAATATCGGTTCGACATACCCTTATTAGGAGATAGGCTGGATGCTGCAATTCATTGGGCAAAGAGAGATGAAAGAACTAAAGATATGAAAATGGGCTTGTTTGGGGGTAGTACTGGCGCTTCCGCGTGCTTGATTGCGGCAACAAAACATCTTGGGGAAGTTGTTGCTATAGTTTCTAGAGGAGGAAGAACTGATTTAGCTGATGAAGTGCTTTCCAAGGTAACAGCCGCTACTTTGTTTATTGTTGGAGGAGACGATTATGAGGTATTGGAATTGAATGAAATATCTTTTAAGTTATTAAAATGTAAAAATAAAAAGCTTGCAGTAATTCCGGGCGCGACTCATTTATTTGAGGAGCCAGGCAAGATAGAGGAAGTTGCTAGATTAGCTAACGAATGGTTCTCAAGATACTTATAAGAAAATAAAAACCCCCCTGTTTAAACAGGGGGGTGCCTACCCCATCAAATTTATGGGTGCAGGGGCTGAGTATTTATTTTATTAAGGAGCCAGGTAATTACTGGAGAGAAGTCCTGTGATATTGCGCAGTCGCCCATAACAGGTCTTATTCTTTCCAGTTGTTTTTCGTCTTCGGCTATGCCAAAGCGATTTTCTTTAGAGTGTCCGAGCTTGGCATCAACTAGCGAATCACCGACCGCAAATATTCTGTTTTCGGGAATTCTCATTGCCCCGGCAAAACTTAATGAAGCTATTCCTTTTTGATGGGGAAGAAGGATGGAGTCCGGTTTATAGCCGATCACCAATCCCGTTTCACTGTCTATTGTGAGTTTTGCGGAGTAGATAGAATCTACCATCTGCAAGGCGTGATTATTTCTTAGCACTATTTCTATAAATTGGCTTACGCCGTAGGAAATCACAGCCACGGGAATACGCTTATATTTTAATAAAGCCAAGCAATCAACGACATTGCTTTTAAGCCTTACATTTTTCAGCGAATCTCTTATCTGGTCTATGGTTACCCTGGCTTTTATGAAAATATCTATGCTTTCAGTGAGCCAAGCCATCTCTTCTTCGTGGGTGATGATGCCATTCATAGCTTTGGGAAGATATTTATTTCGTAAGACGGCTGTTTCTTGCAGCCATTCTTCGGAAAGCACTCCTTTTTCTACCACGTTAAATAAAGAAACGTAGCTTTTAGATGTGAGCGTGCCGTCGAAGTCAAAAACCACAACACATTGCGGGGCCATAACTCCTCCTTTGCCCGTCCATAGCTTTATGCGAAGGCGGATTTTTATTTCAAGTTTCTAATTAAACCTTAAGGTTTATTGGGATATTCGTCAACCCTGTTAAATAAAATCTTTTTGATTTTAATTTGTAAGACAAATCATTTAACAGGGTCAACCCCGCAAAATCGCAAGGCGATTGCGAGGCAAGCCCCACTTAAAAAGTAAAGACCCCGCGCACCTGAGTGCGCGGGGTCAAGATTTAATCCTCGTGTTTTTTTTGTAGTTTTTTTTGGACTCACGTCGCCTTGCTCTCTATCGGGAGCCTCGTGGTAAGGGCTACCAACCCTTATTAAGACATGAATCTCGGTTTTTTGATCTCCTCCGGTCACTACCCGTGCCGGATTTTGGCGTAGTGGTGGAATGCATTGTCTCCTCTTCCAACTTTTTGAGAAGGAAAGGAGAGTTGCTACGATCTGCGGCGCTTCTGGTATGAAGGCCAGTACACGTGAAAGCCTTTAACCGAGGAGGTCTACAACATTAATAGTCTCTATTCAAATGTACTAATGAATAATATACTACTTTATTAAAATAAAGTCAATAGGTGCTATGGACCAATGAACTTGAATAATTTCTCCCAGAAACCCATTTCCTTTTTGAAGCCTAATGGCTGATGTTGAAGCGTATTTTCTGAAATAAATTTATCCGATATATTTCTAATTCTTTGAGCTTCTCTTTCCACTAGATCGCCGTCATATTCTCCGCTATGAGCTGAGGTTCCGGCATAGGATGGTTTTTTCATATCCAAATGCAGGCTTATTTCCACCTCGTTCTCGTTCATATCTTTTATATATACATGAAAGCGGGGATAAAATCGGCTGGCCTCAAGCGACCTGGCATAACTTACCTCGTTTTGCTTGTGCGGATTAAAAATTTCTTTATATCCGCATACGCGCATCAAGTTCTTTTTTGGAGTGGCAGTTTTTTTGATTTTGAATTCCATTTTCTAAAATATTTTTAGTGATCGCTTTGAATAATTATAAGCTATTATACCTTATTTGCTTGGAGTATAATATAAATACAATGATCATAGAAATATTGTTAATAATCCTTTCATTTATTTTTGTTCTGGCGGGGATCGCTGGAATATTATTACCATTTTTGCCGGGCATTCCCTTGGCTTGGTTAGGGATTTTAATATTCGGCTATGCTAGTGAATTTTCTGTAATTTCTTTTAAAACTGTTTTGATCTTCTTATTTTTATCTCTCGCTGTCTCGGCCTTAGATCTTTTGGCTCCAGTGATAGGCGCTAAAAAATATAAAGCTTCCAAAGAAGGATTGACCGGAGCTATCTTGGGTTCAGTTATTGGTTTTTTAATCGGCGGACCAATTGGAATAGTATTTGGTTTTTGCCTGGGTTTAATTTTTGGAGAAACATATATAGGCAGAGAATCGCAAGAAATAAGTGGGGTATTAAAAGGGACCATTATTGGATTTTTGTTTAGCGGATTGATAAAATTAGCATTAGCATTAACTATGCTTGGATATTTAATTGTCGCAATGTTTAGGATCTAAAAAATTAAATCGCCCCTTTGGGCAAAAAATAACATGAGAGAAAAAATAGAAAATATTACAAATTTAAAAAGAATTCCAGAAAAGGGTATTGTGGCCGGTATTTGCGCCGGAATTGCATATCATTTAGGATCGCCTCTTTGGGTAGTACGCCTTGTTACTGCTGTTTTATTTATAACCAGAGCGCATTTTATTCCGGCCTTATATATTTTATTGTGGATCTTTGTTCCAAAAATGGAAAAAGCTCCGGCGGATTTTGACGTAATTACTAAATAATTCTTCTCTGTCATCTCGAAACGTTTCGTCATTGCGAGGCCTGCCTGCCGGTAGGCAGGAGTCTGCGACTCTCCTAAGCTAAAGCTTCGGACAGGCGAAGCGTGGCAATCCAGTTTCTGAGAGATTGCTTCCACCTTCGCCAAGGCTACGGCGGACAAGTCGGTGGCACTCGCAATGACGGACTGAATTACGTAGCAAACGCGGAATGACAACGCTGTGTTTGATTTGGTTTTATAAATATTAGTCAAAATGAATAAATCAAAAAAGAAGATTGTTGTTATTGGCGGCGGAACTGGTGTGTTTACGGTTTTAACCGGATTGAAGCCGTGTTTTGATGATCTTACAGCCATTGTTACCATGGCAGATGATGGCGGATCAACGGGGATTTTACGGGAAGAATTTGGTATCTTGCCCCCGGGTGATATTCGGAGGGCGCTTCTGGCGCTTTCTAGTTCCAATGATAAAATGCTGGCCCAACTTTTTTCTTATAGATTTAAGCAGGGAATTGGCCTGACGGGTCATACTTTTGGAAATCTTTTAATTACGGTGCTAGAAAGAATAACTAATGACTTTGAAAAAGCCGTAAATGAGGCTGGCAAAATTTTATCTGTAAAGGGGAAAGTAATCCCTGTTACTTTAGGAAATGCCAGATTGGTTGCTGAATTAGAAAATGGTCAGAAAATAGTCGGTGAGACCAATATAGATATTCCAAAACACGATGGCCATATAAAAATTAAAAGCGTTTCATTAAAACCGGCCGTAAAAATAAATCCAAATGCCAAAAAAGCTATTATGCAGGCAGATATAGTAATTATTGGTCCCGGAGATCTCTATACCAGCATCATTCCGAATCTTTTAGTTGATGGTATGAAAGAGGCCCTTAGAAAAACTAAGGCTAAAAAAATATATATTAGTAATGTTATGACTAAGTTTGGTGAGACAAATGATTTTAAAGCAACGGATTTTATTAAAATCGTTTCTGATTATTTAGGAAAAGATGTTTTGGATTATGCCGTAGTAAATAACAAAAAGCCATCACTTAAAAAATTAGCTTCTTATGTAAAAGAAAGATCGGATTTTGTTGTGCCCGATTTGGATAAAGAAAAAACCTGCAAAATATCCATTGTTAAAACAGATCTTTTGAGGTCTGGAAAATTTGTTCGTCACGATTCTGAAAAATTATGTAATTTAATTAAAATGCTTATATAGCCAAATTTATTATGCAGATCATTGATGGAAGAAAAATAGCGGAAAATATTATTTCCAAGCTTAAAGAACAAAAAAAGCCACAAAAAAGTTTGGTAGCTATTTTAGTTGGTGAGAATGCGCAGTCCGAGAGTTTTTTGAGGCAAAAAGCGAAAATTGCCGATCAATTAGGAATAGAGTTTAAGCTGATCAAATTAGGTGAAGAAATGAGCGAGACTAAAGTTATAAAAGAAATTGAAAAATTAAACACAGATAATTCTGTTGGAGGAATTATTTTACAATTACCTCTTCCGGAAAAGTTTAAAAAAGAAAATATTATTCCAAGCATTTCTCCATCAAAAGATATTGACGCGCTTACGGAAGGCGGAAAGAAACTCGTTAGTCCATTAGTGGTAGAAGTATTAAATGATGTCCTGTCTTATATAAAGATAGATATAAAAAATAAAGTAGTTGCAGTAGTTGGCAGGGGATTTTTAATCGGAGGTCCAATTTTAGAATTTTTTAGCAACAAATGTGAGAAAATAATACCGCTTAACAGTAAAAGCGATATAAATTTAATAAAAGAAGCCGATATTGTTATTTCTGGAACCGGAAAAGCCGGTTTAATTAAGCCGGAATTATTAAAAGACAATGCGGTGGTAATTGATTTTGGATATGGCTTAGATGCCAGTGGAAAATTAAAAGGCGATTTCGACCCTTCTATACTAACTTCTAGTGCCTGCCTGCCGGTAGGCAGGGCTAGTTCGCTAAATACTATTTCATACACTCCCACGCCTGGAGGAACGGGCCCTATTTTAGTTGCGGAAATATATAAAAATTTTTATAAATTAAACTCTCTGTAGGGTATTTTCTTTCTCGTCATTGCGAGGAGTCCGCGACGAAGCAATCCAGCATTATAAAATGGAAAACAAAACAGCATACGTATATATTTTGGCAAGCAAAAGAAACGGTACTTTATATACGGGTGTGTCTAATAATTTAATCAAAAGAATTTATGAACATAAAAATAGTATGGTTGAGGGTTTTACTTCAAAATATAACGTTCATTCGTTGGTATATTACGAGGCTAGCGAATCAATAGTGAGCGCAATTGAAAGAGAAAAACAAATTAAGGCGGGGTCAAGAAAAAAGAAAATATTACTAATTGAAAATAAAAATTCTGAATGGAAAGATTTGTACGATGAATTGATTTAGTTTCGACTAGATTGCTTCGGGATCACCCTCGCAATGACGATCTTTAATTTTATACAGACCAGAATACCCATTGATTTTTTACTAGTTTTTGTGGTATTTTATTTAAGTTCTTTTCAATGTAGACAAAAAAGGCAGAAGTGCCTTTAATCATAGCAAGGAGATCGTAACATGCCCCAACAAGATACCAAGAAAGCGGTTTCGCGACCCAGACGTTCAAAAGAGACCGCGTCCATTGACGAATGGACGTTGCGTCAAATTTTGAAAGACGAGAAAGAACGTCTTCGCGAATATCTCGAAGGTGAAGCCTCCGAGAACAACATGTACGACCAGTAGGCATTTCGATTGCCAAAACCCCCGCATAAGCGGGGGTTTTTAATATTTGACAGACCACGTCAGGGGGGGGGTAATCTATTTATAAGATAATTAATAAATAACCCTCCGTCGCTAAAACTATGACGGGCAAAGTATAAATATGGAAAAATTACCAAAAGGAACTAAAAAAAACTCACAAGAAAAAATAGCAGAAATTGAAAAGAGTAGAACCATATCAGACGCAGAATTGCTTGAGAGTGGGGCGGAGTATAAAATAGGAAAAAATGGTGAGAAGAGGATGGTATTGCCTGAAAATTTGGAAAGAGATATAAGTGCAGACAAAGATCTTGAACTTTATTATGACGTATTAAGAAAACACCCTCTTCACCTTATGAATGTTAAGGATTTTTTAGATTCACTTAAGTTTGTTAATGCTCACGAGCATGACGGCCGATTTCGTTTTAGTTTAGACGAATTATCCGACAAGATTTTGACCAATAGAAAGTCGGTTTTAGAATTACTTAAACGACGCTTTGATTCTGATGCGGTTTTGAGTCGCTCTCTTAAAATTACCGGCCAAAATTTATTTAAAGATGATAAAGAGGTAGCTTTGGCGGCAATGAAAGCGTCGAAAAATGCGACGGACGCTGGTCAAATTTTAGAATACTTTTTCTCTCCTGACATTAGTAAGGATAAAGATATAAGAAAGGCAGCGGGTCTTTAATGAAATATAAAACCCAATACAAAAACCGCCCTTCGGCGGTTTTTGTATTACTTGTTTTGAATCAAGAAGTATTTTCTCTGTCATCCCGTACTAGATACGGGATCCGGGCACTTATAGAGGACTGGATCCTCGGGTCAAGCCCGAGGATGACAAAAAGGGGCGACTTCGTAATTCAAAGATGGTTATTTAACTATATCCTCAGTTTTTTTCTTCAAACTATCCAGCATTTTTTTATCATTTTTCAGGATCTCTACCACCTTATCAAATCCAACCCCGAGCTTTTCACCTTCCATAGTATAGGTAGCTCCGGATTTTACCACTGCACCGTATTTAATGGCGGCATTTAAGACATCGGATTCATAGGAAATGCCTTCGCCGAACATAATATCAAACTCAGCTTCTCTAAACGGAGGAGCAACTTTATTTTTTACAACTTTGGCTCTCACGCGATTTCCAACTATATTTTCACCCTTTTTAACTTGGGCAATTTTTCGAATATCAATTCTTACAGAAGAATAGAATTTCAAAGCTCTGCCGCCCGGAGTTGTTTCGGGATTACCAAACATAATTCCAATTTTTTCTCTTAATTGGTTTATGAAAATAATCATTGTTCTGGATTTAGCGGAAATGGCGGTGAGTTTTCTAAGGGCCTGAGACATCATTCTGGCTTGAAGGCCCATAAATTGCGCTCCCATTTCGCCTTCAATTTCCTTTTGGGGAGTTAAAGCAGCAACGGAATCTACTACTATTACGTCGATAATATTGGAACGAACTAAGCTTTCTAAAATATTCAAAGCTTCTTCACCGCTATCCGGTTGAGAAATTAAAAGATCTTTTACTTTTACGCCTAATTTTCCGGCATAATCCGGATCCATAGCGTGCTCGGCATCAATAAATGCTACTTTGCCATTATTTTTTTGAGCCTGAGCGATTACGTTCAAGGCCAGGGTTGTTTTACCCGAGCTTTCCGGTCCGTATATTTCAATAATCCTTCCTCTCGGAAGACCCCCTACGCCAAGCGCTAGATCTAAAGAAAAGGAGCCTGTATGGACAACATCAACGTTGGTTTTTTTAACATCGCCGAGTTTCATTATCGAGCCTTCGCCAAACTTGCTTTGAAGGGCTTCTAAGAGTGCATTAATATCTTTTTCTTTATCCTCAACTTTGCTTTCCTTGCCTGCCACAACTTTTTTATCCCCCATAGCTTTAGTGTCGGAGGAGGCGTCGCCCAATTCTTTTATATTTTTTGTCATTATTTTAAACTTAATTACTATATATTATATCAGAAATCATTTTTTTATGTTTTAAATTGTGTGAATAAAAATAATCCCTTGGTCTCACGCGTGAGACCAAGGGATTAAGTAAAATATTTTTCTGTTATTCCGCACTTGCTTGTCCGTCTATAGCTAGGCTGAGGAGGGCATTTCGTAATTCAAGGAAATTAGTAATTTAATTGTTCGGGAATTATTGGCGTAGTCGTTGCTTCAAGCAATACCTGTCTGATTTCTGTGTTTTCTTTTCCAAGTATTTTTTTAACTTTGAAATTTATTGTATTTAAACCATTCTGCAGATCATAAATAGATTCAAAGTTTCCGTAAGAATCAGTAACTATCTCGCGTTCATTGATAGTGAGTTTATCTTTTGGATTTATATTTCCAAGCAGATCCATTGATGGCTCATATGTTGTAGTGATGGCTTCTCGCGGATTTTCTATGCTTAGATATGGTTTTGCAAAAAAGTTATTAAAATTTGAAATAATAAAAATTATTAATACTATCGCAATCAGCACGCCCGCAACACTTTTTTTGTTTACTTTGTGTATTGCAAATCTATTGCTTGGCAATTTATCAAACGCTCCCGAAGTTTTGTGTCTTAATTCTTCTTCATAAATCTTCCAGATCTTGTTGAAATCAAGACCCAAAACCTCGCAGATCTTTTTAAGATATCCGCGGACATAAGGAGAAGAGGGGAGCATATTTAGTTCTAAATTTTGTATAGCAATAATATACCTTCTTGGAATAAAGGTTATACTGGCCAATTTATCGTGGCTAATATTTTTTTGCTCAAGCGTCTCCTCGAATATAGTTTGCAGGTTTTTTTCTTCTTCCATAGCTTTACTTATTATATATAATTTATTTCTGTCATTGCGAGGAGTCCGCGACGTGGCACCCAGCTTATTCTATAAATAATAGATTGCTTCGGCCGCACTCGCAATGACGTAGGGGGAGATTCTTAATATACTTTATAAACTACACTCTATTTTCTTCATTGTCTACATTCGCATCAACCAAATTACCGTGGGAATCCATACCAATATCATAGACCTCTCTTGGTTTGGCTCCTTCACCGGGGCCAACAATTCCTTTTTGCTCCATAATGTCTATTAGTCTGGCTGCTCTAGCGTATCCGACCGAGAGCCTTCTTTGTAAAAGAGATGCGGAAGCCTTTTTGGCTTCGTGTACTATTTTTACAGCCTCTTCAAATAGCTCGTCGTCATTACTTTCTCCGGCAAATTCATCAAAATTTATTTCACTAATATCTTTTCTTTCATTTTCTGGTATAAAACTATTTTTAGAATCAGGGATTTCATCGCTTTCATTGTTTTCTCTTACAAAACTAGCAACGGCATTCAATTCTTCTTCGCTAAGATAAGCCCCTTGAATTCTTTTTGGTTTTGTAACATCAGCAGACATGAAAAGCATATCACCGCCGCCAAGAAGTTTTTCAGCGCCAGCCATATCTAAGATTGTTCTGGAGTCAATTTGGCTGGCAACTTTCAAAGCTACTCTGGCCGGAATGTTGGCCTTAATAAGTCCGGTAATAACCTCAACTGAAGGTCTTTGTGTAGAAAGTACTAGGTGTATGCCGGTGGCGCGTGCCATTTGGGCAAGTCTTACAATAGAGCTTTCAATGTCTCTTCCGTAGGCTGCCATTAAGTCGGCGAGCTCATCAACGATAATTACGATATACGGCAATATTTCAGTCGGATGGCTTTTGTTATAACTTTTAATGTCTCTGGCCCCGGCGCTTTCGAGCTGCATGTATCTGCGCTCCATTTCATTAATGGCCCATCTAAATACACCGAGCGCTTTTTTGCCTTCTGTAATAACAGGAGAAATTAAATGGGGGATATTGTTGTAGGATGTGAGCTCTACTCTTTTGGGGTCAACCATGATCATTCTCAATGTTTCCGGAGAATTTTTATAAAGTAAAGAGACTATGAGTGCGTGGATAGCTACTGATTTTCCTGATCCGGTTGATCCGGCAATGAGCATGTGCGGCATTTTTTCTAAGTTAGCCATAATTGGTTCACCTGTTACGTCACGTCCTAAAATAAATCCCAATGAACCAGAGCTGGTGAATTCTGGGAAGGTCATCAAACTACCGAGTCTCACTACAGCCGCGGCTTTATTTGGCACTTCAATTCCAACTAAAGATTTTCCAGGGATCGGAGCTTCAATTCTGATCGGAAAAGCAGCTAGGGCAAGAGAAAGATCTTGGCCAAGTGCGGTTATTTTCGCAAGCTTAATACCCTCGGCTGGTTTTAATGTGTAGCGGGTTACTTTCGGGCCAATACTTATTTCGCCCATTTCTACCGGAATGCCAAAACTTTCCAAGGTTCTTTTTATAATATTGGCATTTGCACGGAGGTCGCCGGAAGTTGGTTTCTCAATTGTTGATTTTAATAAGCTGAGCGGTGGAGGAGTGTAATTTTTAATTTTTTCCATCGAAGCTTTTTTCGGCATGAAAAATGCTTTATCTGAAGCTAGTTTTATTTCTTCATCGCCTTCTTTTTCTGCGCCAGCTGGTGGATTTTTTTCGCCTTTCTTGGAAACCCTTTCTTCTATTTGTTTGGCTGTTAATTCAGGCCCTTCAATTACTTTTTTAATTTTAACTTTTTCTATTTCTTCATTTTCTTCGCCCATTTCTTCTTTTTTTAGCCTAAGCTTTAATGGAATATTTAAGGTAAGGAGTAGGGAACTGATAATAATTGTTGAGGTAATAATTATGGAAACTATGTATCCAAAAGGAAGCTCTATGCTTCCAATCCATTTTCCAATGAGTCCACCCCTTCCGGAATCTAAAATATCTATTAGTCCCAATCCGCCTAAAACGAAAAATATTGCGCCGAACATTCTTATGGATAAATCTCTGTATTTTTCATCTTTTCCTGTTAGAAAATCAAAACCCATTATTACCATTATTAATGGGAAGAGATAGTACCCTAAACCAAATAGGAATGTAAGTTTTGCAAATATAAATTCTCCGGCTGGTCCGGCTTTTTGAAAACTGGCCAATATTAAAATAATTGTTATGCAAAAAAAGAATATGGCAAGTATGCTTTTTTCAGTCTCCGGATTTATTTGGGATCGTACGCGTCCGATACTTTTGAATAGGCCACCTTCGTTTTCTCTGTTGCTCTGACGTTCTTTGTTTTTTTTATTTTTAGCCATAAATTATATTACGAAAGTACGAAATTTATCGAAAGTTCGAAAAGGGAGTTGTCGCTCTTTTTTCTTATTTCGTATAGTTCGTATGTTTTTGTATTTTTGTAAGTTAATTTATTTTAGCAAAAAATTTAAAATTTTGATATACGAAATAAAAATCCCCTCGTCCTTGATGGACGAGGGGATTACTTTTAAGAGAAAAGCTCTTTCTCTCTTTTGGCAACAATTTTTTGGCTGAAATGGTAAAAGTTTGTAAGATCTTCTCTTGATATTTCAAGTCGTGCTGACCAGCTAAGAAGCGCCGTGACATACAATCTCCATTCCTCTACGCTCACAGAGCTTTTAAGAACTATTTTGAATGTTTTTTCATTTTCAAAAATATTTTTAAAGCTCAGACTTTCTTTTCCCGTCAGATCTTGCAGTGCTAAAGCGGATTCGATTATTTTTAGCGTCAATTTATGGTGAATGTAGGCTATTAAATCACATTTTGTAAAGAGCATTGTGATAAAACTTTCGTTTTCTGGATCTTTAGCGAATAGCCCCCTTATATAGCACGTTATTTTTTCTTGAAGTTCGCGGTAATCTCCTTCATGGTCGGCGGTTTTAAGCCAATGGGCATAGAAAGCAGCCACCGGTTCAGATAAAAGTACTTTTTTGATCTTGTATTCATTGGGATTGGTATCTTTAACCTTGCCCCTTGAATATATTTTTCTTTTAAGCGATTGCCATTCTAAAAAATTTCTTTTTAGGATGGGCATCAAATATCTCGTTAGTTCTTTTTCTGATTTGGATTTAATGTCCATAGACCCCCCCCTTTTTTTAAGATTCTAGTTTTAATAGTAATAAAAGATATCGAAGATTTCAATGCTTTTACAAAATTTTTGTTTTGGATTGACTTTTTTATATTATTATGATATTATATTAAATAGTTATTTTAGGTAAATTCTACCCTGAAATGCAACCTTTTTGATTAATTATTTGGTTAATATTAATAACATTTTTTCTTATAATACCATGCTCAAGCGCCACTTCGTAGGCGCTTTTATAATTCAATGAC
>Ga0082335_1004455_pt1 | contig 20968 bp, 21 predicted proteins | sample Subgrocontami58m_FD_72375 | JGI IMG/M metagenome (GOLD analysis project Ga0082335, IMG submission 72375) | Subsurface groundwater microbial communities from S. Glens Falls, New York, USA - GMW37 contaminated, 5.8 m (SPADES assembly) (version 2) ... | reverse complement strand
GCTTGACGGCGTTGGCATCCGTGACGTCGGCCAAATGCGCGATGGCCCTGCCGCCGGCCGCTTTGATCGCCGCTGCGGTCGCCTCCATTTCCTGCTTTGAGGAACGCGAATTGATTACGACCGCCGCGCCTGCCTGCGCCAGCGCTTCGGCGACCGCGCGCCCGAGATTGCGTGCGCTGCCCGTAATCAGGACCACTTTGCCCCCGAAGTCCCGTGTGTTGCTCATGGCCATCTCCTGGCTCCGTTAATGCCGTGCAGCCAACTGTCACTGCATCGGGATCCCTGCCGCTTTGACGACCTTGCCCCACTTGTCGATTTCGGACTTGAGGAACGCACCGAATTCCTCGGGTTTCGAGCCTACGGCCTCGGCGCCGTCGGCCGCGAGCTTGTCACGCATCTCGGGCGCGTGGAGGATTGCCGAAAAGTCGGTCTGCAGCTTCGCGACGACTGGCTGTGGCGTGCCCGCGGGCGCGGCGATCCCGTACCAGCCGACCACCTCGTAACCTGCGACGCCGCCTTCCGCCACCGTGGGAACATCGGGCAGGCTGGAGACCCGCTTCGCGCTGGTGACGCCCAGCGCGCGCAACCGGCCGGTCTTCAGATGCGGCAGAGGCGGCAGCAGCGTCGACATCAGCAACGGTACGTGACCTGAGATCGTGTCGAGCAGCGCGGGGCCGGTGCCCTTGTACGGCACGTGCTCGAGTTTGATGCCGGCCATGTGGTTGAAAAGCTCCATCGAAAGGTGCGGCCCGGTGCCGAAGCCGGATGACGCATAGGTGAGCTCGCCGGGGCGCGACTTCGCGAGCGCGATCATCTGTTTCACGTTGCGCACCGGCAGCGTCGGATGCATGACGAGGAGGTTGGGCATCGCCGCGACCTGTGTCACCGGCGCGAAGTCGCGGATCGGATCGTACGGCACTTTCTTGTAGAGCACGGTGTTGACGGCGAGCGGCGTCGCGGTCATCACGAGCGTGTAGCCGTCGGGCGGCGATTTGGCGACGAGCGAAATGCCGATCATCTGGCCGGCGCCGGGCCGGTTGTCGACGATCACCTGCTGCCCCCAGCGCTCCGTCAGCCTGACCGAGAGCTGTCGCGCGATGATGTCCGTGCCGCCGCCGGGCGAGGACGGCACGACCAGCCGGATCGGCCGGTTCGGATAGTCCTTCGCCGTTTCCGCCGGGCCCGGTTGCGCCAGCGCCGCATTGCCGAGCGCCATCCCAACCACTACCGCGCATGTCCCGCTACCCGTCCGCAATATCGACCAGTTCATGGGTTCTCCTCGAGGGTTTTTCGATTGACCGATGCGTTACCGCTTGAATTCGCGGAAGCCCGCGGCGCGCGCGAGATCACTCTTCACAAGCTCGCGGCTGCGCTCGTACACGAGTTCGCGCCCCATGGCGTTGCCGACGTAGGCCGCGCCATTGCGCGTCGGGACCAGGTCGCAACGCACGTTGTGGACGCCTTCCCCGAGCACGACCTGAATATTGTCCAGCCGCTTGTTCAGGACGACGACCTCGAGCAGCTGGCCGCTGCTGGTGACCCGTACCTGGATTTTTTCGTCGTTCATGTGGCGATCAATTCCGTTAAGCACGGCCGCGATAGGCCGGCATGTCAGTCTATTTGCCGGATGATGTAACCGCCCGACTTTTCGTCGCGCTCGAGCTTGAGCATGTGGCGCGCTGCGGCTTCCTCCAGCAATTTGTTGAACGAGCGGAAGCCGTAATAGGCTTCGTTGAAACCGGGCTTGCGGCGTTTGAGCGCCTGTTTCACCATCGAGCCCCAGATTTTTTCGTCCTCTCCGCGCTCGGTTCCCAGCGCTTCTATGGTCTCGAGGATCAGATCGAGTGCTTCCTGATTCTTGCCGTCGTCCGGTGGTTTCGGCGCATCCGCCACGGCGGCGCTCGCTTCGGGCTTGGCGGCGGCTTTCTTCGCGGGGGCGCGCTTGCGCGCCGGCTTCTCGCGCACCAGGTCGTCGTAGAAAATGAACTCGTCGCAGTTCGCGATCAGCAGGTCGGAGGAGGAGTTCTTGACGCCGACGCCGATCACGACCTTGTTGTTCTCGCGCAGCTTGGAGACCAGCGGCGAGAAGTCCGAATCGCCGCTGATGATGACGAACGTGTCGACGTGCGATTTGGTATAGCAGAGGTCGAGCGCATCGACCACCATGCGGATGTCGGCCGAGTTCTTGCCGGACATGCGCACGTGCGGAATCTCGATCAGCTCGAAGGCGGCCTCATGCATCGCCGCTTTGAAGCTTTTGTAGCGTTCCCAGTCGCAATAGGCTTTCTTGACCACGATGCTGCCCTTGAGCAACAGCCGTTCGAGCACCTTGTCGATGTCGAACTTCGCGTATTTGGCGTCGGCCACGCCGAGAGCGACGTTCTCGAAGTCGCAAAATAGTGCCATGTTGGTGATTTCGGCGCGTGCGGGCATGCTTCACTCCATGGGTATGATGCCGGTGGACGCGGTTAGCCCTCCGGCGCAGGCACCATCTTACGCGCCGCGGGCGCGGTTGTCGCCGCCGCGCGCATTGGGTCTAGAATGATGGCGGGGGAACCGAAAATGACTGAAACGAAAAACGCGCCGGTGACGGTGAACGGACGTACGTACCGCTGGATGGACCGGCCGCTCGTCGTCGTGTGCATCGATGGATGCGAACCGGATTACATCACGCAGGCGGTCCGGGCCGGCGCGGCGCCGTATTTCCGCGACTTGTGCGAAAAGGGGGCGTCGTTTCTCGGCGACGCGGTGGTGCCGAGCTTCACCAACCCCAACAACCTGTCGATCGTCACCGGCGTGCCGCCTTCCGTGCATGGTATTTGCGGCAATTATTTCTATGACCGTGATGCCGGCAAGGAAGTGATGATGAATGATCCGGAGTACCTGCGCGCCGGGACGATACTGGCGAAGTTTTCCGCCGCCGGCGCCAATGTTGCGGTGGTCACCGCGAAGGACAAACTGCGGCGGTTGCTCGGCCACGGGATGAAAGGCATCTGCTTTTCCGCCGAAAAAGCGCATGAGACCAGCGAGGCCGAGCACGGGATCGGGGACGGACTGGGTTTCGTCGGTATGGATTTGCCGCCGGTCTACAGTGCCCGGCTGTCGGAGTTCGTATTCGCTGCCGGTGTCAGGTTGATGGAAACCCGGCGCCCCGACCTCATTTACCTGTCGACCACCGATTACATTCAGCACAAGGACGCGCCGGGCACGCCGGGGGCCAATGCGTTTTATGCGGCGATGGATGGGTATTTGCAGCGGCTCGACGCGCTCGGCGCGACGCTCGCCCTCACCGCCGACCACGGCATGAACGCCAAGACTGACGCCAAAGGCGACCCCAACGTGATTTACCTGCAGGATGTACTCGATTCATGGCTCGGCCAGGGCGCCGCACGCGTGATCCTGCCGATCACGGATCCTTACGTCCTGCACCACGGCGCGCTCGGCTCGTTTGCGACTGCTTATCTGCCGTCCGGCGCCGACGCGCGCCAGATCATCGCGCGGCTCGCCGTGCTGCCCGGCATCGAAGTGGTCTGTGACCGCGCCGGCGGCTGCCGCCGCTTCGAGCTGCCCGAAGACCGCATGGGCGATATCATCATCGTGTCCGAGCGCCATACCGTGCTCGGCACCAGCCGCGCGCGCCACGATCTGTCGGGACTCGACGTGCCGTTGCGCTCCCATGGAGGCATTTCCGAAAAAACGGTACCGCTGCTGTTCAACCGCCGCGCGAGCGGCATCGACGGCAGCCGCCGGTTGCGCAATTTCGACGTATTCGACATCGCGCTCAACCACCTGGAGTAATTACCGGCATCAGGCGTTCTGCGGCGCCGGCCGCACGATCTGGCGATCGTCGATCGGCCAGTTCATGATCGCTGCCACCACCCCCATTGCGATCGTCAGAAACCACATCAACTGGTATGAGCCGGTCGCATCGAACAGGTAGCCGCCGAAAGCGACACCGAGAAAGCTGCCGACCTGGTGGAACAGGAACGCGATGCCGGTGAGCGTCGACAGGTACCGGACGCCGAAGATGTGGGCGATCAGGCCGCCGGTGAGCGGCACGGTGCCGAGCCACAAAAACCCGATCACCGCGCCGAAAACATAAACCGACCACGGGCTGACCGGCAGCGCGATGAACACGGCGATTGCCACGGCGCGCGTCAGGTATAGCGCGCTTAACAGGTATTTCTTGGTGTAATACCCGCCGAGCCATCCCCAGAAATAGCTGCCGAAGACGTTGAACAGCCCGATCAGCGCGAGCGCCATCATGCCGGTCTCCGGGGTCATTTTCTGATCGATCATATACGCCGGAAAATGCACCGAAATAAACATGAGCTGAAAGCCGCATACGGTATACGCGGTGCACAGCAGCCAGTAGCCTTTGTGCCTGGACGCCTCGCGCAGCGCCTCCGGAATCGATTGCTTGTGCAACCCGGCCGGTTCATGCCGGTGCTTTTCGACCAGCGCTGCCGCCAGCGGCGCGATCAGCAGTACCGTCAATGCGAGCGTCAGCAGCGCGTCGTGCCAGCCGATCTGATTGATCAGCGTCTGGCCGTAGGGCAGCATCACGAACTGGCCGAACGAGCCGGCGGCACCGGCGATGCCGAGCGCCACGCTGCGTTTTTCCACGGGGAACGCGCGGCCGATGACGCCGTAGACGATGCTGAAGCCGCTGCACGAGAGCGCGATACCGACGATGATTCCCGCGCTCAGGCCGAACTCCCAGCCGTTGGTCGAATCCGCCATCAGCACGAGCCCTAGCGCGTAGAGAACAGCGCCGCCGGCCATCACGCGTCCGGCGCCGAACTTGTCGGCGATCATGCCGGTAAATGGCTGCGCCACGCCGTAGATCAGGTTTTGAATGGCGAGTGCGTACGCGAACGTCTGGCGGTTCCAGCCGAGATCCAGGGTCATCGGCTGCAAGAAAAGGCCGAAACTATGGCGCGTGCCGAGTGCCAGGGTGACCGCCAGGCCACCGCACAGCAGAACCACGGCGGGGGTGCGCCAGTCTGGTGTTGTTTTTGAAGTCACAATCGGTCCGATTGTAGCGTATTCGCCGCGGCCACGCCGGTCGGGCGCAGCGGGCAGGGCGCGGATTGATCGCGCCGAATACGCCGAATACGTCGAATAACTTACGCCTTCAGCGTAAACGGATTGAAGTCGGTATCGCGGTCGTAGTAGTCCTCGCGTTCGGCGCGCTTCAGCCAGGCGACGATCCTGTAGGTGAGCGGCGTGAACACGACTTCGACGCCGACCTTGGTGATGAACTGGGCGAGCATCACCAGCGGCAGCTTGTCGTCGGGGATGATGCCGCTGCCGTAGAACGCGAGCGGATAGAACAGCGCCGAATCCACGCCTTCGCCGGCGATCGTCGAGCCGATGGTGCGCGTCCACAGCCAGCGCCCCGCAGTCCGGATTTTCATCTTGGCGAGCACGAACGAGTTGACGAACTCGCCGCACAGGAAAGCAATGAGCGAAGCCAGCGCGATGCGCCAGGTCGAGCCGAACGCGATTTCGTACGCGGCCTGATTGCTCCAGAACGGCGCGGGCGGCAGCCTGACGATGACCCACGCCATCAGCGCCGCGAACGCGAGCGCCGCGAAGCCCGACCAGATGACGCGGCGCGAGCGCGCGTAACCGTAGACTTCGGTCAGGATGTCGCCGAACACGTACGAGATCGGGAAGAACAGCACGCCGGCGCCGAAAGTCAGCGTGCCGAGCAGGGGCAAATCGAGCTGCGCGATTTTCGCGGGACCGACCAGGTTCGAGCACACCAGCACCGTGACGAATGCAACCATCACGAGATCGTAGTAGCGGTAGGCGCGGCGATCGGTCATATTCCAATCACCCACCACGAATCACGGCACTATCGGTTCGGCTTTGAGCGCGGTCCGGTAGAGCTTGAAGCGCTGCACGTAGTAATCGGCGAAACCGGTGATTTGCGTGATTTCGTCCGCCGAGAGTTGGCGCACCACCTTGCCGGGCGAGCCGAGCACGAGCGAGCCCTCGGGTATCGTTTTGCCTTCCGCGATGAGCGTGTTGGCGCCGACCAGGCAGTTCCTGCCGACCTCCGCGCCGTTCATGATCACGCTCTTGATTCCGATCAGGCAGTTGTCTCCGATCGTGCAGCCGTGCAGCATCGCCATGTGGCCGACGCTCACGTTCCTGCCGACCGTGAGCGGCAGGCCCGGATCGGCGTGCAGCACCGAGCCGTCCTGCACCTGCGAGTTCTCACCGATGGTGATCACGTCGTCGTCACCGCGCACCACGGCATTGAACCAGACGCTGGCGTTGTTTTCGAGCACCACCGAGCCGATCACGGTCGCGTTGGGCGCGATCCAGTAGTCGCCTTTGGTGACGATCCTGCGTTCGCCCAGCGAATATTTCATTATGCCGGGCGCTCTAAAGCAACGGCACGATCAGCAGCGCCACGATGTTGATGATCTTGATCAGCGGGTTGATCGCCGGGCCGGCGGTGTCCTTGTAAGGGTCGCCGACCGTGTCCCCGGTGACCGCCGCTTTGTGCGCGTCCGAGCCCTTGCCGCCATGGTGGCCGTCTTCGATATATTTCTTGGCGTTGTCCCACGCACCGCCGCCGGTGGTCATTGAAATTGCCACAAACAGACCGGTCACGATGGTGCCCATCAGCACGCCACCCAACGTTTGCGCCCCTGCGCCCGGGCCGCCCAGCCAGGTGAAGCCGACGCCCACCACGATCGGAATCAGCACCGGCAGCAGCGACGGGATCATCATTTCCTTGATCGCGGCTTTGGTCAGCATGTCGACTGCCCGCGAGTAGTCGGGCTTCGCCGTGCCTTCCATGATGCCTTTGATCTCCTTGAACTGGCGCCGCACTTCGACCACGACCGAGCCCGCGGCGCGGCCGACCGCTTCCATTGCCATTGCGCCGAACAGGTACGGCACCAGGCCGCCGATGAAAAGGCCGATGATGACGTAGTGGTTCGAAAGGTCGAACGAAACCGCCTTGTTCGCGGCCTCCAGCGCGTGCGTGTAATCGGCGAACAGCACCAGCGCGGCAAGCCCGGCCGAACCGATCGCGTAGCCTTTGGTCACCGCCTTGGTGGTGTTGCCGACCGCGTCCAGAGGATCGGTGATCGCACGCACTTCCTTGGGCAGGTTGGACATCTCGGCGATGCCGCCCGCGTTGTCGGTGATCGGACCGTAGGCGTCGAGCGCGACGATGATGCCGGTCATCGACAGCATGGCGGTGGCGGCGATCGCGATGCCGTAGAGGCCCGCAAGCCAGTAGGCACTGAAGATCGCAGCGCAGACCGCGATGACCGGCCAGGCAGTTGCCCGCATCGACACACCGAGGCCGGCGATGACGTTGGTCCCGTGCCCGGTGGTGGATGCCGCGGCCACGTGGCGCACCGGAGCGAATTCGGTCGCGGTGTAGTATTCGGTGATCACCACCATCAGCGCGGTCAGCACCAGGCCGACCACCGCCGCCCCGAACAGCTTCATCGGGCTGAGTTCCGGGTATTGCACACCGATATCGCCCAGCAGCAGCCAGGTCACCGGGACAAACAGTATCGCAGCGATCACGCCCGACACGATCACGCCCTTATACAGCGCCATCATGATCTTCTGGCCGGGCTGCACCTTGACGAAGAAGCAGCCGATGATCGATGCGATGATCGACACGCCGCCGAGCGCGAGCGGGTAGACCACCGCTTTGCTCGCAATTTCAGGCTTGGCGAGCAGGAGCGCGCCGAGCAGCATGGTCGCGATGATGGTCACGGCATAGGTCTCGAACAGGTCGGCGGCCATGCCGGCACAGTCGCCGACGTTGTCGCCGACGTTGTCAGCGATCACCGCCGGGTTGCGCGGATCGTCTTCCGGAATCCCGGCTTCGACCTTGCCGACGAGATCGGCGCCGACGTCCGCACCCTTGGTGAAAATCCCGCCGCCGAGCCGCGCGAAAATCGAAATCAGCGAGCCGCCGAACGCCAGTCCCACCAGCGGTTCCAGGATATGCTTGATGGTGGCGCCGTGCGCGGCGGAGCCGTGCAGCACCCAGAAGAAGCCGGTCACGCCGGCGAGCGCGAGGCCGACCACCAGCATGCCGGTGATCGCGCCGCCCCGGAAAGCGACGGCAAGCGCCTCATTGAGACCGGTGCGCGCCGCTTCTGCGGTGCGCACGTTGGCGCGCACCGAGACGTTCATTCCGATATAGCCCGTGAGACCCGACAGGATGGCGCCGATCGCGAAGCCCACCGCGGTCACCCATGAGTTGAGCGCGAACCCGATGAGCGCGAACAGGACCACGCCGACCATCGCGATCGTCGTGTACTGGCGATTGAGATACGCGGATGCGCCCTGCTGGATTGCAGCGGCGATTTCGCGCATACGGTCGTTGCCGCTGGGCCGGCTGAGGATCCACTGGATCGAAACCCCGCCGTAAATGATCGCGACGGCCGCGCACGCGAGCGCGAATAACAAAGCAACCGACATTACCGACATGACGCTCTCCCTGATTTTTCCCGGCCATCAACAGGCTGGCCGTAGTGCCTCGTAGTGCCTGTTACTTCGCGTCCAGCGCGAGGCCGCCTGCAAAACGCGTGCCCCGTCTGAATCCGAAAATCCGTTCGAGTTCGAGTTCCCCGATCAATCCGTCGACCGCATCCTGCCCGTGTTCGCGCATCACTTCGGACAGGATCAGTTTGGCCGAGTTCGCATTATAAGGCCCGCCGAAGCCGGCCTGCACTTCCAACAGCTGCCGCGCGCGCTCAAGCGTCATGCCGAAAAAAATCCTCTGTCGCTAGATTTTGAATTCGGTTTTGACTTTTTTCGGCACCGCCACGTTCTTGAGCTTGACGTACGCAGGCAGGCCGTTTTTGTAGGGCGGGTAATCTTCGCCGGCGATCAGCGGCGCGAGATAGGCCCGGCACTTGTCGGTGATGTGAAAGCCGTCGGCGGTGATGAAGTCGCGCGGCATCATTTTTTCGCGATTGGCGATGTCCTTCAGATCGGCTGCCTCGATCGTCCATCGATAGGGCCGGTTCGACTTGCGCACGATCACGGGCATCACCGCGTTGCGGCCCTTGAGCGCGAGTTCGACCGCCGCCTTGCCGACCGCATACGCCTGCAGCGCGTCGGTTTTCGAGGCGATGTGGCGCGCCGAACGCTGCAGATAATCGGCGACCGCCCAGTGGTACTTGTAGCCGAGTTTGTCCTTCACCAGGTTGGCGATCAGCGGGGCGACCCCGCCCAACTGCGCGTGCCCGAACGCGTCCTTGAGACCGGATTCCGACAGAAACTTGCCCTCGGCATTGCGCAGCCCCTCCGACACGCCGATCGCGCAGTAACCGTATTGCCTGACGATCGCATCGACGCGTGCCAGAAACCGGTCGCTGTCAAACGTGATCTCGGGAAACAGCAGGAGCTGCGGCGCGTCGCCGGCTTTTTCGGCAGCCAGCCCGCAGGCGGCAGTGATCCAGCCGGCGTGCCGGCCCATGACCTCGAGCACGAAGACCTTGGTCGAGGTGCGCGCCATCGACGCGACGTCGAAGCCGGCCTCGCGGATGCTGACGGCGACGTACTTGGCGACCGAGCCGAAGCCGGGGCAGCAGTCGGTGACGGCCAGATCGTTGTCCACCGTCTTGGGAATGCCGACGCAGATCACCGGATAACCGAGCTTCTCCGACACCTGCGACACTTTATAGGCGGTGTCGGCTGAATCGTTGCCGCCGTTGTAGAAGAAATAACCGATGTTGTGAGCCTTGAACACTTCGATCAGCCGCTCGAAGGGCGCGCGGTTTTCCTCGAAACTCTTGAGCTTGTAGCGGCACGAGCCGAACGCGCCCGCCGGCGTGTGGCGCAGCGCGCGGATCGCGGCCGGTGACTCCTTCGAGGTGTCGATCAGATCCTCGGTCAGCGCGCCGATGATGCCGTCGCGGCCGGCGTAGATTTTGCCGATCCGGCTGCCGTGTTTGCGCGCGGTTTCGATCACGCCGCAGGCGGTGGCGTTAATCACGGCGGTGACGCCGCCGGATTGGGCGTAGAAAGCGTTCATTTTTGCCATAACGGAAACCCTAAAGACTTGCCACTGAGGTCAACTGAAAAAGGCAACCCGGCAAGGGCGCATATTCTAACATCGGATAAGACCTCTGAAGCGGCCGCCAGCGTTCACGTCACGCCTTGTTCAGATCCGCGCTGGTCTTGCCGGAGACAGCGCCGGCACGGTCTTTTTCGTGGTCGGCTTGCAGCTTGAGCGTGGTCGTTACGCACTCGGCCAGGTCGTCGAAATCGCGCCCGGTGCCGAACTGCTCGAGCGCGGAATAGAAGAACTGGCTGCGATAGCGGTTCTCACCGGTCTTGAAGATCACGAACTCGACGCCGCGCTCCTCCCAGTAGAGCGTCGGGCACACAGTGACTTCGGAGGCGGCCGGGTCGAGCCTGATTTCGCCGTCGGCCGGCTCGAGCGCGACGGTTTTCCCGTAGCGTTCCTTGAGCGCGGTTGCGACGACCCAGCGATCGGCAGCGGTGAAATCGCTGAGGGCCATCAGTGGCGCTGCACGAGCGCAGCGATGATCTTGTCGCGGATATGCTCGACCGTGCCGCGGCCATAGACGTTCACGTAGCGCGGCGCGCGCTGGTCGCCGCTCGCCGCCCAGCCGAGGTAGTAGTTGACGAGAGGCTTGGTCAGGGTATGGTAGTTGTCGATGCGCCTCTTCACCGTCGCTTCGTTATCATCGACGCGCTGAATCAACGGTTCGCCGGTGAGATCGTCGCGGCCCGCCACCCTGGGCGGATTGAACTGGATATGGTAGCTGCGGCCCGAGCCGGGGTGGACGCGGCGGCCGCTCATGCGGCGCAGGATTTCGTCGTCGGCGACTTCGATCTCAACCACAAAATCGATATCGATGGCCGCGATGCGCAGCGCCTCGGCCTGGGCGATCGTGCGCGGAAAGCCATCGATGATGAAACCGTTGACGCAGTCCCGCTGGGTAATGCGATGTTTCGTCATGGCCGTGACCAGGTGATCGGGAACCAGGTTGCCGGCGTCCATGAATTTCTTCGCTTCGATGCCGAGCGCCGTGCCCGCCTTGATCTCGGCGCGCAGCATATCGCCCGTCGAGATCTGGGGAATCTTGAAACGGTCCATCAGGAACTGCGCCTGAGTGCCCTTGCCCGCCCCGGGCAAGCCCAGCAGGATAATTCGCATCATGGTGGTGTCGTTGGCAGGAGCCCGCGCAAACCGTGCCGCGGCAGTCCGCAAGCGTGGCGGTTATCGGAGCGGCAAATTATACCGTGTATGGCGCCGCCGCGAAACCCGGCGCGAGCGCGGCTCAGCCGCCAGCCAGCAGTGCCTTGACGCGCTCGAGGTCCTCCGCGGTGTCGACTCCCGCGTGCGGCGCGGCAGCGGTGATTGCGACGCTGATGCGGTAGCCATGCCACAGCGCGCGCAACTGTTCGAGGGCTTCGAATTGCTCAATCGGCGCCGCCGCGAGCCGGGTGTAACCGGCGAGAAACGCCGCACGGTAGGCGTAAACGCCGATGTGCCGGTACGCCGGGAGTCCCTCCGGCATCTGCGTGATGCCGCCGGAAAACGCATCCCGCGCAAACGGTATCGGCGCGCGGCTGAAGTAAAGCGCATGGCCGTTGCAGTCGATCACCACCTTGACGATGTTGGGATTGACGAACTGCCCTGCATCGGCAAGCGGGCAGGCCGCAGTGGCGATTGCGGCGTCGGAATGGGCGGCCAGCTGCTGCGCGACACCGCGTATCAGGCCGGGCTCGATCAGCGGCTCGTCACCCTGCACGTTGACGACGATGCACTCGCCGGGAAAGCCGCACTGCGTGGCGATTTCCGCAATGCGGTCCGTGCCGGACGCATGGTCCGCGCGCGTGAGCAGCGCCCGATGACCGTGGCGCTCGACAGCGCCAGCGATTCCCTCATGGTCGGTGGCAACGATGACTTCGGCCGCGCCGCTGGCGCGCGCCCGGTCGGCGACGTGCACCACCATGGGCTTGCCGCCAATTTCGAGCAACGGCTTGCCCGGCAGCCGCGTCGAGGCGTAACGGGCGGGAATGACTACGACGAATTCCATTCACTCCTTCACCCTTTGACTTCCTCATCGGGAGGAAGTTTGCGCGCTTCGTCCTCGAGCATCACCGGAATGCCGTCCCGCACCGCAAAGGCCAGGCGGTCGGGCTTGCAGATGAGCTCCTGCCGCGGCTTGTCATAGACGAGCGGGCCTTTGCAGATCGGGCACACGAGAATGTCGAGCAGTTTAGGATCCATGCCGGATTCACTTTCCCAGTTTGTGCAGAATCAGCTCGCCCAGCGCGAGATCGACTTCCGCATCGATGCGCAGCGCCCAGAACTTCCCGCTGCCGAACCGCTCGCATTTTACCGCATCCTTTTCGGTCATGAGGACTGCGTCGGCCTCAGCGTCGGCGAAATCCGCCGCTTCGAACGCGTGATGATCGGGAAACGGGCGGCCGTTGAACGACATTCCGAGCTTGCGCAGGTGGTCGAAAAACCGCTGGGGATTGCCGATTCCCGCGACCGCATGCACGTGCTGCGCGGCGAAACGTTCAGGACCCGCCTGCCGTGCCGGGTCGAGCAGGTTATGGAATGTGCTGCCGTTCAGCGTCATTTCGAACGTCGGCCGGTCCGACGGCAGCATGGCGTGCGGAAACAGGGCTGCGCCGTTGACCACCAGCGCATCAACGCGCTCGAGGCGCCGCAGCGACTCGCGCAGCGGCCCCGCCGGCAACAGCATGCCGTTGCCGAAGCCGCGCTCGCCGTCGACGACTGCGATTTCGACGTCACGCGCGAGCGCGTAGTGCTGCAGACCGTCGTCGCTGATCACCGCGTCGCATTCAGGATGCGCGGCGAGCAATGCGCGTGCGGCAGCGACACGCCTGGCGCCGACCCACACCGGACAGGGGCAACGGCGCGCGAGCAGCACCGCTTCATCGCCGACGACGCCGGGATCGCTGCCGGTGGTGGCGCGCCGGGGCGAGCCGGCGCTGCCGCCGTAGCCACGGCAGATGATGCCCGGGTGGTAGCCGCGTTCAAGCAGCATCCGGGCGAGCCAGATCACGAGCGGAGTCTTGCCGGTGCCGCCGACATTGATGTTGCCGGCGACGATGACCGGCACCGGCAGGCGCGTTACCGCCAGCACGCCCGCGCGGTAGAGCAGACGGCGCAGCGCGGCGAGGGCGGCGAACACGAGGCTGAGCGGCCACAACGCCAGGTGCAGCGGGGAAATGCGATACCAGTATGATTCCAGCCAGCGCATTCGCGGTGAGGCGCAAGTTAAGAGCAAGCTACTCTTGACGCTTCACTTCTTCAACGCTTGCGTGGTGAACGTGATGCGGCTGTAGCCGGCGATGCGCGCTGCCTCCATGATGTTGACCACCGACTGGTGCGTGGCGGCGGCATCGGCGTTGATGATGATCACCGGGTCGGCGAGGCTGCCGGCCGCGCGTTTGAGCTCCTCGGCGAAGGTGTCCGGACTGCGAAACGGCACCGGCACCTTGTTGACCACGTACCTGCCCTGGCCGTCGACCGCGACATTGATCTGGTTCGGCCGCTCTTCCGGCTTGTTGGCTTCGGCGGTAGGCAGGTTGATCTGCAGTTCCGAGTAGCGGGAGTAGGTGGTGGTGACCATCAGGAAGATCAGGATCACCAGCAGCACGTCGATCAACGGAATCAGGTTGATTTCCAGCTCTTCCTTGCGTGAGCCGACGCGGAAATTCATGATTTCTGCCTGCCGCTCAGCTGCGGCGCTCGCCGTGCAGGATCTCGACCAGCTTGACCGCTTCGCTTTCCATTTCGATGACCAGCGAGTCAACCTGGTTGCGGTAGTGGCGGTAGAAGATCATGCTCGGAATCGCCACGATGAGGCCCATGGCGGTGTTATACAGCGCAATCGAAATGCCATGCGCAAGCACGATGGGATTGCTGCCGGTGGGTGTCTGCGAGCCGAAGATCTCGATCATGCCGATCACCGTTCCGAGCAGGCCGAGCAGCGGGCTGATCGTGGCGATGGTGCCGAGGGTGGTAAGGAAGCGCTCGAGTTCGTGCGCGACTGAACGGCCGGTTTCGTCGATCGCCTCTTTCATCACCTGCGGCGTGCTTTGCACGTTTTTCAGGCCGGTGGCAAACACCTTGGCCAGCGGCGCGCCGTTGGCAAGCCGCATGAGCAACTCGGGATTGGCGCCGTTCTGGCGATACTCCTGGACCACCTGTCCGAGCAGGCTGCGCGGCGCGACGATGCTGCTGCGCAGCGACCACGCGCGCTCACCGATGATCGCGAGCGCGATGACCGACGCCAGCACCAGCGGCCATATTGGCCATCCGGCCGCTTCGAGAAGTGCAAACACCAAGTTCTCCTAACCTGCTTAATCGAAACGGCCTAACTGTATAATGGCAATGGGTTTTCAGCAAGCGCAATCATCGGCTTTGCGATTGCCTCCAGCGGATTGTTCAAGATTGCAGCAGTAGTCATGATTCCGTCACGAACAGGTCCCAACCCACTCTATGAATGATGGGGAAACTTGTCCACAATTGCGGTGGATAAGTCTGTGCGAAGTTTGTAAACAATTCATCTAAGTGAATTACCTGCAAAGGTTTTTTCTAGCCTGCCTAATTTTTGAACGTATGAATAATTCAATAAAAATCAATGGCTTGTAATAGGGAACAAGGCTGCATGCGGGTTTGCGCCCTATGCCCGTCAGTGCGTCGCAGGGTATTGTGCATGACCGTTCCGGCATGAGTGATGGGAACACTTGCGTGAACCGTTGAAATATTTACTAAAACTGCATGCGTGCGCGATTTGGCGCGCACCAGGATCAGCGCAACAGGAAAATTCGCGATGCAACAATTTTCAGATTCTGAAAAACCGGCACGCGTCATCAGCGTCGCCGAACTCAATCGTCTCGCGAAGGAATTGATCGAGCAGAATCTGCCGCTGATGTGGGTGGCGGGCGAGATCTCGAATTTCACGCGCGCCGCATCCGGGCATTGCTATTTTTCGCTCAAGGATGCCCAGGCGCAGGTGCGCTGCGTGATGTTCCGCCACAAGATGCAGTTGCAGGACTGGAAACCCGGGAACGGCATGCAGGTCGAAGTGCGCGCCTGCCCGTCGTTCTATGAGCAGCGCGGCGAATTCCAGCTCAACGTGGAGGCGATGCGCCGCTCCGGGCTGGGCGCGCTCTACGAGGCGTTCGAAAAGCTCAAGGCGAGGCTGCAGGCCGAGGGATTGTTCGACGCGGCAGCCAAGCATCCGCTGCCGCGGTTTCCGCGCGCGATCGGAGTCGTGACTTCACTGCAGGCTGCCGCGTTGCGTGATGTGCTGACCACGCTCAGGCGCCGTATGGCGGCGATTCCCGTGATCGTCTACCCGACGGCCGTGCAGGGCGTGGGCGCAGGCGCGCAAGTCGCAAAGGCAATCGGCACCGCGGATGCCCGCGCCGAGTGCGACGTGCTGATCGTCTGCCGCGGCGGCGGCAGCATCGAGGACCTGTGGGCTTTCAACGAAGAAGTCGTGGCGCGCGCAATCCACGCCTGCCGGCTTCCGGTGGTGAGCGGGGTCGGACATGAAACCGATTTCACGATTGCCGACTTCGTCGCCGACGCGCGCGCGCCCACGCCGACCGCGGCAGCGCAGATGGCGAGCCCCAACCGCGACGACCTGCGCCAGGATCTCAGCCACCTTTATCAGCGTCTGGCGCGCGTGACCGAGCGTGCGCTCGAGCGCCGCATGCAGCAGTTGGACGTGCTGGCGCGGCGGCTCACCCATCCCGGCGAGCGTATCGCGAACCAGTTGGTTCAACTCGGGCATCTGGCGAGCCGGCTGCGCGGCGCGTGGCAGATGACTGCCGGCAACAGCGAATGGCGGCTGCGCGAGCTGTATCAGCAACTGCTGGCGCTGCGTCCTGATTTCGCCGTGCTCGCCACGCGGCAGCAAACGCTTGCGCAGCGGCTCGTCAATGCTGCCGCGCGCCGTGTCGATGTGCTGCGGGCAGACGTGAAAAGCCTCACTGCGCAACTTACCCAACTCAACCCGCGCGCGGTGCTCGAACGCGGCTACAGCATGGTCGAGACCGCGGCCGGTGACATCGTGCGCGACAGTGCGCAGCTCAAACGCGATGACGACGTCAAACTCACGTTCGCCGAAGGCTGGGCACGCGCCCGGGTGAAGGACAAGGGGTAATCGGAGTTCACTCCTTCATGGTTTCCGGCAAGCGCTGGCGCAGATGCGCAAGCACCTGCTCGCTCAAATCCCCGGCGAGGCAATCGAACTCGGTAACTTCTTTCATCGCGCGCAGCCAGGTGAGTTGGCGTTTCGCCAGCTGGCGCGTTGCGGCAACACCCTGCTCGCGCAGTGCGGCGAGTCCGATTTCGCCGTCGAGGTAGCGCCACGCCTGGCGGTAACCGACGCAGCGCATCGACGGCATCGACGCATCCAGCGCATAATCCGCGCGCAGTTTGCGCAGCTCGCCGATCAGACCGAGTTCGAGCATTTCCTCGAAGCGGGCCGCGATGCGCGCGTGCAGTTCGGCGCGCTCGCCCGGCACCAGCGCAATCTTGATCGGCGCGTACGGAAAATACACGTATTTCGGCTTTTTCAGGATGGCCGACAGCGGCCGCTCGGTAATGTAGAACACCTCGAGTGCGCGTTGGAGGCGCTGCGAGTCGTTGGGATCGAGGCGTGCCGCCGTTTCCGGGTCGACGCGCTGCAATTCCCTGTGAACCCCCGGCCAGCCGGCGTCTTCGGCCATGGTGTCGATCATCATGCGGACCGCGGGATCCGCTTGCGGCAGTTCGGAAAGCCCTTCGAGCAGCGTTTTGAAGTAGAGCATCGTGCCGCCGACCAGCAAAGGAATCCTGCCGCGCTCGGTGATCTCGCGCATCAAGGCCTGCGCGTCGTCGCGGAAGCGCGCCGCGGAGAAAATTTCGTCGGGCTCGATCACGTCGATCAGATGGTGCGGCGCCTGGGCGAGCGTGGCCGCGTCCGGCTTGGCGGTGCCGATATTCATGTGCCGGTAAACCTGGGCCGAATCGACGCTGATGATTTCGCACGGCAGCGTGCGCGCGAGCTCGAGCGCGACGCGGGTCTTGCCGCTCGCGGTCGGGCCCATCAACAAAATGGCCGGTGGCCATTTTGCGTGATTCGTGATTCGTGACTCGTGAGGCGCAGAACTCACACCTTACCGGCCTCTCATAAACAGCTTGTCCAGCTCGGCAACGCTGATCTGATGCCAGGTCGGACGGCCGTGGTTGCACTGGCCGGAACGCTCGGTCGCTTCCATCTCGCGCAGCAGCGCGTTCATTTCCTGAATGCTCAGCGCGCGGTTGGCGCGCACGGCGGCGTGGCACGCCATCGTCGAGAGCAGCGCGTTCTGGCGCTCGGTCAGCACGCGGCTTGCGCCGAATTCCCGGATCTCGGCGAGCACATCGCGCGCAAGCGCGCCTGCGTCGGCATCCTTCAACGCAATTGGCACGGCCCGCACCGCGAGCGCGGTCGGCGACAGCGCCGCGATCTCGAACCCGATTTCGGCGAGCGTCTCGGCGTGATCTTCGGCGGTTGCAACGTCGATGCGCCCGGCATTGAACACCACCGGGATCAGCAGCGGCTGCATCGCAATGCGGTCGGCATCGAGCTGGGTTTTGAGTCTTTCGTAGACGATGCGCTCGTGCGCTGCGTGCATGTCGACGATCACCAGGCCGTGCTCGTTCTGCGCGAGGATGTAGATGCCGGCGAGTTGCGCCAGCGCATAACCCAGCGCGGGTATCTCTGCGCCTGTTTCCGTCAGCGCCGGTATCTCTGCGTGTGTTTCCGCCAGCACCGCGCGTTCGCGGCCGAACAGCGTTTCGTAGACCGCCGCCGATTGGGCGACGCCGAGCGGCATGCGGTATTGCGTAGCCGAGTACGGCACGGCGGCGGGCCTGGCTTGCGCCCCCGGGACGGTGTCCGTCGCGCCGCCGGCAACCGAGCCCGCGAGTGCGCGGCTCACGGCGTGAAACACGAACTGGTGCAGCGCCTGGGAATCGCGGAATCGCACCTCGCTCTTGGCCGGGTGCACGTTGACGTCCACGCGCGCCGGATCGAGTTCGACAAACAGCACGAATGCCGGATGCCGGTCGTGATGCAGCACGTCCTGATAGGCCTGGCGCAGCGCGTGGGCGAGCACCTTGTCGCGCACGAAGCGGCCGTTGACGAAACAGTATTGAGCGTCGCGCGCGCCCCGTGCCGCTGCGGGCAGGCCCACCAGCCCCGTCAGGCGCAGCCCCGTGCTCTGCGCGTCGACGGCGAGTGCCGCGGCGCTGAAGTCGTCGCCGAGCAGCGCGCTGATGCGCTCGTCGGGCGATTGCGCCTTGACGTGCCACTGCGCGCGGCCATTGTGCTGCAACCTGAAGGCGACGTCGGGCCGGGCCAGCGCGATGCGCTTGAAAACCTCGTCGCAATGCGCATATTCGGTTGCCTCCGATTTGAGAAACTTGCGGCGCGCCGGAGTATTGAAATACAGCTCATGTACTTCGACACTGGTGCCGGGGTCGTGCGCCGCGGGCCCGGGATCCGAGACCGTGCCGCCTTCGGCTGTTATCGACCACGCGTGTTTCGCATCGCGCCTGCGGCTGGTGAGCGTCAGATCGGAAACCGCGGCGATGCTCGCCAGTGCTTCGCCGCGAAACCCGAGGCTGGCGATGCGCTCGAGATCCTCGAGGGTTGCGATCTTGCTCGTGGCGTGACGTGCGAGCGCGAGCGGCAGGTCGTCTTTGCCGATGCCGAGGCCGTCGTCACTGACTTTGAGCAGCCTGGTGCCGCCGCTCGCGAGCTGCACGCTGATGTCGCGCGCGCCTGCGTCGAGGCTGTTTTCGAGCAATTCCTTGAGCGCCGCCGCCGGGCGCTCGACGACCTCACCCGCGGCGATCTGGTTGATCAGGAGATCGGGTAATACGCGAATGGCAGTCATGGAAAATTATAACCGATAGGAACGGAGTTTGATTTACATCAACCCTAAGGCTGGCTGGGATCAGTACAGTGCGCAAGTCCTGAAATAAACAAGGAGGATTCATGCCTCAGGTCATCGGAGTGCCGAAAGAGATAGCCGCGGGTGAGAAACGCGTTGCCACCGTACCCGAAGTCGTTGAAAAGCTCATCAAGCTCGGTTTCAAGGTTGCAGTGCAATCCGGCGCCGGCGATGCCGCGAATTGCAGTGACGATGCCTACCGCGCCGCGGGTGCGCAGATCGTCGACAGCGCCGCCAAACTGTGGGCGGATTCCGACATCGTCTTCAAAGTATGCGCACCGTCCGCTGAAGAAGTCGGCCTGATGCACGAGGGTCAGACCCTGATCACCTTCATCTGGCCGGCGCAGAACCCTGAACTGATGCAGCAGCTCGCGGCGCGCAAGGTCACCGTGCTGGCCATCGACTCGCTGCCGCGCATGCTCTCCCGCGCCCAGAAGATGGACGCCCTGACCTCCCAGGCCGGCGTCGCCGGCTACCGCGCCGTCATCGAGGCTGCCAACGCCTTCGGCCGCTTCTTCAACGGCCAGATCACCGCCGCGGGCAAGGTGCCGCCTGCCAAGGTATTCATTGCCGGTGCCGGCGTCGCCGGCCTGGCGGCGATCGGTACTGCAGCCGGCCTGGGCGCCATCGTGCGCGCCAACGACACCCGTGCCGAAGTGGCCGACCAGGTCAAGTCCCTGGGCGGCGAATTCGTGAAGGTCGACTACGAGGAGGAAGGCTCCGGCGGCGGCGGCTATGCGAAGGTGATGAGCGAGGGTTTCCAGAACGCCCAGCGCGAGATGTACGCAAAGCAGGCCAGGGAGGTGGACATCATCATCACCACCGCGCTAATCCCCGGCAAGCCGGCGCCCAGGTTGATTACCGCCGAGATGGTGCGGAGCATGAAGCCGGGCAGTGTCATCGTCGACATGGCGGCCGAGCGGGGCGGCAACTGCGAGCTGACCGAGCCCGGTCAGGCGGTGGTGAAGCACGGCGTGACCATCGTGGGCTACACCGATCTGACGAGCCGGTTGGCGAAGCAATCATCGACGCTGTACGCGACCAACCTGTTCCGCCTCACCGAGGAATTGTGCAAGACCAAGGACGGGGTCATCAATGTCAACATGGAAGACGACGCCATCCGCGGCCTGACGGTCATCAAGGAAGGCGGGATCACCTGGCCGCCGCCACCGCTCAAGCTGCCGGCCCCGCCGGCCGCCAAGCCCGCGGCGATGCCGGCCAAGGCACCCAAGCATGGCGAGGCGAGCGCCCCGGCCTCGGGCAAGAGCACGGCGATCACGTTCCTGGTCGCAGCGGTTATGTTCTGGTTCGTCGGCGCTTTTGCACCGCCGGCGTTTCTCGGCCACTTTACCGTATTCGTGCTGGCGGTTTTCGTCGGTTACATGGTGGTGTGGAACGTCACACCCGCCCTGCACACACCGCTGATGAGCGTGACCAATGCGATCAGCAGCATCATCGCGATCGGCGCTCTGGTGCAGATCGCGCCGCCGCTGCTCGGCGGTGGCGCGGCGCGGCCGGAGCAGTGGATCCACTGGCTGGCGTGGGTGGGCATCGCGCTCACCGCGATCAACATGTTCGGCGGTTTCGCCGTCACGCAGCGCATGCTGCAGATGTTCCGCAAATAGGGAGAGCGAATCATGTCCGCGACTCTTGCAACGGCCTCCTATATCGGAGCGACAATACTCTTCATCCTCAGCCTCGGCGGCCTCTCGAATCCGGAGAGTTCGAGGCGCGGCAATCTGTACGGCATGATCGGCATGACCATCGCCGTGCTGGCGACGGTTTCCGGGCCGCACGTCACTTCGGCTGGCTATGCGTGGATCTTTGGCGCGATGGTGATCGGCGGCAGCATCGGTCTGTACGCCTCGCGCGTCGTGAGAATGACGCAGATGCCGGAACTGGTCGCGCTGATGCACAGTCTGGTCGGCCTGGCCGCGATGCTGGTCGGCTTTGCCAA
>Ga0082335_1004454_pt1 | contig 20972 bp, 20 predicted proteins | sample Subgrocontami58m_FD_72375 | JGI IMG/M metagenome (GOLD analysis project Ga0082335, IMG submission 72375) | Subsurface groundwater microbial communities from S. Glens Falls, New York, USA - GMW37 contaminated, 5.8 m (SPADES assembly) (version 2) ... | reverse complement strand
TCGAGTCCACGAAGTTCCATAGTCCATCTTCCTTGCCCCTCATAGAAGACTCTACCGGCCGTTACCACTTCTTCCACTTCGATGGATTTCGGGCGTCCGTATCCTTGCACCTTTCCATCCTTTGGCTTGAGAAGCATGCCGGAAGAAAAAGGCGGCTGTACACCTTCGATCCTGGCGAGGACAGCGCCTTCCAGGTAAGAAGCTTCAAGAAATGCGTAGCCTGCCCCGAAGTCAATAACCAGTCCACTTCCAGATACTCCAGCTCGTGCAGCCGCAGCACGGAATTTTTTCACCAGTTTTTCGGGCTCGATTTCGTATACTGTTTTTTCCCCTGCCATGGAAAGAAGCTCCTTTGGTGTTTGAGCGGTTCGTTAGCAGAGACTAGCGATCATCCCAACGATCATGGACAGGAGAAGAGGATATTTCATCATCAAAGAATCCGCTCCAATCTGTTTGCTGGTTGCTCACGGCAAGCCTCAAGAACGTTCTATTCAAGAAACTCCTTGTCTCATAAAAGATCCTATGACGATTTCCAGTGACATCGTCGAAGTAGAAAGATCCGTGCACTCGTTTGACAAGTGACGGCTCCACTATCTTGCGACGGAAGAACCTCTGCAAAAAGTTCGGCTCTGACAATTGTCTTGCACGAATCATGAGATTGCGAAGCACAGGCAAGAACATGGTTGTCGGAGCTTCCATCACAAGTCTCTTTTTTCTATCTTTCAGATGAAAGATGAGCAGATGGTCGAAAGAAGACTTTTCGATCAGGATTTCGTCTGCCTCACAGATACATGCCTCAAGAAGAATGATGCATACAAGCTTATCTGCCGGGGAATCAAATGACATGATCCGCAGCACGGCATGCACTCGCTCGGTTTGTTCTGCGTCCAGCGGCTCCAGACATGTCTTTTGTACGATCATGGTTTGATCTACTGCAATGGCAATAGCGGGACAGTTCTCATTTCCATTTTTCAATGTGATCGTGCCAAAGAGCACTTCATCCTCGGAATCTTCGGGAAGCGAAGCCTTCTCACTCACATGACGCAGCAGTTTGCCCGTCACTGACACAGGCGGCTTCATAACCACGCGATCTTCTCCCTTGATGCGATAAAGGATATCCAATCCTCCATTTGCCAGGACCTTCCAGGTGATCAGGCTTGCGTGTTTACGCAGCGCATCAAGAATGATCAAATGAAACAGTTTTTCCACAAGATCTACTTCACCGCCTGATTTGCACAGATCGAGTTCAAGCGCCTTCAGCTGTTGTTGATACTTTTCTTTTTCTGCCTTTCTTGCAGGATAAGTCGGGTCATAGTGCTGTTTGAGGACTCGTTTGAGTTCTCCCATGTCTGCCTGCAAAGGGAAGATAGCCAGTCCAATGATTTCCCTAAGTTGTCGTATAGCGTCTTCGTTTTTTGCATCTCTGACCGCGACGATGAGTATGTCGTTGTAGCGGGCAAGAGGAAGAGCACAAAGCGCAAGCGCTGTTTCAGACGGAAGTGTTTGCAATACCTCGGGCGGGATGAACAGTTGGGAAAGAGGGTGGGGAGCAGCGAGGACGTTTTTTCTGTTTTCCATGGGATACCTCGTATGGTGAAAGGAACGGTTTTGGTCGAAAAACAACCAAGATTACCCTAGCTTTTTTTCGATGTTTTATCAACTTTTTCTAGGACATTTCTATTTCCCAGTGACATCCAAAACCAGAATACTTGAAAAAATTACAAATTACACATAGAGTTCTCTGTCGATTATTCGACCGAGCAGCACATCGCTGTCTTGCTCCAACAAGGAGTGGTACTCAAATGCTGATTGCCGTCATCATCGCACATCGCCCTGGACGGAGCGATCCTACGATCCTAGTTTTTGAGGACACTACGGATGTGCAGAAGAAGATTCTCAATGATCTTTCTATTTTCCGTAATCCTGCCTTCGAGAACAGAGTGGATATCTGCGCTACAAAGGATGGTGTCCATTTGTCGATTCGCGTCCAAGTCGGCAACAAGGTCAGTTTTTCGTTCTCTGGGCCGTCATACGATATGGACAAGGATGTGAGCTCCTATGAGATTTGCGTGTTCAATGATGAAGTTGAGGCGCGCGAGTGGATCAAAAAGCAGCTCTTACTGTAGTGTCGCCTTATCTCGCTTACTGCCCATCCGAGCCGCTCACCTGACCCCACCATATACCTTAGGGGAAAGCCCCGAAGGTTGATTCAAACGAACCACCCCCCTTACGCATTGGGTGGTTTTTTCGTATCATACAGATCAGTCATTATTTTTTTCTATGTCCTCCACCATCGAAGCCGTAAAACAATTTGTACAAAATACCGCAGACAAACTCGACTACAAGTACCATATTGAATCTGTTGTGCGTCATGCCCTGCATCTTGCGGACATGCTTCATGCGGATAAAGAGGTGGTGGAGCTTGCGGCGTATCTTCATGATATTGGTCGTCAAAAAGAGAAGGGAGATGAATATCATCATCTTTTAGGTGAACGGTATGCGCGAGAGATTCTTATAGAGCACAACGTCCCCACGGAGACTATCAATCGTGTATGTTTATGTATTCGTCGTCATCGTGCTTCCAAAGAGGATCTGCCACAGACATTAGAGGAAGAAATTATTGCCAATGCAGACGCCATGTCTCATTTTGAGATGATCCCCCTTTTCTTTTATTGGGGAGCTTCACAGGCCACTTATGAAGAAGCACAAGTTTTTGTGAAAAAGAAATTGGCGCGTGATTGGGAGGAAAAATTGACATTGAAACAAGCCAGGGAATTAACACTTCCATTTAAAGAAGCGGCAGAGCGGGTTCTCGGCACATTCCGTTGACGCTTTTTTTCTTTCTTGTATACTGAAGCCACAATAAAAGAACACCGTAGAAAACGGGCTGTTTCAAGCGTAAGTCCCGTCGAGGTATTATCATCATGACTAGGTCATGGTGGATCGTTTTCTGCGGCCATTGTTCGCAGATTTTTTTTAAAAAATTAAATATAAAGATCCTACCCAAGTCTCGTTTGACGAGGTGAAGGGGGGGATAAAAGGTCGTTCTATGTCAAAAACGCGAGAACAAAAACAGCAAATGATCAATGAACTCGCGGGCAAATTTGGCAAGATGAAATCCGCTGTTTTCACCGCAGTCTCCGGCTATACCATGGAGGATGCTGACGCTTTGCGTCGCAAGGGCCGAGAGCAAGGGGTGGAGCTCATGGTGACAAAAAAAACCTTGTTGTTGCGCGCACTCAAAGATGTGGGCATCGAAGTTGATGAACATGTTTTGAGTGGAAGCATTTTGACGGCCATTGGTCTTCAAGATGAAGTCGCCCCAGCAAAGTTGATTCATGAGTTTTTCAAGGATCGAGAATCGGTCCAGATGGTCGGCGGAATTTTGGAAGGAAAGTCGGTGGATGCCTCCTCGGTCATCCAATTGGCAAAACTCCCTTCCAAGCAAGAATTGCTTGCCAAGGTGGTTGGGTCTCTCAATGCCCCAATCTCTGGATTTGTCCGTGTGCTTTCGGGTAATTTGCGCGGGTTCTTGTACGCCCTGCAGGCGATCAAGGACCAGAAGACTTCATAGGACTACACGTTTGGCGCATAACTTTGTCAAAACCTATGTTTTTCGCTCAATGTATGTTACATACATCTCGCGAAAAGCCTCGGTTTTTCCTCGTTCTGCATCCAAACATGTAAGTCCTATCTCATTTAATCATTATTTTTTTACCTATATGTCAGAAGAGACAAACAAGGTGGCCGTAGAGGTCCCTGCAAAGTTTCAATCCCTGGTTGAGTCTATCGAAAAAATGTCCGTCCTCGATCTTGCCGAGCTTGTGAAGATTTTGGAAGAAAAGTTTGGTGTCAGTGCCGCAGCTCCTGCTATGATGATGGCAGCGGGTAGTGCAGCCGCAGCTCCTGTGGAAGAAAAAACTTCATTCAATGTGGAGTTGACCGGAGTTGGTGAAAACAAAATCAATGTGATCAAGGCTGTTCGTGAGCTCACAAGTCTCGGGCTCAAGGAAGCAAAGGATATTGTGGATAGCGCTCCTAAGATGCTCAAGGAAAATGTTTCCAAGGAAGAAGCAGAAGAGATCAAGAAGAAAATTGAAACAGCTGGTGGTAGTGCGGTCGTCAAATAAGTATCAAAAAATCGAGCTCCTTTCTGAAGCTCGATTTTTGTTTTCTCTAGAGATGGCTTGCAGCCATGGTGTACATACGTGATCCGGAAAGGAAGTAAATGCTGCGTGTGTCTTCGGAAACGGCAAATCCTGTGGATTCCAAGAGGAGATCGGAAACATATTGCACGACAAAAGCTCCGGTTTCTTTTTCAAAAATCATGAGACGTTTTTGAGAAGGTTCAAGAACATAGAGATAAGAGCTATGAAGATCAGTCCAAATCGCTTGAGCATTTTGGATAGCAGGTTCTACGAGTCCAAGATGCCAGGCTGCTTCATTGCCGCCCACAAATTGAACCACGGATCCATCCTGGAGCAAAACATACAAAGTACCATCAATCGCAAAATCCACAGCCATGCCCAAATTGGTTGTTTTTGTTTTGATCCAAGAAGAAGGGGTACTCGCGGTGGTGCCACTGATGGAAGATCGAAGAATCACGGCATCGCCTTTTTCTTTGACGAGAAGATACAAGCGATCTCCATATCCATGAAATGCACGCACGGTTTGATCTGAAGAAAATGTGATCGCTGAAGGGGTAGTGCTATCTTCAGAAAAAAGTGAAAGACCAGGACGAGAGTCAAGGAATGCAAGGATTGTATTGATATAGGCTCCTGCAGGAGTAGGTGAAAGAGGGAGAGATTCTTCTTGTGCGATAGTAAAGATTTTTTGCGTTTTTTGTAGTGTGTAGAGCTTTTGATCTGACCCTAAAACAAAAAGAGTATCATCTGTTGAAAGAAGGAGGGAAGCTTGAGGGGTTCCTTCCAAGACAGCGAGGTCTCCCAAGAGAGGAGGATCTGAAACATAGACAATGTGGCGCAAGGTATCCATAGCCGCTTGAATTTGCTCTTGAAGATGCGCATAGTTTTGTTGCTCATCCTCGGTTTCCACAGGGAGAGTAGCCAAGACCTCGGTCGCTTGCGCATAAAGTGTTCTCGCTTGCTCTTCATCTTTATAAATGAGAGCGCTTTCCGCACGATCTAAAACAGCTTGGATAGAAGTGATGTTTGCAAGATAAGCCATCTCTGCTTCGGATAATGCTTGAGAGTGTTGACGCCAGAAGATGCCTACACCAAAGGCAAGACAGGTGAGCACGATGGCAAGAAGAAGATATTTTGTAGAGCGTGGAAGACGATGAGAGAGGCGTTTTACACAAAACCACTGATCAAGACTTTGTTCTCGCAGTGAGCGCCAGGTGGAAGCGCGGACATCTTTTTTTGTGAGCCGATAACTGTGGCAAGTAAGATCTTTGGAACAGCCGATACACATACGAATACCCACGCGAATGATACAAAGGAACAAACGCCAAAGAAAACGAATAAGAGGATCAAAGCGTGTGAGTCGTTGAGAAAACTTTGTTTTTGAAGGAAAGAGCCATTGACGAAAGAGACGCCAGAGATAAGACAGGGTGTGAGGGGTTTGATCTTGTAGGTAGGCATCGGTTTGTTGACGCGTATGCCCTAATTGCTGCATAGAAAGCTCGGAACGAGGTTTCGCAGAGGGGGAGCGAGAGCTTCTTTGAGGAGCATTGGTTTCCACGGCTTGTAAAACAAAAAGGCATAAGGGAGCTTCAAGAGGGAAGTGTTGTCGAATCGCTTCGACAGCTCCTGTTGGAGGAAGGGTTGCAAGGATAGTATGAAGGTCATCTGCTTTCATCGTGCGTCGAAGGTCTTGGTTAGAAAGACAAAACGCATCTCCCGAACATAGTTCTCCATCGAGGACAACCGCAAAAACTTTTTCCCAGGTAGGAAGCGCTTGTTCGGTACGAATACTACGAGAAAGATCGTAGATTTGATATTGCAAAGAAGGTTTCTTATGGAGGAATAGAGCGGTAGGATCTCCTGTTCCGGAAAGATACATCACTTCTCCAGACGCCATTCCCACAACAGCAGAGAGTCGATGAATAGGAAAAGACCACACATTTTCTCGTACACGGAAAGCACAGGTTTCATTGAGCGCACTCAAAAATTGTTCAAAGCGATGTTGCGCATTTGTTTCTTTTCCAAAAGACTCTGCAAGACGTTCTAAATGTTCTTGGACTGTTTCAAAAAAGAGCGCGCTTTGTTCCACAGTTTTTTCCACATGCGCTAAGAAGAACACATACCCTTGACGCAAGGTTAATGGTGCAAAAAAACAGAAACTTCGATGAGTAGGAGAAAGGCGTTCTTCTTGAAGAAAGTCCGCTTTGAGGAGAATGGACATAGTTGCTCGTTTAAGGGAGGTTGTGTACATTATACCTAAGAAAAACACAGGAGCAATGGGAGATAAGAACAGGGTTTTTCATTCATGAATACAAGGATTTTTTAAGAAGATCTATGGCGAAACAGAATTTTAAACTTGAACAGTTGTTTGGTTCAAAGACACGCGCGCGTCTTATTGCTTTATTTCTCCAATATCCGGAGGAAGCCTTCTTTGTGCGTGAGATGACACGCAAGGTGGATGCACAACTCAACTCTGTTCGCCGAGAACTTCAAAATTTAATGGATTTGGGTATTGTTTGTGAGAAAAAAACAAAGCAAGTTTCCGGACGTGTTCTTCCTCTTTCCGAAAAGAAAAAATATTATCAAGCAGATATCTCCTCGTTGTTATTCGAAGATCTCCGTGCGCTGTTTCAAAAAATTCAAGTCCTCTTGAAGAACAATTTTGTTCAGGAGATGGACACAAAAGGGAAGATCGATTTTTTAGCTTTCACCGGACGCTTTCTTAATCAGGAGGATGTGCGGACTGATTTATTGATCGTAGGAGACATTAAACAAAAGGCAGTGGAAAAGATGATCGAGACATTTGAAAAAGAAATGGGACATGAAATCAATTTTACCCTGATGCCAAAAGAAGAATTTGTGTACCGTCGTCAGGTGACGGATCGCTTTCTTTCTTCTATTCTGGATGCAGAGAAGATTATCATGGTCAATCGTCTTTCTTAGATATGTTTACCTTGTTGATTCGCGCGCAAGACATTCATTTTTTTGAAATTGGTTTGGGACAAGGAAATTTTCTCTTACAACAAAAGCGAGAAGAGCTTTCTCCAGAACATCTTTTGTCCGGAATCGTCCAAGCCTTGGAACAATGGCAGGTATCTCAAAAACAATTGAATCATATCGTGATCGTGACAGGTCCGGGATCCTGTACAGCCAGTCGCGTGAGCGTCACGATTGCCAATACTTTTGCGTATGCCCATCATCTGCCTTTGACCGCTATAGAGGCAAATCCTCAAGAGTCTTTTTTTCAGGTATGGACACGATCGTTTGCAGAAAAGACACAAACATCGGCCTCTCCGACCTATACAGAAAAACCTCATATTACATCTTCTCATTCTTAATTTCTTTGTATGACCTTTTCACCTCTCATGTTTCAAGAACCCTTTTTAGAACTTTGGGAAAGTTTGATCGCGTATCTTCCACAAGTACTTGGGGCGGTTGTTGTTTTTTTGGTGGGCATTTTGTTGGCTCTTGTATTAAACAAGGTCATCCAGCAAGTTATTCAGGTTTTAGGGATTGATCAGCTTGCCACTCATTTTGAGATCAAATCTTTTTTTGAAAAAATCGGCATCCATCTTCATATTGGCCGTTTGCTTGCATGGATTGTGAAATGGTTTTGTATCATCGTTACCCTTATTGCAACTACAGATATTTTAGGATGGGATCAAGTCACAGGGTATTTGCAGGAAGTCGTACGTTATCTCCCTAATGTCATGATCGCCGTGATTATTTTATTGGCAGGTATTTTGCTTGCAAATTTTGTAAAGCGCGTGGTGAAGTCGGCCGTGGCAGCTGCCCAACTAGAATCCGCTGATTTTCTTTCTGGCACAGCCAAGTGGGCTATCTTGATTTTTACCTTCATGGCCGCGCTTGTTCAATTACAAATTGCTCCGGATCTTATTCGTGTTCTTTTTACCGGGCTTGTGGCCATGTTCGCTTTAGCAGGAGGACTTGCCTTTGGTCTTGGTGGGAAGGAACATGCTTCACGTGTTCTTGATCGTTTGCGCAGAGATATTTCTTCTGATCGTTAATCTTCATGTCCGAGCTCACGTATCATTACGGGAAGATGCGTGTGTGGGAAATGGTCCCAGGTCTTTTGATTTGGGGAACATTTAGTCTTGCAATTTTTCTCTCTTTTTTTGCTCCTCTTTGGGCCATTGTACTCATTATCTTGTTTGATGTGCTTTGGCTCTATCGCGTGGTCTACTATGTGATTCATATTTTGGCAGCTTGGATAGAAGTGCGTCGCACGACACGGGTTGACTGGGCTTCTCGTCTTTCCTCTCTTCCCAAAGCAGCCTCCATCCGTCATCTCATTTTTCTTCCTACGTATAAAGAAGGTGTGGAGATTTTACGCACAACACTTCAATCACTAGCAGAGAATAATTACCCTTCGAAACAATGTTTTATTGTTTTGGCAGGCGAGGAACGTGACCGAGTGCATTTTGAAGAAAATGTTCGCTTATTGGAAAAAGAATTTGCTGGTGTTTTTGGCGCTATCTTTTCCACGATCCACCCCAAAGATCTCCAAGGAGAAATCCCCGGGAAAGGTTCTAACCTTCATTGGTCAGGATCACAAATCGCTAAAGAACTTTCCCTGCGTTTTCCTGATCTGCACGATGAAGATGTGATTGTGACGGCATTTGATGTTGATACCATTGCTCACCCACAGTATTTTTCTTATCTCACGTATCTGTATTGTACGATTCCAAATCCAACGCATTCTTCCTACCAGCCGATCACTTTACTTGCTAATAATATTTGGCACGCTCCTGCCCCTGTGCGCATTGCCGCTTTCGGGACTACGTTTTGGCTCATGAGTGAACTCGTGCGCCCTGAACGGTTATGGACTTTTTCTTCCCATTCCATGCCTTGGACCATGCTTAAGGATGTTGGATTTTGGCAAAAGGATATTGTGAGTGAAGACTCGCGTATTTTTATGCAGGCTTTTGTACATTATCACGGAGAGTATCGTGTCACTCCTTTGTTTCTCCCTGTGTCTATGGATACGGTTGTGGGAGATAATTATTGGCAAGCGCTTAAAGCTCTGTACATACAGCAACGTCGTTGGGCTTGGGGAGTAGAACATCTTCCTTATATTGTAGAAGCGTTCCAAAAGGATCACACCATTTCTCTTCGTAAGCGAGTGAAATATCTTTTTAACCACATCGAGGGAATGTATACCTGGGCCACAGCTCCTTTGCTTATTTTTTTGTTAGGATGGTTACCACTTCAGACGGCAGAGGGTCAAACTGCCGCCTTGGTACAAGCCGCGCCTTATACGCTCGAGATGCTTATGCAAGGGGCTATGGTAGGTCTTTTTGTTTCCGCGCTTCTCTCGCTTGTGCTTCTTCCCAGACGGCCACAGCAAACACATTGGACACATTGGCCATTCATGTTATTACAATGGGCTTTGCTTCCTGTCACCTTTATTCTTTTTGGCGCCTTTCCCGCGATTGATGCACAGACCAGGTTTATGCTTGGAAAATATCTCGGGTTTCAAGTGACGCATAAGAAACGTTGATATGTTTTCTTCCCCCTCGATTTCTCTTCATGTCGTGACATGGAATGGCATGGATGTTTTTCCAGAGCTGTGCAGGTCTTTGTGTGAGCAGACCGTGCAAGATTTCCGTCTTCTTATTATTGACAATGGTTCGAGTGACGGAGTAGAAGCTTTTGTGCGCAAAGAGATGCCGCAAGCCGTTTTTTTACGCAATCCAAAAAATCTTGGTTTTGCATCTGCACATAATCAAGGCATCCGTTACGCGATCGAACATTGGCAAGAGAAAGATCTTACCTCTTGTTTTATTCTTGTCGTCAATCAAGACACCATTTTTTCTTCCACGTTTGTGGAAGAACTATTTAAAGATGTGGAGACCCATTCCGCCGCAGGGGTGTGGGGAGGAAAATTATTGCGTGCGTTTCGTGAACCCGTGGGAGAAGAAGGATGGAAAGAAACGATTTTTTCTGATGTCATTGATTCGACAGGATTATGCGCTTCGCGCGGATGTTCTTTTTGGGATCGTGGAGCAGGAGAGATTGACCAAGGGCAGCATGATGAGAAGCGTGACGTTTTTGGGATCTCTGGAGCTATAGCACTTTATCGCGCACAGGCACTTGCAGATATTTCCTATGAACAAGAATTTTTTGATACAGATTTTTTTTCGTATAAAGAAGATATTGATCTGTCTTGGCGTCTTGAGCGTGCGGGATGGGGAGCACGGTTTGTTCCAAACGCCGTGGCCTATCATCATCGAGGGATGTACAGCAAAGAACAGCTTTCTTGGTGGAAACGTCTCTTACAACGTAAAGAGCAATCTTCCGTTCGCCGGTATTGGTCTTTACGTAATCATTGTTTTCTTTTAGTAAAAAATTTGGGGTGGTTGGAATTTTTTGCGATGAGTCCTTGGGTGATCATGCGAGAATTCACTCGATTTTTTTACGTGCTTTTGTTTGAACCGCGTCATGTGAAAGCATTTATTGATCCATGGATTCTTCTTCCGCGTCTCTGGCGTAAACGTCGTCTGATCCAACAATCACGTCGTATTCCTCGTCGTGCCCTGCTCAAGTGGTTTTCTTAAGATCCTATGTCTCCCGAACTCTCTCTTCTCATTGTGCACTACAATACACCCGGACTTTTGAGACAAACCCTCAAAGGGATTTATCGTGCAGCCCCAAAGATTTCGTATGAAGTGATTGTTGTCGATAATAATCCGTGTGCGCGCATTGCCCCATGGGTGGCAAAAGAATTCCCCACAGTTCGTCTTCTTGTGCAGGAAAAAAATACCGGATTTGGTAATGGAATGAATCAGGCGATCGCACAGGCAACAGGGGATCACCTTCTTATTTTCAATCCAGATGCCATGGTGCTTCCGGGATCATTGGAAACCTTAGTGCATTATCTCAAAGAACATCCTGATGTGGGGATTGTCGCTCCGCAGTTGCGACATCCTGACGGAAGCATTCAGATGAGTTGTTTTCGTTTTGCCACTCCGCAGGTTATTTTTTATCGTAGGCTTCCTTTTATGCGTTTCTTGCCTTGGGCCAAACGCGAGGTAAGCGCTTATCTTATGGAAGACTGGGATCATGCAAGTGTGCGTGATGTAGATTATGTGCTTGGAGCAAGCATGTGTCTTCGTCAGGATTTTATGAAGACCTTAGGGGGATTTGATCCAGCTTTTTTTATGTATTTTGAAGAGCAAGATCTTTGTCGCCGTTGTTGGCAAGCAGGAAAACGCGTGGTGTATCATCCTGCCTCGCAGATGATCCATTACTATCGTCGGGAAACAGCCGAGGGGAATTTTTTAAAACAACTTCTACATCCTCTCACCTCCATTCAAATGAAAAGTGCGCTATACTATTATCGGAAACACGGGATCAAACCTCCCGCACCTGTTTCCTAATGTGTGACGCATTCTTATAATTTTTTGGAAAAAATAGAGCCGTCTTTTTTAAGACGTCGTCATAAGCGCGATCAACACAAACGACGAATCACGATTGTGTGCGCGAGTTTTTTTCTGTTTATTTTTTTGGTGTGCGTGGGATTGGGAGGATTTGTTTTTACGACGGCGCAGGACATGCTGCATAAAGCAGAACAAGCCAAAGCAGCCGTGATGCGATGGGATTTTGTCGCAGCGTCTGCTTCTTTGGATGAAATGCAAGAAACCGTTGATCAGACAAAACGTTTTGTAGATTTTTTCGGATTTCTTACCCCTCTTCCATGGATAGGGAATCAAGTGACAAGTCTCACTCACACTTTGGAGGCTGGAGGTTATCTTCTCATCACTCTTCAAGATCTCGGTGAGGTGGGAGAAGATTTAGTACGACTTTCCGGGTTGTCCGCTGATCTTGACACCGCAGATTTTCAAGGAACCTTTGCCGAGGTATCTTCGGAAACCAAGCGCGCAGTCCTAATGCGTTTGAGTGAAGCTTCATCTGATTTTGCGCAGGCTTCCACACAATTTTCCGTGACGCGCGAGGAAATTCAAGTTTGGGGAACCCAGCTATGGTTTGTTTCCTCACTTTCCCCGTTCGTGACCTTAGTAGATCAATTAGAAGAAGCTTCTCGGTCTCTCAAAACTCTCCAAACCTTTGCGACGATTCTTCCGGAATTTGGAGGGCTTGAAGAACAAAAAACTTTTCTTCTTCTTTTTTTGAATAATACCGAGCTGCGTCCAGGAGGTGGATTTATCGGCACCTATGGTCTTGCGCGTGTGCGAAACGGAGATTTTGTGTCCGTACAAACAAAGGATGTCTATGCCCTTGATCAGCTTGCGATTTCTTCGTTGGCCGCTCCAACGCCTTTGCAAACATACAATGCACTATCGACTTGGTACCTGCGGGACGCCAATTGGTCTCCTGACTTTGCCGTAAGCGCGCTGCAAAGCATTGAGCGTTTTATAGCCGAAGGTCAACAACTATCTGAAGAACAAAAAATAAGTGTACCCACAGCGATGAGTGTTCATGGAGTAGTAGGGCTGACCCCAACATTTGTTTCAGATGTCCTGACCTTGACGGGTCCTCTCACAGTTTCCGGCCAAACATTTACTGCCGAGAATTTTGCTGATGTCATGGAATATCAAGTTGAAGTGGGATATGTTGGGCAGGGGATTCCTCCTTCACAACGCAAAGAGATTCTTGCAGATGTTGTAGAGTCTTTACTCCATCGTCTTTATGAACTTCCCGCAAGTGAGTGGCCAGCGTTTTTGGATATTCTTTCCAAGAATTTTTTGCAAAAACAGATCGCTTTGTATAGCGCAGATCAGGAAGTGGAGGACGCGTTGGTGCAAGCAGGATGGGCTGGGCGCGTAGTACCTTCCTCTTCAGATGTTCAAATGGTTGTGGACGCAAATCTTGCGAGCCTCAAATCCGATCCTGTCGTAGATCATAAAGTGGCATACGAGATTTTTCAAAACACCAAAAGGGATTGGATCGGACGTACCACCATCACGTACATTCATCGAGGTTCCTTTGATTGGAAGACCACACGTTACCGTACCTATACACGACTCTATGTTCCGTTGGGAACCGAACTTATTGACATAGAAGGATCTCTTGCCAATGATCATCTTTTGAATCCTTCCGGGGCAGAAGGCGCCGCTGATATAGGTACCGATCTCGGGCTTACGTATTTTGGCACCTTTACTTCGGTGGAACCTGGGGAAACACAAACCTTGGTTTTTGAATATGTTTTAGCAGACACAGTCGCGCAAGCATTAAGGAACGGCTCTTATACACTTTCTTTTTTCAAACAAATGGGCGCGAGAAATCATAACCTTTATCTTTCTTTAGATTTCAAAAATTCCATCTCTTACGCGACTCCTTCAGAAGAAAGTGAGGAGTGGGGGAATGAAACTTATCTCTTGAACACTATCCTTGATCAAGACAAGACCTTTGAGGTGCTTTTCGATCCAACAACAGACAGGTAAGATACGAGGCGTAAAGGAGGCTCATCTATGTTTCTCAAAAAAATCGGCATTGATCTTGGAACCACCACGGTTTTGGTTTATGTCCCAAAGCGCGGCATTATTATTAACGAACCAAGCGTCGTGGCTATTTCTCGATTGGATAAAAAAGTGTTGGCTGTGGGGAAAGAAGCAAAAGACATGTTAGGCCGCACTCCAGATACCATTATCGCACGTCGTCCGCTTAAAGACGGGGTGATCGCAGATTATCGCACCACCGAGGCCATGCTTCGGTATTTTATCAACAAAGCACTAGGGAACTTTCGCTTATTGCGCCCCGAGGTCATGGTTGCCGTACCGGGCGGTATTACGTCGACCGAGCGGCGTGCTGTGATTGATGCCACGATGGCAGCCGGAGCAAAAGCCGCCTATGTCATTAAAGAACCGATTGTGGCCGCGATCGGCGCTAATATCCCCATTGGTTCTCCCTCGGGTCATATGATTATTGATATCGGTGGTGGCACTTCGGAGATGGCGGTAATTTCTTTAGGCGGCATTGTTGCTTCCGAATCCGTACGCATCGGTGGAGTAAAATTCGATCAGGCGATCATGGAATATATTCGTCGCAAATATGGGTTAGCGATTGGAGAGAGAACTGCAGAAGACATTAAAATCAATATCGGTGCGGCCATGTATTTGCCAGATAAATTATTTACCGAAGTGAAAGGCCGTGACATGATCTCGGGCATGCCAAAAATTATCCAAGTGACTTCGGATGATATTACGGATGCGATTCAAAATGAACTCGAAGGCATTATTACGACGGTCAAAGAAGTTTTACACAAAACACCTCCTGAACTTTCCGCAGATGTTATGGACAAAGGAATTATGCTTTCCGGAGGATCAGCACTGTTGCGCAGTTTGGACATTTTGATCGCAGAGGCTACTGGTGTTCCAACTTTTATTGCGGAAGATCCACAGCAGTGTGTGGTGAAAGGCACAGGGATTGCGCTGGAAAATCTAGAGGCTTATAAGCGAAGCATTTTTACTACGACCTAGGTGATGTATGTTCGAAATTTCCAATTTTCAATTTCTCCCGCCTTTGGCGGGATCAGGTTTACCCCGCCGAAGACGTGGACTCTACCAGACAATGAAGGAATGGGATATGTATTTCAAATATCGCCACGAGGCACCATCATTAGAAATAAGATATTAGAAATTAGAAATTTTTGAACGCAGTGATTTTCTATGGAGGAACATGATTTTTTACATCCAGACCACGGGGCACAAGAGAAAACTCTCGTGTATGGAATTGACGCCTCTTCAGCCAACAAAGAAAAAAAGACCGGGGTCGAATGGTATGCGTTTTATCTCATCGAAGCTATGAAGCAACACACGCTTGCCAAAGAAGAGCGTGTGATTTTGTTTAGTCCTACTCCACTTCAAGGAGAGTTGGCGAATCTTCCCGCGCAATGGGAGTCACGCGTACTTTCTTGGCGCTTGCCGCGCGGATGGATGCAAGGACGAGTCAGTTGGGAAATGTGGCGAAGACCAGTCAATGTGTTGTTTATTCCTTCTCAAGGATTGCCGCTTATCTCTCCGCGAGACATGCAAAAGCAACAAGCCACCGTGACCACGATTCATGATCTTGGTTTTTTACGTCGGCCAGATGTCTATCCATCATCGCTTTGTCGTCGTTTGCGATCAGTCACTAGGCGCGCGGCGCTTCGAGCCTCTCACATTCTCACCCCTTCCATTTTTACCAAACAAGAAGTGATGGATGTGTATCATGTGGCTTCCGAAAAAATCACGGTCACACCCTTGGCACCAAATCATGCGCTCTACACACCGCGATCAGAGGAAGAGAAAAAAACGATTGTACAAACCTATCGTCTTTCCCCGCACTATTTTTTATTCATCGGTCGTTTGGAAGCCAAGAAAAATATCCTCACTCTTTTGCGCGCGTTTGAACAATATAAAGAACGACGCGGACAAGGAGATCCGTTTGAATTGGTTTTAGCCGGATTTCCCGGCTACAAGTATCAAGAGATTGACGCATTTTACAAAGCCTCTCCTTTCAAATCTTCCATACGATTTTTAGGTTATGTGCCCGAGGAAGAAATTCCAATACTCATCAGCCAAGCAACCGCCTCTATCACACCATCTTGGTATGAAGGGTTTGGAATTCCTAATCTCGAAGCTGCGGCGTGTGGGGCTCCGATCATTGTCTCGGATATCCCAGCACATCGTGAGGTGATGGGGGAGGCTGGGTTATTTGTTCCTCCTGCAGATATTGAAGCTTGGGCAAAGGCGCTTACAAAAATAGTAGATGATCCAATTTTACGATCCACCTTGCAACAAAAAGGTTTGGCACGCGCTGCACAATTTTCTTTCGCGCACACCGCAGAGCAAACATGGGGTGTGTTGCGCGCAAGTATGCATTCTTAAACATATGGAACGTCTTCAACCTTCTCTCCTTCGCCTGGGATTTTCACAAAAAGAATCAGCCATGTATTTGGCTGCGCTTGAACTTGGGAGCGCGCCTGTGCAAACACTTGCCAAACGTGCAGGAGTGAATCGTGCAACTGCCTACGGACTTATTGATTCCTTGATTGAACGGGGACTTGTAAGCAAGGTGGCCAAAGGGAAAAAAGGCGAGTTTGCGGCCGAACACCCCGAGCGATTATGTGCGCTCCTACGCCTCCAACAACAAACCTTGAATGAACAAGAACAAATGGTGCGCGAGCTGCTTCCTATTTTTAGCGCGCTTCATAATCAATCCGGACAAAAACCAAAGATCCGTTTTTTGGAAGGGGAAGAGGGAATGCTGACAACACGGGAAATTTTTTTGCGATTAGCAGGACCGTTTGTTCAAATCGTTCCCATACATGAAATCGAGACCCATCCCATTTTATGCAAGGCACGCACACAACACCTCTGTGCTATGCATGCGCTTCAGATTCCTCATCGCGCGATCGTTCTTATGGACAATCCCGATCTTTCCAAAATTCCCACCGTCTCTCATGGAGAGATTCGAGTGCTTCCCCAAGAAGCATTTCCGATCAAAGCCGAGATTACGGTGCGGGCGAATCATGTGTTTTTGTATACGTTTTCCTTTCATCCCATTTCGGTTGTGATTGAAAACCATGAGATTGCCGATGCCATTCATTCTCTGTTTGATCTTGCTTGGCGCGGCACCGAAGGTGCTATGGAAAGGACGGTGGGAAAGGATGACGCCCTGGTGATGTAATTTTATAGGTCCTATAGGGCCTATAAGACCTATCTTTCTAAACACAAAACCACGTCCCTTGATTCCGCCTTAGAGAGCGACCATTTGGTCACTTCCAAGACAGAATCAAAGGACGTGGGTTTTTTGTTTTGCCCCGGATGAATCCGGAGCAGGAAGAGAGAGACATGGATACCTCCTCATAGTGCATCCATGGGAAGACCATCAACAAGTGGTGAACTTTCCATGGGGTCCCTCTGATCCTTGCGTGGCAAGGGGAGGGACAAGCTAGCGACGTGCTGCTCGGATCAGCCAGATGCTGCCGACGATCATATATCCGATCAAGGTGAAAGGGAGCGCGAGGCCCCACTTCAACCAAAAGCGGATCAAGATCGGCCAGTAGTTCCGGTTGGCCAGGGAACAACAGAAGCCGATCACCACACACGCGGCCAATTCGTACCCGGCCGTTGTGGCGCACATCTGTACGAAGGTCACGATTCCCGGATGAACCAGGAATCGGTTCACATCCTGCGCCCAATAGGCGTAGAGGGAAAGAAATGGGTTCACGGTTTCTCCTGGGAAAGAGTTTGAGAGTGAAGGAACGTTTCCCACAAAAGTGAAAACTTCACTTCTTTGGGAAACGCGCGAGATTTTTTACTCGCGCTCGGTGTAATCGCGTTCGTGCGCCGTCTTGAGGCGCTCGAGGTAATTGGCGAGCGGTTCTTCAATCCGCTCGAGTGCGGCCGCCAATTCGGCCTCATCTTGGATGTCCATTCTGGCCATCCTAATCTTGGCCTTTTGGGAAAAGGCCATGAGCTTGATCAACATGAAGTGCAATGCTTGCCACTCCATGTTATTCATCCCGCCGGCGACCAGCATGGTTTCCATACTCTCGGTAAAGAGAGCAGGCATCATGCGTCGCGCTTGGGAGAAGATCGCAAACTGGGCTTCCATGCCCGTTTTCCGTGTGTCGATCTGGAACAAGAACCTGCCGAGCCACTGCCCCATAAGGCTATCGCCTCGGGGCGAGGGCTTGTCCCCCGAAGCCTTGGCGAAGGGGGAACGGTGATCTTGGGTCTGCGGTCTTTGTGCCGCGCCTGTGGGACGATCATGTCCCGAGGTGGCGCCAACAAGCGCGTTGATACCATCGAGGTTCACACGGGGGATTGTCATTCCCGTGTCCTCCTTGTTAGGTGGGGTGGTTATTTTCCCCTCTATGTGGGCGAACGATTGTTCGTCCATACAGAGGGGCGGGCGAGATGGGGTTGAACCATTCTCACCCTAGGCGTTGGGTCGGGAGAACCCCGACCCCTACCCGGCGGCGGCTTTGCGCTGCTGCTGGGGGGCGGAGGCGTTGTTGGCCTCCATATCGGCGCGGTCGGCTTCGCGCGCCTGCTTCATCATCTCGTGGAACTGCGACGGTGCGTTCTGGATCGCGTCCAGTTCCTTGTTGAGCTTGGTGATCATCTTCTCTCCCTTTTCCTGGCGGTTGGCCAGGCGGAGCTCGATGTTCTTCAGGAACCGGAAGAACCAGAGTACGTTCGCCATGAAGCGGAACATGACCTGAAGGTCCATCCGATCCCGTTCGCGGGAGATCAGCTTCTCGGCGACATCCTTGTCCTTGATCCCTACCCACTCGATGATCCATGCGATCAGGACTTTGCGGGCCCGGGGGCTCATGCCGTACTGGGGCAGATCGAGGGAGTTGACCTCATTGCCGCCCTCTTTGCGTTCCAAGGCGCTGATCATCGCAGCCTTGAAGTGGGAGATTTCGCCGCGGGCGTGGTCGAGGATGGTCTCCATGCCGCGGGGGACACCCGTGGCTTCGACCTTGAGGAACTCGACAACCAGGGCATCGTGGGTCAGTTGGACCATCTTGTGGATGTCGGTGTGCCAGACCGACAAGATCTCGTCCTTGACTACTTCCTCTCCGAAGACCTTGGTGGCTGGGTTGATGGCCCAGGCCACGGCCTCCTTGAGCCAGTTCCAGAGGGTTTCCCGCTCTTCGCGCGTGTACATCGGCGTTTCACCGACGACGCGTTGCTTGGAGGGGCGGGTGGAGCGGGACTGCTGCTGGTTGCCGGAGAGCTGGGGACGTCCGGTGGTGGTGGTGGAGGGGGAGGAGTTGGCGAGGGCAGCAATGCCGCTCAAGTTGACGGTGGGGGTGGCCATGAGTGACTCCTTGGGGCTGGAAGGATGGGCGAGGGAACCTCGTCCATTTTGGGAAAGAGCATGGGCATGTGCCCACAAGACCGGAGAAGAACTGGACATATTGATTCCGAAGAATGTGTGTCCTTAGCAGTCGGGCGTATGAGTAGAGTAAGCCGAGGCTTAGTCTGTTCATTTGACTACCATCCTTTTGTCCTCTGGCGACCGGCTAGGCCGATAGACTTTGGATAAAAGGGTTCATCGTCTCCTCCGTGCTGGTGGGAGAATGCGGGGGATAGGTCTTATAAGACCTATGGGACATATATTTCCTCCAAAGATGTGAAAAATTTTCACATCTTTGGAAGGCGGGCGAGAGATGGGGTAGAACCATTCTCGCCCTCGTTTATCCCCCGAAGCTCAGCGAAGTTGAGCGAAGGGGGATCGTGGTGCAGGTGGCCAGCCTGCGTGGGGGGGGTTAGCCGGTCGCGCGCTGCTCGGCGGCGGCCGGGGCCTGGGCGGCCTCACGGCGGTCCTTGCGGGACTGCCAGTCCTGCCGGTGGGCGGCCTTCATCTCGTCCTTGAACATCGCGAGGGGCTTCCTCGCCTCTGCCTCGGCGGTGATCGCCTCGGACCTGGACATCTTGGTGTTGTCGACCACGGCCAGGCGGAGGGCCTGGTAGTGGGACAGGACGTCCTTGATCATCTCGTGGAGGAAATGGATCTGGTCGTGGTTCTTGTTGGAGACGAGGATCTCCTCGGTGATGCCGTCCACGGGGAAGAGCTCGCGGTGCCATTTGGCGATGGCAGTGCGGGCGGTTCGGGAGTAGCTGTAGTTCTCGAAGGGGCGGGGGGCGGTGTTCTGGGTGATCATGACAACTCCTGGGTTGGGGACGCGGTGGCGGGTGTTTATTCCGCCGTTGATGGAAAGGACTCCAGTCAATGAGGAATAGGTTTTACAGGACCTGTTTCCCCTCCGTGGGGGCGAACGATCGTTCGTCCATACGGAGGGGCGGGCGAGAGATGGGATTGAACCATTCTCGCCCTCGTTTATCCCCCGAAGCTCAGCGAAGCCGAGCGAAGGGGGATCGTGGGGGGGATGCGGGGAGCTAGGCCGTGCGCCGCCACTTGGTGGCCGGCGGGGCCGAGGACCAGGTGCGGGGGGGGCGGGTCATGTCGCGATCGCGGCCTGGGTTGTTGCGGCTGAGCTTGCGCTCTTCCGCGGCTTGGGCGCGCCGTCCGCGACCGTCGCACCAGATCTCGAGGTTCCGCTTCATATTGCCGTGGCCCATGGTATAGGCACGGCCTTGGATGCCGCTCTTGCACTCTGGATGGAAGAACAGGTCTCCATACACCTGTTCGACCGTCATCTTGGGGTCGAGAGACAGGTTGCGGCGCCGTTCGATCTCACCGAAGTGGGGAACCATCACGTCCCCGTTGATCTCCTTCCCGCACACCTTGCAGCGGCGGGTGGTCTTGGGGGCCTGGATGGGGGCGGGGCGGGTGGCGATCTCGGCCTGGCGCTTGGCCTCGGCCTGGGCGCGGGCTTCCACGATCGGGGCGATCTTGATCTCGAGCTCGGTGAGCTCGTACTCGTACCTGACGATGCCGCTGCTGATCGCGATCAACTCCCCGATTTCCTTCCCGGGGGCGAACAGGGCGGTGCGGAGCTCGGCGATCTTGGTCTTGAGGAACGGGATCCGCTTCTCGGCGTCGATCGAGTCCTTCATCTCCTGGGCCTTGGCTTCGATCTTCTCGGTCTGCACCTTCTCTGCCTCGATCTCGGTCACGAGGACCTTGATCTGGGCGTCGATGGCGTCGGCCTTCTTGAAGTCCTTGGCCTTGACCGCGGCCGTGAAGGCGGCGCGGAGGCTCTCCAGCTTCTCGGCCTTGGTGGGCTCGGTGTGGATCACGGGGGCGGGGACGGACTCGACGACCTTGGGGGCGGGGCGGGGGGGGGTCTGCTGGCGGGCCGCGAGGGTGGGCGGGGGGGGCCGTGCCTTGGGGGGGCGGGGCCTGTCCCGCTCCGCGGGGGGGGGGTGCTTGGGGCGGCGC
>Ga0082335_1004453_pt1 | contig 20975 bp, 21 predicted proteins | sample Subgrocontami58m_FD_72375 | JGI IMG/M metagenome (GOLD analysis project Ga0082335, IMG submission 72375) | Subsurface groundwater microbial communities from S. Glens Falls, New York, USA - GMW37 contaminated, 5.8 m (SPADES assembly) (version 2) ... | reverse complement strand
GTGGTGACGCGGCCGGCGCCGATGCGGATGCGGTTGCCGCTCGCGCCGGCGACGCTGCGCGCCGGGGGGCGGATCTCGGCGGGGATGATCTCGGTGGTCCAGATGCCGTTGCCCATCCTGGCGGCGATCGAGCCCAGGGACTGCCCGCAGCGCTGCGCGCCCTCGCCGGAATCGCTGATGATCTCGACGATGTGTTCCTTCAGCGTCTTGATTCCGCTCCCGGATGCCGGCTGGCCTGCCGGCTTGCCGGCTTTCCTGGCGGTTTTTTGCATGGTCGTTTGGTTCATGGGTTTCCCGTGGCTGCTGTTGAGCGCTTGCGTCGCCGGCTGCGCCTAGGCGACGCGGACGCGCGTGAAGTTCCGTTCCCTCAGATCGATCCCGAACAGGGTGCCCGCGCCCTCCGCGCCTGGGGCGAGGTAGGGCAGGCTGCTGTCGCGGATCCCGAGATACGCCTTCATGCTGCGCGCGGCCTTGCGGCCGGCGCCCATCGCTTCAATGACGGTTGCCGCTCCGGTGACGATGTCACCGCCCGCGAACACCCCGGCCACGGACGTGGCGAGGTTGTCGTCGGCGCCGATGTAGCCCCACTTGTTCAGCTTGAGCTTGGAGGTCTGGCCCATGATCGGGTTCGCGTTGGTGCCGATCGCATACACGATCACGTCGGCCTCGAAATCGAATTCGCTTCCCGCGACCGGCACGGGACGGCGCCTGCCGGAGTCGTCCGGCTCGCCGAGCTCCATGCGCACGCAGCGCATGCCGCGCACGCCGCCCCTGCCGTCGTCGAGGACCGCCACCGGGTTGGTCAGCCAGTGGAACTCGATGCCCTCCTGCTCGGCGTGGTGGACTTCCTCGACCCGGGCCGGGGCTTCCTTGCGCGAGCGGCGGTAGATGCAGTACACCTTTTCCGCGCCCAGCCGCAGGCTCACGCGCATCGCGTCCATCGCCGTGTTGCCGGCGCCGACCACGGCCACGCGGCGGCCCAGGGGCAGCGGCGTGTCGAATTCCGGAAACTCCTTCGCACGCATCAGATTGCAGCGCGTCAGCAGCTCGTTCGCCGACAGGACGCCGTTCAGCGAGTCCCCGGGAATGTTGAGCATCGTCGGATAGCCGGCGCCGACGCCGACGAACACCGCGTCGAACCCCATTTCCTCGATCATCTGCTCGATCGTGAACAGCCGACCGACCAGCGTATTGCATTCGAACTTGACCCCGAACTTCTTCAGGTTGTTGATCTCGGCGTCGATCACCGTGTTCGGGAGGCGGAAATCGGGGATGCCGTAGCGCAGAACGCCGCCGGGCTGATGGAAGGCCTCGTAGACCGTGACATCGCACCCCGCCTTGGCCATGTCGGCCGCGCAGGCCATGCCGGCCGGTCCCGAGCCGACGATTCCCACCTTGAACCCGCTCGGCTCGATGTAGGGGATGTTGACCCAGCCTTCCTTGATCGCGGTATCGCCGACAAAGCGCTCCAGCCGCCCGATGGCGACCGGTTCGAGCGAATCGCCGACGGTGCACACGCCCTCGCACTGGTTCTCCTGGGGACAGACCCGGCCGCAGATGGAGGGCAGCAGGTTGGTGTCGGTGAGGATGTCGTAGGCGCCGCGGAAATTGTTCTCGTTGATCTTCTGGATGAAGCCGGGAATATTGATGCCCACCGGGCAGCCGGAGATGCAAGGTTGGTCCGGGCAGAGCAGGCAGCGCTCGGACTCGCGCATCGCCTCTTCGAGGCCGTAGCCGCAGGCGACCTCCTCGAAGTTCTTGGCCCGCGCCTGCGGGTCCTGCTCGCGCATCGGAGTGCGCTCCTGCGGGATGGTGCGTATCGTTTTCTTCTTTGCCATGGGGTCCTACCGCTTCGCGACAGTTGCAGGGGAGGGGGAGGCGAGCGCCGCCGATGCCGCTTCGATCTGCTTCTGCAGCCGGCAGCTCTTCTCCCAGTGATCGAGCGCCATCCGTTCTTCCTTGGTGTAGCGGCGCAGCCGCGTCATCAGGTCGTCGAAGTCGACCTGGTGGCCGTCGAAGTCCGGCCCGTCGACGCAGGCGAACTTCACCTTGTCGCCGAGCTTCACGCGGCAACCGCCGCACATTCCGGTGCCGTCGACCATGAGCGGGTTGAGGCTCACCATGGTCTTGATCTTGTGCGGCCGCGTCGCTTCGGCGCAGCCCTTCATCATGATCGGGGGCCCGATCGCGACGACTTCGTCGATGTCGGGGTGCTTGGCGACGGACTGCTTGATGCCCTCGGTGACCAGCCCCTTGATGCCTTCCGAGCCGTCGTCGGTGCAGACGATGAGCTCGTCGCAGATCGCCCTGAACTTGTCCTTCCAGAAGACCAGGTCCTTGTTCCTGAATCCGAGCACGCCGATTACGTAGGCGCCGGCCTGCTTGAAGGCGCGCGCCTGGGGATATACCGGCGCCACGCCGAGGCCTCCGCCCACGCATACGACCTTCTTCGCGTGGCTGATGGGGCTCGGTATGCCCATCGGGCCGACCATGGCGTACAGGCTCGTTCCGGCCTTGCAGGCGATCTGCATTTCCTTGGTCGTCTTGCCGACCGCCTGGATCACCAGCGTGATGGTGCCCTTCTTCGCGTCGAAGTCGGCGATGGTGAGCGGGATGCGCTCGCCGTGCTCGTTCAGCATGACGATGACGAACTGGCCCGGGTGCGCGGCCTTCGCCATCAGCGGGTGGCGGACCTCCAGCAGATAGGTGACGTCGGAAAAATCCTCTCGCCGGACAATCTCGAAATTGGACATGGAAGTCGCCATTAATTCGATCTTTCAAGTAGTTGGCTTTGGCCGGCGCCCGTCGAATCAGCGCCGTCCGCGGGTGGTGTGAGAATCAGTCTAAGCATGAAGGCCGCAATGTATGGCTTACGCCCCTTTCCTTTATTGATTTAGCGCAAAGACTGGCGGGTTCACGGAATTGAACTTGAGAAGAATTTGGGGTTATTTCAGCGCTTTGCGGCGAATTTCGGCGCAGCGCTGGCTCGGCGCACGGAACGACGCCGACCCGCACGTCGGTATAATTGCGGCGCTTGCCGGCTTAGCTCAGTGGTAGAGCAACTGATTTGTAATCAGTAGGTCGAGGGTTCGAATCCTTCAGCCGGCACCAATCCCAATTCACAACTACGCCGGCCACCGCGTGCGCCGGAACATCCTGGCTCCGACTTGGCTGCGTGTCGGAGCCGGATGCGGCAGTCTGAAGGCTAGCTCGCCGTGTAGATACCGACGCACACGAGAGTTTCGCCGGCCCCCTGTTCGCAATAGGATTTCTTGGCTTCCGGCTTCTTGCTGACTGGATTGGGAAACTTGTACGGACCAAACCAGCCGGACTTCTTCGTCTTGACCAAGTCGATCAGGCCGACGATCAATGGGAGTCCATCCATGTCCATGAGGCCGATCAAGTTCCTTCCAACCATCTTGGAATTTGCGCCCTGGGCCAAGCAGTTGCCCTGGAAGTCGTAGACGAAGACGTACAGATCACGATCCTTGAAGGCGCCGTCGGGGTGATCGGTAAAGGTCTTGTACGCAGTTTCCGGTCCGGCCGATTTAATCAGCGCAACGGCCTTCTTGACCATTTGCTGCGCTTCGGCCTCGCTCCCACGTTCTCCCGCGGCCAGTGCGTTGGACCCGGCAAGAACGCCGACCAGCAAGGCCGTCATCAGCATCTTGAAGCCATATTGCATGTTCATCTCCCAAAATTGATTTGTGTAGCGCGCCAAAGGAACCCGCGGGATTGCGACGCAGCCACAGAACAGGAGGCCGTGCGAGAACCCGCCAGCGCGCCGCCGGGAGGATCGCGCATTTGCAGCGACGATCATGCGTCGAACAGCGAGAAGGATGCGCTGCAATTCGCTGTTTGGGCACGACCGCTTTTCCCGTCCCGCAGAAACGAAAACGCGGGCCTCGGGCTCGTGTGTTCCGGTCTTCCGCGAGTTCGGATGTCAGGCGTTCGCCTGGAGCCGCCCGTCGACGATCCTGACCTTGTCCCCGGGCCGCCACGTCGGCAGGTTGGCTTCGTGCAGCACGCGGGTCGTGCCGTCCTCGAGGCGCACGGTGATGGCGTAGCTCTTCGTCGACTTCATGTTCTTCTCGATCTGGTTGCCGGCAAGCGCGCCGCCGACCGCGCCCAGCACGGTCATGGCGTCCCGGCCGCGCCCGCCTCCGACCTGGTTGCCGACGACGCCGCCGACCACCGCGCCGCCCACCGCTCCGACGCCCGAGGCATTGCCCTGGGTCTGGACTTCGCGCACCGACTCGACGATGCCGCAGTCGGGGCAAACGGCTGCCGTGGTGACCGTGCGCGCGGGGCGGACCGGCTCGGCACGGGGTCTTGCCGCGGCCGGCGTTGCCGGTGGGGACTTGACGGTCTGGGACGGGCTCGCGTTCTCGCCGGGTTGGCCTATCGTCGTCGGGATCCAGCCCATGATGGCGGCGACTCCCGCGGCGCAGAACAGGATGATCGCGATGGCCGCACCGACGGTGAGCGGGTGCATCGGTTTCCTGGCTTGCTCTTCCATGTTGATCTCCTTCGATATCGACTGAGCAGGACGACGTTGCCCGGTGCGTGCAATCCGGTTCCACGATCGGTTGCACGAATCGTGCCGAAGTCCACGAATCGCGGTGCCCCTGCAAGAACAGCGCCTTGCGCTCAGGACTGTGCTTCAGCCTGGTCATCTTTCTTTCCAGGCCGTGTAAATCTTACCGATGGAGTAGTCGCGCCCCGGCCGGTGGCGTGATAATGTTTCGCCCCCGCAGGCTCGCAACCGGCTCCGAGGAAAGTGCATGACGCAATCGAACCGAGCTCGCGCCGTCGACATCCACGCCCACTACTTTCCGCAGGCGTTTCTCGACCTGATCGCGGCGAACGCCGGCGCCTACGGCTTCGAGCACAAGATGATCGAAGGCAAGGGGCCGCAGTTCAAGATCGGCTACCTCGCCACCGGCCCGGTGGTCCCGAAGTTCATCGACCTCGACACTCGGCTCGCGGCGATGGACGCCCAGGGCGTGGAGGCGCACCTGCTGTCGCTCTCCCAGCCGATGGTCTACTGGGCCAGGCGCGACCTCGCCCAGCAGTTGAGCGAGACCTACAACGACGGCCTCGCCGCCGCCCACGAGCGCCATCCGAAGCGCCTCTACGGCCTTGCCACGCTGCCGATGCACGAGCCCGATCTCGCCGTGCGCGAGGCCGAGCGCTCGGCGAAGCTACCCGGCGTGCGCGGTTTCTACGTGGCCACGCACGTCCTGGACCGGGAACTCTCCGACCCTGCGTTCTTCCCGGTGTACGAGCGCATCGAAGCGCTCGGCCTGCCCCTGTTCCTGCACCCGGTCGAGGTGATCGGCCACCAGCGGCTCGCCAGGCACTACCTCACCAACCTGCTCGGCAATCCTTTCGAGTCCGCGATCGCGGCCGCGCACCTCATTTTCGGCTCTGTGCTCGACCGCTTTCCGAAGCTGACGGTCTGCCTGCCGCATGCGGGCGGCGCGTTCCCGTGGCTGGTGGGGCGGTTGCATCGCGGCTGGGAGAAGCGCGAGGAACTGAGGCACCTCAAGCTCGAAGGCCCGCTCGCCTACCTGCGGCGCTTCTACTACGACACCGTCGGCTACTCCGACGACGTGCTGGAATACCTGGTGCGCGTGATCGGCGCGGACCGCGTGCTCATGGGCAGCGATTACTGCTTCCCGATCGCCTACGAGCAGCCGGTGAAGATCGTCACCGGCCATCCGCGACTGGACGACGATGCGAAGCACCGCATCGTCGAGGCCAACGCGCGGCGGCTGCTCGATCTCTGATCGGGCCGCGCTGATTGTCTTGAGCGGGGGGATGCTTATGGCGGCGCAACTGCACTTCGGCGGGTCACGGCGCAGGTGGCTGCTTCGCGCGGCGGCGACACTCGGCGTCTCGGCGGTGCCGTTCGCATTAGGCCGCGCGCTCGCGGCGGGGGAGCGGCGGCCCGCGCCGGGCCTGTACCGCGCCGAAGGCGACGTGCGAGTGAACGGCCGCGCCGTGAAGCAGGGCCAGCTCGTGCAGCCCGGCGATGCGATCGAGACCGGCGCGGGCAGCCTGGCCGTGTTCATCGTCGGGCGCGACGCCTATCTCCTGCGCGCGGGCAGCCGCGTCGAGACCTCCGGAAGCGGGCCGCTCGTCGATACCCTGCGCATCGTCACCGGCAAGCTGCTGTCGGTGCTCGGTCCCGGCGCGAGGCGCATCGAGACGCGCACCGCGACCATCGGCATCCGCGGCACGGGCATCTACGTCGAGGCCGAGCCCGAGCGCACCTACGTGTGCACCTGCTACGGCACGGCCGAGCTGCAGTCGCGCGATCGCCCCCAGGTCGGGGAAACCGTTACCACGAAGCACCACGAGCAGCCGCGCTACATCTACGGCGGCGAATCGATGCCCGTCGCGCAGATGATGGGCAAGGCGCCCGTGATCAACCACACCGACGCGGAGCTGATCATGCTCGAGTCGCTGGTCGGCAGAAAACCGCCATTCGTCGATTCGGGCGGCCCTCCCTACTAGCGCACGTGACCTTGTTCACGCGCGCGCATTGCGGCCGCGCCTGCAAGCGTATTCAATCGGAACTGCAGCAGTCATCGCGCTCGGCCGCTCACGCGCCGGGCGAGTTGAGAAGGGGCCAGGCGCCCCGAACGGAGGTAGCGCATGAGCACGATGCTGATAGGCTTGATCGCCGCGCTGGCACTTGCCGTGCTGGCCCTGGGATACCTGTGGCTGTTCGGCGAGCGCGGGTCCGCGAAATACCGCGACTATATCGACGCCGGCCGCCGCGCCAGGCGCGGGTATCGCGGCTACCGCTGGGAAAGATCGGAACCCCACGGCCACGACCTTCGCTAGGACGGACACGCCCGATTGAAATGCCGCGATGTGTCGAATCGGGCGGATCGTCCTACAAATCCATGTGAAGTATTTCACATTCCCGGGGTGCGGCGTCGCCGCCGGGGGTGTCAAACTCCAAGAGATCAAAACAGCATAGCCGTCATGGCCCCTGGATACGCGTACGGCGATCGGGGGTGATTGCGGTCGGTGCGCGAAAGCGCGCGTTGAACGAGGGGGAGCCTCGAGCAACGTGGAGAGATCGCATGACGACGATCCTGGTCGCCTTCATCGCGGCGCTGGCGCTCGCGGTGCTGGGCCTCGCCTATCGCTGGCTGTTCCGCAAACGCAAATCCCGGTCGTACAAGGACTATATCGATGCCGGCCGCGCGGCCAAGCGCAACTACCGGCACCATCCCTGGTAGACGGGGCGCCTCGCCCCGCATCGACCCGGCTCCCCGATCAATGCGCCGTCTGGTAGATGTTGCGGCAATGCGTCTCGCGCACGAAGAAGACGCTCACCAGTCCCAGGACGACGAACACGAACAGCACCCCGAAAGCGCTGCGCCAGTCCGCGGGCGTGTGAGCAGCGCCGCGGCTCGACACGTCGAGCACCCAACCCACCAGCGGCTGGTACAGCGCCGGGCCGAGAAAGCCGCCGGTGTTCACCACGCTGGTCGCCGTGCCCGCGAGCTCGGGCGGATTGACCTCCTTGGCGCAGGCCCAGCCGAGCGATGCGCCGGAGATCGAGATGCCCATGAGCGCGCACAGCGCGAAGCTCGCGGCGAGCGGCAGCGGCCAGCCCGCGACCCAGGGCACCCAACACAGGGTGTACAGCACGCCGAGCAAGCGCATGAGCGGCACTCGCCGGCGCAGGTGGTCGGACAGCGCGCCCACGGCGAGCGAGCCGACTGCGAACCCGAATATCATCACGCTCGTGTGGTAGGTGGCGAGCGCGCGCTCCATGCCGTGCACCTCGCGCAGGTAGGGCACCGCCCACAGGCCGCTGAACGTAAGATAGGAGCCGATCAGGCCCAGGTTCATGAAGAATCCCGGCCAGGTCATCCGGTTGCGCAGCACGATCGCGAGGCCTTCGAGCCAGTGGCCCGATTGCGGCGAATGGCCCGGCCGGCCCTCGAGCTCGTGGATGGTGGGCAGACCCAGGTCGCCCGGTTTGTCCCGCAGCAGCGCCCAGATCAGCGCGCCGAGCGCGAGCGACAGCACGCCCGCGGCGACGAACACGTTGCGCCAGGAGGTCATGCCCACGATCCAGGCGAGCGGCGCGGCGGAAAGGAAGCCGCCCATGTTGCCGATGAACATCAGCAGGCCCGTCATGGTGGCGAACTGGCGTTCGGAGAACCAGGCGGCGTTCAGCTTCAGCACCGCGACGAAGGCGACCGAGACGCCCAGCCCGACCAGCAGGCGTCCGGCGATCGCCACGCCCAGGGTCTCGGCCGTGCCGAAGACGATCGACCCGATGCCCGCGACCAGCGCTCCGGCGGTGAACAGCCGGCGCGGTCCCCAGGTATCGGCGAGCACGCCCGAGGGCACCTGCATCGCGAAATACACGTAGAAGTACGCCGCGGCCAGCACGCCCAGGGTGGTGCCCGAGGTGGAAAAGGACTGCTGCAGTTCCCCCGCGATGGCGGCCGGCGCCAGGCGATGGAAGAACGCCAGCACGAACGCGGCCGCGCCGAGCACGTAGGCGGTCCAGCGCAGGCGCTGGATGCGTGCGAGGACGAACGGGTCGCGGTTCGGCGGGTTGGCCAAGGTCGCGTCAGGGATACAGGCCGCGAATCCGGCGCGCGTCGAGCACGCGCTCGCAGGCGATGATGTAGGCCGCTGTGCGCAGCGAAACGCCCTTCTGTTTCGCGATGTCCCAGACGCGACCGAACGCGCCCACCAGGATGCGCTCGAGCCGCCGCGTCACCTCGTCCTCGCTCCAGAAGAAGCTGGAGAAATCCTGCACCCATTCGAAGTAGCTCACCGTCACGCCGCCCGCGTTGGCGATGACGTCGGGCACGACCGTGATGCCGCGCTCGGCGAACACGTCGTCTGCCGCGGGCGTCGTCGGGCCGTTCGCGCCTTCGACCACGATGCGTGTCCGCAGGCGTTGCGCGCGCTCGCGGCTGACCTGGTTTTCCATCGCGGCCGGTACGAAGAAGTCGGCCGGCACGTCCCAGAAGCTCTCGTCGGCGATCTTCTCCCCGACGCCGGAGTCCGCGATGCTGCCGCCGGGCCCGGTCGCACGCGCGATCGCCGCGACGTCGAGCCCCTGCTCCGAATACAGGGTGCCCCCCGCGTCCTGGAGCGCGACCACGCGCGCGCCGTTCATCGCGAACAGCTCGGCCGCCGGACGCCCGACGTTGCCGTAACCCTGGATCGCGACTTTCGCCCCCTCTACGGGGATGCGCAGCCGCCGGGCGGTTTCGCGTGCGATGAAGAATACTCCCTGCCCGGTGGCGCGGTTGCGCCCGACGCTGCCGCCCAGGGCGACCGGCTTGCCGGTCACCACGCCGGTCGCGGTGTGGCCGATGTTCATCGAGTACGTGTCCATCATCCACGCCATGATCTGCTCGTTGGTGTTGACGTCGGGCGCGGGAATGTCCTTGTCCGGTCCGATGATCATGTTGATCTCGCTGGTGTAGCGGCGCGTGAGCCGTTCCAGCTCCTTCAGCGAAAGCGTTTTCGGGTCCACACGCACGCCGCCCTTGGCGCCGCCGAAAGGCAGGTTGACCGCGGCGTTCTTGATCGTCATCCACCCGGCGAGCGCCATGACTTCGTCCAGGCCCACTCCGGGGTGGTAGCGCAGCCCGCCCTTGCCCGGTCCCCGGGACAGGTTGTGCTGCACCCGGTAGCCCTCGAAGTGGAGCATGCGGCCGTCATCGGTCTCGATCGGCACGTCGACGATCAACACGCGCTTCGGGCGCCTGAGCGTTTCGGCCTTGGCGGCCAGCGCGCCCAGGTGCGGCAGGACGCGCTCGATCTGCTCGAGGTAGACGCGCCACGGGCTGGCGGGATCGGCGGAGGCGAAGGACAGGCTTTGCGGAGCAATTGCGGTGGTCATGGTCGGCCCTGTTTGCATTGATGCGAATCGACTATTGTAACGGCGCGGCCGGGCGGCATACGGCGAGGACCGGGTGTGCCCGCGATCCGCAAGAGGCATAATTCATCCGGGGCGATAATCGTCATGACCGAGGTGCTACCCATGGCTGATACGAAGGCTGCTCCGGCGCAGAAGGAGGCGCTCGCGCGCGGGGACGCTCTGCTGGTCATCGACGTCCAGAATGACTTCATTCCCGGCGGCAGTCTGGCGGTGCCGCGGGGCGATGAGGTGGTCCCGGCGCTGAATCGATGCATCGCGGCTTTCTCAGCTGCGGGGCTTCCGGTCGTGGCCACGCGCGACTGGCACCCCGCGGATCATTGCTCGTTCACCGCACGGGGCGGCCCTTGGCCGGTCCACTGCGTCGCGGGAACGCACGGGGCGGAGTTCGTGCGAGGTCTCGCCTTGCCCGCGACAGCGACGCTGATCTCGAAGGACACCGACCGGGATCGCAACACCTATTCCGGATTCGCCGATACCGATCTGGCGGCGAGGCTGCGGGCGATGGGCGCGCGGCGCCTGTTCGTCGGCGGTCTGGCGACGGACTACTGCGTGCTCAATACCGTGCGCGACGCGCTCGCGCTCGGCTTCGAGGTGAGGCTGCTCGGCGATGCGATCCGCGCCGTCGACGTGCAACCGGGCGACGGCGCCAGGGCGCAGGCCGAGATGATCCGGCTGGGCGCGACGGCGATAACGCTGGACGCGCTTGCGGCCTGAGGCGATGCGGGACCTCGGGCGGAGCGAACCATGACCGATCCGGCAGCGGGCATCCTGCTCACCGACCTGTACGAGCTGACGATGCTGCAGGCCTATTACGACCGCGGCATGAACGACGTCGCCGTGTTCGAGTTCTTCTCGCGCAAGCTGCCGCGCGAGCGCAGCTTCCTCATGGCAGCGGGCCTGGAGCAGGTCGTCGACTATCTGTCGGGCCTGCGCTTCGGCATCGAGGATATCGAGTACCTCGAGGACACGGGCCGGTTTTCGGCGGCGTTCCTGGAATCCCTGGAGGACCTGAGCTTCACCGGCGACGTGTACGCGATGCCCGAGGGCACATTGTTCTTTCGCGACGAGCCGATACTTCGCGTGGTCGCCCCGCTGCGCGAGGCGCAGCTGGTCGAGAGCCGCATCGTCAACCTGCTCCATTTCCAGACGATAGTGGCGAGCAAGGCCGCGCGCTGCGTGCTCGCCGCGCCGGAAACGCTGCTGATCGACTTCGGGATGCGCCGCGCGCACGGCGCCGAGGCGGGCCTGCTGTCGGCGCGTGCAAGCTACATCGCCGGGTTCTCGGGCACCGCGACGGTGCTCGCCGGACAGCGCTTCGGCATCCCGGTGTTCGGCACCATGGCGCACTCCTTCGTCCAGGCGCACGAGAGCGAAGTCCAGGCGTTCGAGAACTTCGCCCGCTCGCACCCGGCGAACGCGACGCTGTTGATCGATACCTACGACACCGTCGAGGCCGCGCGCAAGGTCGTGGACCTGGCCGCGCAACTGGAGAAGGAGGGGATCGCCGTCAAGGGCGTGCGGATCGACAGCGGCGATCTCGGGGAGTACGCGCGCCAGGTGCGCCGCGTCCTCGACGAGGGCGGGATGCGGGGAATCACGATCTTCGCGAGCAGCGGGCTGGACGAATACGCGCTTCGCGACCTGATCGCGGCGGAGGCGCCGATCGACGGCTTCGGCGTGGGCACGCGCATGAACACTTCGGCCGATGCACCCTTTCTCGATTGCGCCTACAAGCTCGTCGAGTACGCGGGCCGGCCCAAGCGCAAGCGCTCCGAGGGCAAGGCCACCTGGCCCGGCCGCAAGCAGGTGTTCCGCCGGTTCGACGCCGATGGCCGGATCGCGGGCGGCGTGCTCACCGTCGACGGCGACCCGCAGGAGGGCGTGCCGCTCATCGAGCCCGTGATGCTTGCGGGCGAGCGGCTCAAGCCCCCGCCGCCGGTCGCCGCGCTGCGCAACCGCGCGCGCGAGCAGCTTGCCTCGCTGCCCGAGCGGCTGCGCGCAATCGAGCGCGGCGAATCGCTTACCCCCGTCGTGTCGGAGCGCCTGCACGCGCTGGCCGCGCAGGCGGATGCCGAGACCGAACGCGCCGGATGACGGCGTAGGCTTGGTGCAAGTCACCTATTGACAGACGTGGCGAAGAAGTTGGGGTTAATAATGTCTCCCGATTTTGGAAAGTTGCGAAGTTGCAACTTTCCAAAATCGGGAGATGAATGAACGGCAAAGCGAAGCACCCTATTCGGTTCCGGCAGTGCCGGCTCAGGTACGAGCTGCGCGCAGATACCGGTCCCGGAAGGCGTCCCCGCGAAACCGTTCGCTGTGTACAATGTGCGGCGCCCGTAATCGCTTCGAAATCTCAGGAGGAGAAGACATGGCAACACCCATCAAGGCATGGTTGTGCGTCGCCGCGGTTGCGGTTTCGGCGGCCGGATCGGCGTTCGCGCAGACCTATCCCGCCAAGCCGGTCAGGATCATCGTTCCTTTCGGGGCCGGGGGGCCGGCCGACATCTACGCCCGCGTGATCGCGCAGCGCATCGCTGCGCCGCTCGGCCAACAGGTGATCGTGGAGGACCGCCCGGGAGCGGGGTCGGCGATCGGCAGCGACGTGGTCGCGAAATCGGCGCCCGACGGCTACACGCTGCTCATGATCTCCAACACCCATACGATCAACGAGACGCTCAATCCGAAGCTGCCCTACAACCTGCTGCGCGACTTCGCCCCGATCACGCAGGTGAACGTGATGCCCAACGTGCTGGTGGTGAGCCCGACTTCGCCGGTGAATTCGGTGAAGGAGCTGGTCGCGCTCGCAAAATCGAAGCCCGGCAAGCTCAACTACGCCTCCTCCGGCCCGGGGACGCCGTACCACCTCGCCGCGGAGCTGTTCAAGGCGATGACCGACACGGCGATCGTGCACATCCCGCACAAGGCGAGCGGCGAAGCGCGCGCGAGCGTCCTGGGCGGACAGGTCGACCTGATGTTCGACTCGCTTCCGACCACCGTGCAGCAGATCAAGGCCGGCAAGCTGAAGGGCCTCGCGATCACGAGCACGAAGCGCTCGGCGCTGCTGCCGACTCTGCCCACGGTGGCCGAGGCCGGCGTCCCGGGCTACGAGGCCGACCTGTGGCTCGGACTGGTCGCCCCCGCCGGCACGTCCGCCGCGATCATCAACCGGCTGCACGACGAGACGGTGAAGATCCTCAGGAGCCCGGAGGTGCTGGCGAGCTTCCAGCAGCAGGGTGTCGAGCCCGCGGGCACCACGCCGGCGCAGTTCGCAGCCTTCCTCAAGAACGAGGTGGAGCGCTGGGGCAAGGTGGTGAAGTTCTCCGGCGCGAAGGTGGAATAGGCGCGGCGCGAATGCCGCACGGGCATGACTGACCCGATCAGGCTCAAAGTCAACGGCGTCGAGCGTTCGGTCGAGGCCCATCCCGACACGCCGCTGCTCTATGTCCTGAGGAACGACCTCGGTCTCAAGGCGGCGCGCTTCGGCTGCGGCAGCGGCGAGTGCGGCGCGTGCTTCGTCATCGTCGAGGGACGCGCGGTGCCCTCGTGCGACACGCCGCTGTGGAGCGCCGCGGGCAAGGAGGTCGTCACCCTCGAGGGCCTCGCCACGGCCGGGAGGCCGCATCCTCTGCAGCAGGCGTTCATCGACGAGCAGGCGGCGCAATGCGGCTACTGCGCGAGCGGGATCATGATGAGCACCGCGGCGCTGCTCGCCGCCAACCCCTCGCCGAGCGAGGCCGAGATCCGCACCGCGCTCGACCGCAACCTTTGCCGCTGCGGCTCGCACAACCGCATCGTGCGCGCCGTGCGGCGCGCCGCTGCGGAGTTGAAACCGTGAGCACGGCGGCCGCCGACGCCCGCGCGGCGCTCCCGGCAAGCCTGCGGGACAATCCGCGCCTTTCGCAGTGGCTGCGCATCGGGCGCGACGGAACGGTATCGATCACCCCAGGCAAGGTCGAGCTGGGACAGGGCATCCTAACGGCGCTGGCGCAGATCGCGGCCGATGAACTGGATGTCGCGTTCGAGCGCATCCGCGTCGTTTCGGCCGCGACGCCTTCGAGCCCCGACGAGGGCGTGACTTCGGGCAGCCTCTCGATCCAGGATTCGGGCAGCGCGCTGCGGCTCGCCTGCGCGGAAGCGCGCGCCGTCCTGGTCGAACATGCCGCACAACGCCTCGGCGTGCCGGCCCTGGATCTGGACGTATTCGACGGGGAAATCCGCCATCGGGGCGCGGCCGCGACGAGCTACTGGGACCTGGCCGATGACGGCCTGCTGGAGCGCGACGCGACCGGCGCCGCCGCGCCGAAGCACCCCGGCCGCTACCGCGTGGTCGGTACGAGCGTCCCCCGCCTGGACATCCCGCGCAAGATCGAGGGGCGCGCAGGGTTCATCCAGGACCTGGAACTGCCGGGGATGCTGTTCGGGCGCGTGGTGCGGCCGCCCCGGCCGGACGCGGTGCTCGCGGCGTGCGACGAGGCGAAGGTCGCGGCGATGCCGGGGGTGGTCGAGGTCGTGCGCGACGGCAGCTTCCTCGGCGTCGTGGCCGGGCGCGAGGAGCAGGCTGTGCGGGCCGCACAGGCGCTCGCCGGCGCCTGCGCCTGGGAGGGCGGCGCAGAGCTGCCTCAACCCCACGAGCTCGACGAATTCCTCGTGCGGCAGGCATCGAAGGAGACCGTCCTCTCCGAGAAATCCGACCCCGCCGTCGCACCCGGCGCGAAAGTCCTCGAGGCCACCTACACCAAGCCGTTCCTGTCGCACGCATCGATCGGGCCGTCCTGCGCCGTGGCGAGCGCGGAGCGCAACGCGCTCACCGTCTGGACCCACAGCCAGGGCATCTACAACCTGCGCCGCGACCTCGCCCTCGCGCTCGGCGTGTCCGAGGGCGCGGTCGACGTGCACCACGTCGAGGGCGCAGGCTGCTACGGCCACAACGGCGCGGACGATGTCGCACTCGACGCAGCGCTGCTCGCGCGCGCGGTGCCGGGCCGTCCGGTGAAGCTGCAGTGGACCCGCGCCGACGAGTTCGGCTGGGCGCCGTGCGGCCCCGCGATGCGCGTGCAGTTGCGCGCGGCGCTCGGCGAGGACGGGCGCATCGTCGACTGGACGCACGACCTCTGGAGCAGCGGCCACAGCTCGCGGCCCGGGCGGGGTGCCGCGCCCGCGCTGCTCGCTTCCTGGTACCGCGAACGGCCGGTCGCGCGTCCGCCGGCGATCGACCTGTCGATGCCCGCGGGCGGAGGCGGCCGGAATTCGGTGCCGCTCTACGATTTCCCGAACCAGCGCGTGGTCAACCATTTCATCGAGGCGATGCCGATACGGACCTCGGCGCTGCGCTCGCTCGGCGCGTTCGCGAACGTGTTCGCGATCGAGTCGTTCATGGACGAGCTCGCCGAAGCCGCGGGCGCCGGGCCGGTCGAGTTCCGGCTGAGGCATCTCTCCGACCCGCGCGCTCGCGCCGTCATCGAGGCGGTCGCGCGCCGGGCGAGCTGGCCCGAGCAGGGGCGCGGGCGCATCGGCGACGACGAGGCCGCGCGCGGCCTGGGAATCGGCTTCGCCAAGTACAAGAACCTGGGCGCCTACTGCGCCGTGGCCGCGGAGGTCGAGGTCGAGCGCGAGGTGCGGGTGCGCAAGCTCTATGTCGCGGTCGACGTCGGCATGGTCGTGAATCCCGACGGCGTCGTGAACCAGATCGAGGGCGGCGCCATCCAGGCGGCGAGCTGGGCGCTCAAGGAGCAGGTGAAATTCACCGCCGAGGCGATCGCCTGCCAGGGATGGGAGGACTACCCGATCCTCAAGTTCAGCGAAGTGCCCGCGGTCGAGGTGGAGATCATCGACCGGCCGGAGCAGAAGTCGGTCGGCGCTGGAGAGGCCGCCATGGGGCCCACGGCGGCGGCCATCGCCAACGCCGTGCACGCCGCGCTCGGCGTGCGCGTGCGCCACCTGCCGCTCACTCCGGAGCGCATCGCCGCGGCGATGGGATAGTCTCTTGCCACCCAGGTGTTGACAGAATTGGCGAAGGTTTTGGGTTTGTATACGTCTCCCGATTTTGGGAAGTTGCGAAGTTGCAACTTCCCAAAATCGGGAGATCATGGAAGGCAAAGCGAGGCAAGCCGTTCGGCACCGGCTGTGCCGGCTTAGGGAAGTTCCTGTGATGAAAGACGCTACCAAGGTCGTTCACGCCGGACGCCATCCGGAGCAATTCCAGGGCGCGGTCAATCCGCCCGTGTACCACGTCTCGACGGTGCTCTCGCCGAACCTCGCCGACTGGGAGCAGAAGAAAAAGGATTTCGCCGCCGAGCGCCCGGGCATGTACTACGGGCGTCATGGCTCGCCGACCATCGCCGCGCTCGAGGAGGCGATCGCCGAACTCGAGGGCGGCTACCGGACCATGGTCTATCCATCGGGGCTCGCGGCCTGCGCCTGCGCCATCCTGTCGTACGTGAAGGCGGGGGACCACGTCCTGATTACCGACAGCGCTTATGGCCCGACCCGGCGCGTGGGCGCGCGCTTCCTGAAGCGCTTCGGCATCGAAGTTCAGTTCTACGACCCGCTGCTCGGCGGGGAGATAGCGGCGCTGCTGCGCCCGAACACGAGCGTGGTCGTCGTCGAGGCTCCCGGCTCGCTCACCTTCGAGATGCAGGACATCCCGGCCATCGCGGCGGCCGCGCACGCGCGCGGCGCCGTGGTCGTGATGGACAACACCTGGGCGACGCCGCTCTACTTCAAGGCCTTCGCGCACGGCGTGGACGTCTCGGTGCAGGCGGCGACCAAGTACGTGGTGGGCCACTCCGACGCCATGCTCGGCACCGTCACGGTGACCAAGGAGGCCTGGCCCAGGCTCAAGGAGACGCACATCGACCTCGGTCAGACCGCCGGGCCCGACGATCTGTACCTCGCGCAGCGCGGCCTGCGCACGCTCGCGACGCGCCTCGCGCGGCATTGGGAATCGGGCCTCGCGCTCGCCGGGTGGATCGCGCGGCAGCCCGAGGTCGAGCGGGTGCTGCATCCGGCGCTGCCTTCGGATCCGGGACACGCGATCTGGAAGCGCGACTTTGCCGGCGCCTCGGGGCTGTTCGGCGTCGTGCTCAAGCCGGTTCGCCGCGAGGCTTACGCCGCGCTCATCGACGGCCTCGCCCTCTACGGCATCGGCGCTTCCTGGGGCGGATACGAGAGCCTGGTGATGCCCTTCGATCCGCGCGAAGTGCGAAGCGCGACGCAGTGGCCCTATCCGGGACCGTGCTTCCGCGTCCACGCGGGGCTGGAAGCGATCGAGGACCTCATCGCCGACATGGAGGCGGGGTTCGGGCGGTTGCGACAGGCGTCGTGACTTCCAGGCCGCTGCGCTGCGGCCGAGTAGCACCGGAATTCTCTTATCGTTTGCCTAGAGAATAGGTTAGAATCGCCGGGATGGAATCTCCGGCAATCGATGATCGCGAGCAGCGCCTCTCGGTGTCCCAGTTCGCGGCCCGCGAAGGCGTGAGCCGCGCCCGCATCCTGCAGTTGCTGGGGCAGGATCGGATCCCCGGCGCCCACAAGGTCGGGCACCATTGGACGATCCCGGCTTCCTCGGCGCTCCGCAGGCGAAAGCCCGGTCGGCCGCGCCGGCAGATCGGCGCCTGCGTCGGCAGGTTGATGCGCCGGCTCGCCCGCAAGTACGTATGGTGGTTGCCGCCGTCGAAGGCCTTGGCGAGGCCGCATCTCGTCGCCACGCAGGTCATGGAGATGGGGGACTACGAGGACGTATGCGAGCTCGAAAGCGCGCTCGGACGCGAATTCCTGACAACCGCGCTTCGGCAGGCCGAAGCGGGGCGGTTCTCCGAACCGTCGTGGGCGTACTGGCACTACCGCCTGGGACTGGCACGCCCCGGGCGGGTTCCGCCGCTGCCCCTACGCAAAATGCGGTGATCGCGTCGATTCTACCGAGGACGGCCCGGCTGCCGCCGGGGCAGAAGCGCCTGCTGCCGCTGTTGCGCCCGAGTGTGGATCTCGGCTTCGTCCTGTACGGCGGGACGGCGATCTCGCTCTACCTCGGTCATCGCCGATCGATCGACTTCGATTTCTTCCATGATGCCCGGCTCGACAAGAGCGCGATCAGGGCCGCATTCGCCTTCATGCCGAAGGCGCAGACGCTGCAGGACACCAGGAACACGCTCGTCGTATCGGTACCGGAAAGGGAGCTGCGTAGCCGGAATCCGGTGAAAGTGTCGTTTTTCGGCGATCTTGCGTTTGGGAGGATCGCCGACCCATCGCTGACCCGGGACGGGGCGCTGCTGCTCGCCTCGCTCGATGACCTTATGGCGCACAAGCTCAAAGTCATCCTGCAACGGGCGGAGAAGAAGGATTACCAGGACATCGCCGCAATGATCCGTGCGGGAGGCTCGTTGGCGCGCGGACTGGCGGCGGCCAGACTTTTTTTCGGCAACGTCTTTCAGCCGGCCGTCGCCTTGAAGGCGCTGGCGTATTTCCAGGGCGGCGACCTGGAAGACCTGTCGAGCGCCGACCGACGCACATTGATCGCGGCGGCAAGCTCGGTCGGGCGCCTTCCAGTCGTGCGGCTTCGATCGAGGCGTCTCGCGATTCCAATCGCGTCGGATACGCAGCGCGGTGCGACGACCCGGTAGCCGCCTTGTCGCACGGAGCTCGACCGCGCGATCAAGTCAAACGGTCTCCTCGATCGTCTCCTGCAGCGCATTGTCGACCACGAGCGGCGTCTGGAAATAGCGGATCACCGGCTCATTGCCGAAGGTCTCGCGCACGCCCCGGCGCCAGGCCTCGTCGTGCGCGCGCACCGCGGCGGCCTTGTTCTTCCACAAGTAGAAGGCGCCCGTCTGGCGCGCTTCCGGATCGTAAACGAAGGTCTTGCGGATCAGGTCCGGCGTCGCGCGCCACTTCGGCGCGACCGCGCGCATTCCCGCCACGACCTGCTCTCGGCTCATCGTCCCGGGAACGTCGAACAGCACGTATTCGGTGATCATTTGTCTGCCTCCGGAATGTCGTCGATGAATTGTATCCGCATCGGATCAGGCGGAATCGAGCGGGTACTCGAGCATACCCTTGATCGCCTTCTCGACGATCTCAGTGCCTTGCGCCAGGGCGCGCGTTCGCCATAGCGTGGACGCGGGGCAGAACAGCTCTCCAAGCCTTGCCTTCGCCCGAAGCGCGCCGCGATCCCGCGCCCGCCCCCAGTGGTGGGCCTGGTTTTCCGCTCTCAGTCCAGCCAGCACCCGAAAGCTGCCGTAGGTGCCGAACTCCGCGAGCGCCAGCAGGTATTCCGACGCGAACTTCTGCGCCCTGCACCAGCGGCCGAGGCTGCCGCGCGCCTGGTACGCAACGCCTCGCGAATCGCCCTCTTCGTGCGCCCCGGGCCCGAACGTCCGTGCGATCCAGTCCCGCTGAGCGGGGCTCGGCGCGTCGTCAGTGATCAGCTTGCACGTTCCCCAGCCGCCCAGCCCGGTATGGAAATCGAGATGGACGACCGATCTTGCGCTGCCGATCCACGCCTTCATGTGCTGCTGGAGGATCTGCCGCGTGCGCGAAGGACCGCTGCCGCCGAAGAAGAGACCCGCCGGAAAATCGTACTGGCCGGCGGCGACGGCGTCCTTGAGCGCAGGCATGCCGAGGCGCGCGAGCCGACAGAATGCCTTCGGATAGAACAGATCCCACCGCGACGGCGGCCGCCGGGGATTCAACAGGCCGTCGAGGCGGGCGTAGGCTTCGGAACCGCCCCGATACTCGACGCGATCGAGGAGGAAATTGCGATTCGGGTCGATATTGTCGGCATCGCACCGGCGCGACCAGGCGAACCCGTAGGGATTCAATGCGTGCAGCATGACACAGCGAAGTCCCGCCGCGGGTGGCCGATCGCGCCAGCGTTCGAGGAGCCCGAGTTGCACCGCCGAGCCGAGGAAGCCCTCGACCCCGTGCAGGCCGCTCGAGACGACCAACACGCGCTCTGCTGCGCGCGGAGAAGAGGCCGCCACGTCGATCGCGAGTTCCTCGCCTTGCGGGCCGGCGGATCCGATAGGGTAGGCGTCGCAGGCCCAGCCGAGGCGCTCCGCTGCATTGCGAAATCGTGTTCTCGCCGTGCGGTAGTCCGGTGAGAACGACGTTGCGGCGTCCGTGGACGTATTCACCCTCCAGGACATTCACGCCCTCCCGCGCGCGTGTCACGACGGCGGATGTTACGACAACGGCCGTGGCCTGTGTGACCCAGGTACCAGAGTCGCGCGGCGGCTTCGACTATGATCGATTGCATCCATTCTGCAACCGATCAAGGCAGCGGGCCCATGAGCGAACAGACCTTCACGATCACGCTGGAGCAGCGGCAGGACTACGAATTCCTGGTGCGGTTCGACAAGGATTCGGTCGCCGACCTCGTCACCGACGAGGGAGCGCCGCTCGGCAAGGACTCAGGGCCCAATCCGGCGCGCCTGCTCGCGGCGGCGGTGGCGAACTGCCTCTCGGCGAGCCTGCTGTTCGCGCTGCGCAAGTTCAAGAACCGGCCCGAGCCGATCACGGCCTCGGCCACCACGCGCATCGGCCGCAACGAGCAGGGCAGGCTGCGCATCCTGGGCATCGACGTGCAGATCCGCACCGGCCGCAAGGCCGCGGAGATGGCGCACCTCGAGCGCATCCTCGCCCAGTTCGAGGAGTTCTGCATCGTCACGCAGAGCGTGCGCGACGGCCTGGCCGTCAACGTGTCGGTCGTCGACGCCGAAGGAAAGGCACTGACGTAGCCTGCCTCTCGGGCGAATCCGTCCCACCTCGCCTGCACGGCACCCGGCTCAGGCCCGGACCGTCTCCCGCTTGGCGGCCTGCCAGTTGTCCAGCTTGGCGCGCGCGCCGTTCGTCGCCGGGTCCATGGACCGCGCGTGGTGCGGCATCTTCGCGGTCAGCTCGATCACGTAGCCGCTCGGATCGCGGAAGTAGATCGAGTGGATGAATCCGTGGTCGGAGATGCCGCGGGTCTCGATCCCCCGCGCCTTGCCCTTGGCCATCATCGGCTCGAGCACGCTCTCCTCGACCTCCAGCGCGATAT
>Ga0082335_1004451_pt1 | contig 20980 bp, 19 predicted proteins | sample Subgrocontami58m_FD_72375 | JGI IMG/M metagenome (GOLD analysis project Ga0082335, IMG submission 72375) | Subsurface groundwater microbial communities from S. Glens Falls, New York, USA - GMW37 contaminated, 5.8 m (SPADES assembly) (version 2) ... | reverse complement strand
TAAACGGGATCTGCCTCCAGCCGGGCATTGGTGATGATGGTCCCGTACCGCGCTCTGGGGCCGACATCCGGCGTCAAGGCGAGGCCGCTCCAGCCGATTTCACCCATACCGGCCGCCACCGCGGCGTGGATATTGGAAAATTCACTTATTGACCCCCGCGTATCGAAGGTAGAAGCCGACATGGTTGGTACGGCCACATACCCTTCTTTTTCCAGCAGCCTTACCACCTGGAGGGAAGTGCGATCGATGAAGTGTATGCTGGGCAAACCAAATCCATGCCATAAGTAGGAATATATCACATGCCTCGGGGCGCCGCGGTGCGCCAGCTTGTTGGCCAGTTGCACGCCCAGGCTGAGTTTCATGCCCACTGAGATCACACTCTGGGCGCCAGGCAAAAAATCCGCTGGCTTCACCCACTCCGGCTCATCCTGGAGGGACTCCACCGAAGCGATCTTCATGTAATCAAGCTGATTAGCCAGAACAAGTTCTCTTATCTCCTGCTTTAAGTCCATGATAGCCTCGCTTTTATTTCAGCATCCATTATCTCTTTAATTTCCGGGGGAGCGCCAACGGGGCACGAAAACAGGCAGTATCCGCATCCATGGCCACGCTTGAAGACCATCCGTTCCAATTGAATGCGGGGCGAAAGCTCCGGGTACCGGCTAAAGGTCCTCTCCTGGGGATTACCCTCTGCCATCTTATAGTCGGGATTTTCCGTATCCGAAATTTGCTGGTGAACCCGATTACAGGCATTGAAATCCAGTTTGGCGTATTCAAATCTCCGGTCGCCAATCACCACTTCCTTCTTTCCCTGGCTCAAATAGGCCTGCATGGGGCACGTTTTCATACATAACGGTACACCGTCCCCAAGCTTCGCGCATTTCTTCAGGTTGCAGAGTTTCTCCCCCTCGTACATCGGATCGGGGTCCAGCCGGGCGGTAGTGATGACGGAGACAAACCTTTGCCGTGGTCCGTTCTGAGGCGTCAAAGCTAAGCCGCTCCATCCGAAGTCAGCTAGCCCGGCGGCCACGCCGGCATGCCGGTTGGAAAATTGGGACAAATAGTTCTTTGACGACCCCACTCCGCTGGCCGCGATCGGCATCGCTACGTGGCCATTTTCCTCCAGCAGCCTGGTCACCAGGAGGGCCGCCCGGTCCATAAACAGCAGGTTCGACAAGCCGTAGGCGAACCAGCGATAGCTAAAGGTTACATGTCTCAGCTCAGGATGATTGAATCCCCGGATCATGGCGACCTGAGCGCCTTTGAACATCTTGATGCTCATGGAAACAACGGATTGGGCACCGGGCAGTAAATCACCCGGCCGATGCTCCTCGGGGGCATTGGCAAACCTCTCCACCGGAGCGATACCTACAAAGTCCATGTCGTTATGCAAAGCCAATTCTTTTATTTTCTTCGTCAGACTGATAGCAAATCCCCCCTTTCTCGATTCATTTTATGCTTCAAGCCATTGTCATAATTATTTTAGATGGAAATTAGAGCGGAATGGTACTAATGTCAAATCGATTAAACTTATAATCATATAAATAATCTTTATTATCTTTTCGCATTGGCAGCAGTGATGTAATGTCTTTAAATCTGAATCATCTGAGAATATTTTATCATTGCGCGAAGCATCGGACTTTTTCCGAAGCTGCCGAAGTGCTGTTCTTAAGTCAGCCGGCTGTAACCATGCAGATTAAGCAGCTCGAGTCACATCTGGGGATGGATTTATTCCATCGTCATAGTAAAACAATCAAATTGACGGAAATTGGCGATATGCTTTTCGAATATACGCAAAGAATATTCGAATTAACCGAATCGGCGGAAAATGCTGTTAAAGAGCTGAAAAATCTCAAAACAGGTAACCTGAGGATAGGAAGCGTCCATATTTATGCCAGACTCATGATGCCCTCCCTAATCTTAGACTTCCAGCTTCAACACCCGGGTATTCGAGTATTTCTCGATGAAGGCAGCTCAGACGATATAACCCAAAGTCTCATTGATTACAAAAATGAACTAGGGCTGATTTCTGCCAAAACTTCTTCATATACGCAGCTGGAAGTAATTCCTCTTTTCCAGAGAGAACTGGTATTAATCTTGGCGGGCAGCCATCCCCTAAACAGGAAGGATAAAATTTGTTTGGCTGATTTAGCTGATGAACCCCTGATTGTGCAAAGAAAAGGGGCCATTTCACGTGAATCTATTCTGCATAAATACCAGGAAGCCGGAATTGTTCCCCCTATCCTCATCGAAGCCAGGAATTATGAATTCATTATTGAACAGGTGCAGGCAGGTAAAGGCATCTCGTTTATTTCCGCCTGGGGCTTTAAAGACCAACTGGAACGAGGTACCTTAAAGATGCGCACGTTGGCCGAAGGGCCTTTTTTGATTAACGTCGATATTGCCCATCTGAAAAAGCGGGCCCTGTCGCCGGCGGCGCGAGCTTTCATGGATTTACTTCTGGTAAGAAAAAATGCCATGGCGTCCGAAAAGCCAGCAACTTCTTCCAAGAGCTCCTAATTCTAGAATTTGTAACGGAAGTGCAAGTTTCACAAAAGGCGCTGTCGTGCTTCAGAATGTCTGCTTCAGCAATGTATTAATCGAGTTGAGAAACCGGTACACCGTGTCCTTGGCCATGCCGCAGCTTCCACCTGCTCCAATGGCGCGGGACAGGCTATTTCCGCGCTAAAGATCAGCGTAAACAGTAGGCGGAACAAGGATTTTCGATAAAACATCCACGCCGACACCGGATTGATTGTTCCAATTTGTACAGAGTTTGAAAAAAACCTTCTGTCGTTGATAGAGATTTAAGATAAAACATAGGTATTGCGGATCGAGTCGGTCACCATCGGTGGCAATGCGGGTGATGTGATTGGAACAGAAATAATCCCCCTCCAGATCGAAATAGACAGTTTTACCAACTTGCTCTTGACTGTTGGTGTTGTTGAACAACGCTTCACGACGCTTCAGTCTGTCGATCGATCTCTTCTTCAACTCTGGGGGCGCGATATAAACGTTGCGTCGGAAGACAAGCTCCCGATCATCGCTTATGTTGGTGGGACGGATTTGAATTACACCGCCCTGTGCGCGATCTTGGTCATCACGGCCAGCGGCAAAGCCGGTGAGGAAGATTGCGACATAGTTACCGAGAGATTGAAGCTCACAATTCGATTCCCGCACAAAGTGGAATATATCCCCTTCATGGTAGAGCGGATCGAGCCGATTACCAGTAACTTCGCTAAATTTACGTGTGAACATGAGATGTTGATTGATTATATTCTTTACTTTGGGCAGTTCAATTCCCAGTTCTTGCAGCAGATAATTATCTACCGAATATAGGAGAATTTTCGCGGCTGCTTCCTTTTCTTTTTTGGAAACGTAGGCCGTGTTCATTTTGGTAATGATTTGATGTTGGATGTCGAGAGGGGGAAGAGGAATCTTTATTTTACCGAGATAATATGGGCTGACGTGTTTATTCGTGGTCCCAGTAAGATATCTTTGAATGATTTCCTTTCCAATATCTAAAGAAAAGAAGACCTGAATGAATTTTGGTACTACATTGTTATCAAACCTAATTAATAAAGTGTCTGCTCCAATGACTGTATTGGGCAACTCAACATCTACTGCGGCTATATCGCCAGCATACGCTCCTGATCTAACGACCAGAACGTCCCCAATTTCCGGATATATATCGTAATGTTGATCTAGTTCCTTTGGGTTAAGAAAAACAGGGGCATTTTTGAGGTCGATTCCATAGGGCCTTACATTTTGAGATCTTATTAACTGAATTCCCCTGTCGGAGTACATTCTCTTGTGTTCAGGTGGGTGTTTAATGAGTAATGCAATCTCCCGTAGTGAAACCAGTCCATATACCTCATCAAATAATTTTGAGTATGGTCTGTAATAGTTTGGGTCAAGGCGTTCCTCAATTTCTCTCTTCTTAACGAGAAACACTTTGTTTTGATCTACCATGTCCGAGAGCTGAAAACCCATCTTATGCCTCCCCGCTCTCGATAGAGTTAATAAAATTGGTCAGATCAGGTGTAATAACATCCAGTTCATTATTGTCCGTCTCTTTGCCCGTGGCGTCGTAACCGATGTCTTCGGCAATCGCCATGAAGATATCGTAATCGTCCAGGGCTTTACCTTTGCTGTCAAGGTCGGTTTCGGAAAGGTTGATGCTTTCCAGATAACTGACAACGGTCCGGGCCTTGGCGGCGCTGAGGCGGATGTCGTCCTTGAAAACCTCAGGATCTTTTTTCCGGCCTTCCTCGTAGAGTTTCTTCAGACGCTCCAACAGATTATTCTCTGTCTTTTCGCGGGTCTCTTCGGTAAAGATCTGAAAGTCGTAAGGCTCTCCCGGCTTACGTAATTTCCGTTCATCCCAAATCTTGCAGAAGATCAGCTTATCCAACTCATCGAAGGCCTCGGAAGGGTTCAGCTCGCCGCCACCCCAAAGCGCTTGGTGGGCCTGTTGGAATCGGCGCGTCAGTTCATCCTGGTTGACCTCAGCAAGGGGAAAAAGCTTCTGCCTGGTCCGAGCAGTTCCTCCCTGAAAAGCGAATTTAAACTTCGCCAGCTCCGTAACGCCGAACTGCGGAACATCGGGAATGGCAATGCGGTCTTTCGGCCTTCTGGCTGGAACCTCATAATATTCATCCTTTAGACCAGAGGTAACCCAAACGTATCGCCCTCCCTCTGCCACGGCATAGCTAAAAGCCTGATCAACAGCGTGCGCGAACTCAAGTTCACTGACATCGGGCTTCTTGCACTCGACAATGATCAAGGGAGATTTCAAATCGTCATCGGCATATGCGAAAGTCTATTTCATCACATTGAATATACTACCGAATAATTTTAACTTCGAATATAGTTGGGGAATTTGCCTATTACCCTTCAACTGCCTTTAAAAAGTCTTCCGGTGTGATCCCGGCCTGCTTCAGGATACCTCGCAAGGTACCGACGGCCAATTCCGGGTGCAGCGGCACGACGCATCCGATATGGCCTCCAGGGACCGCTTTCCTGAGAACAACATGGCTGCCGCGCTGGCGAACCTGCACAAATCCCGATTGTTCCAGGACATAAATCACCTGCCGGCCCGACAGCCGATAGAGTTTAGGCATAGTTTACCTCAAACACGGTCATGAATGGTCGTTCGAATTCCAGAATCGGAAACTCTTCGAGATAGAGTTCCGTTGCTTCCCGCAAGTTGGCAAGGGCTTCCTCAATAGAGCCGCCCTGGCTTACCGTGCCCACTTCGGGACATTCCGCCACGTACAGATCATTCTCTTTATGGAGAACAGCTGTAAACATTCCGACTTTCATGGCTATCCGCCTCCTTTTCAAAAATGCTTAAGATGTGTTTAATACAATTCCATTATATTCAATTCGTGAATATTGAGAGCATATTTGCGTTGATTAGTCGTAAAGTCAAGCTATTCCATTTAGTTCAGCGGTTCACGCCCCCATTGATTATGATTGATCCCATTGACTTTCCCAGGGATTGAAAACCTTCACCCGACAACGCGTCATGTCCTGCACATTGCGGGTGACAACGACGAGGTCGTGGACGCTGGCCGAAACAGCGATCAGGCTGTCGATGACGGGCAGTTTCTCGCCCCGCCTCTCGGCCTCGCCCAGCAGGGTTCCCCAAGCCCTGACAATTTCCGTGTCGATCTCCACGAGGCGTTGTCCAAAGCGCACAGCAAGATCATTGCTGACCCAGGATTGCAGTGTTTCTCTTCTCTCGCCATCCGGCAGCTTGGTGATCCCCTTAATGAGCTCTCCAATGGTCAGGACGCTCAGGTACATCCGGCTTTCATCGCCGGCATCCAGCCAACGGATCACCGCCGGATGGGGCTCCTTCTTCACCAGTTCCGAGATCACGCAGGTATCCAGAAGGTATTTCATAGCGGAACCTCGCGGGACAGGTCTTGGCTTCTCTTCAGATCGATTTCCGTGCCATAGAGGGGGGATTGCCGGAAAAATTCGCGCAAGGACGTGCCGGGACGGGTGAGTTTCTGAAATTCCTCAAAGGACATTACAACCACGGCGGGCTTGCCGCGCAAGGTGATGGTTTGCGGTCCTTCATGCAGTGCGTGCTCGACTACCTGACTTAAACGGCTCTTCGCTTCCTGCAATTGCCAGGAGGGGTCTTTGGTTTTGGTATTGTCTCTCGTCACATGATCCTCCTTATCTGTCTAGTCAGACCAGACACTTTTGTTTTCTTTATACCATGTGGCTGCTTAGAACCGCAACATTTAATCCCGGGAAAATCGAGGCCGTCCCGGATTTCCTTATTGGTGCCAGGCTCTTCGGACTCTGCCTTGCGCAATTATTGCGCAAGATTTTGAGTTATTGAAGATTAATTAAGGTGCATGGTGGCAGCCCAAACAAACTATCTTGAAATATCAAGCGCTGAAGGGGGCTATGTTCGAATTCTAAAAAAAATATTGACTTTTTCTTGGTGGCGGGTATCCTCGGTGGCACACGGCGGCAGCATTAGGCATCTTAGAAGGGAGGGAATATTCATGAAGCAGAAATCGTTATTATTGGTTACCGTCCTGATCCTCATCCTCGGCCTCACTATAGGGGGGCAGGCCGCGCCGAAACAGCAGGCCAAAAAGGCCGCGCCGAAGGAACAGCCGAAGACGGGCGGAACGCTGGTTTTCGGTCAGGGAAAGGAATTCACCAACCCCAACCCCTTTGTCAATACCACTTCCAGCTTCCAGTTTGTGAAGGAAACGGCCTATGAATCCCTGTTGACCTATAATGATGACGAAAAGATCGTCCCCGGCCTGGCAGAATCATATGATGTTTCCACCGGCGGTACGGAATTCACCTTCCGCTTGCACAAGGGGGTAAAGTTCCACAACGGTAAAGAAATGAAAGCCGATGATGTCGTCTGGTCGGCCAACCATGTCAAAGACCCGAAAAACGGCGCCTTCGGCCAGAATACCATCAAGGATGTCAAATCGGTCGAGAAAATCGACGATTACACCGTCAAATTCACCCTGGCCTCCCCTTCCGTCCTTTTTCTTTCCAATATGGCCACCATTCGCATGCTGCCCATCGTGGCGGCCAATTCGCTGCGGCCGGGCCAGCTGAAGCTGGAAGCCAATACTTTCGCCCCCGGCACCGGCCCCTTTATGTTTGAACAATATCAACCGGGATTCGAAACGATCTTGAAAAAGTCCCCTGACTACTGGGGCGGTCCCGCCTATCTGGACAAACTGGTCTTCCGGCCCATCACCGACGACGCCAACCGGTTTAACGCCTTACGCAGTGGCGACGCGCAGATGGCGGACCGGATTTCCTCCCTCGACGCGTCCCGGGTGAAAAAAGGAGAGGTCAAAGGGATCGTCATGATCGAGGAACCCTTCGGCGGCTACAATCATCTCCTCTTCAACAGTCTCAGTCCCCTTTTGCAGAAGAAGGAAATGCGCCAGGCTATCGCCTACGCCATCGACAAAAAACGGATCGTCGACGAGATCTTCTACGGGGCGGCCCGGCCGACGGACATTATGATGGACCCGCAAGGCGTCTGGGGCAAGGCCGCCAATCTGCCGGCGCAGAAGCGCAATCTGGCCAAGGCGAAAGAATTGCTGAAAGCCGCCGACTACAAGGGCCAGGACCTGGTCTTGATCGGACGCAAGCAGGATGCCCAATTCAACGAGGCCTTCCAGCGGATGCTGGGCGAAGCGGGCATCAAAGTTAAGATCGATATCCTGGAATCCGGGGTATATAAAGACCGGTATGTGGCGGGGAAATACGATTTATACATTGCCGGCGGTACGATCACCGCCGATCCCGTCTTAACGATGAGCGAACATTTTTATACGGTCAAAATGGCTAAGGGCCGCTACTCCAACCCCAAAGTGGACAAACTTTTCGAAGACTTGGGGGCCGAATTTGACCAGAAGAAGCGGCTGCAACTCTTCAAGGATCTGGCCTCGACACTTTACGTTACCGATCTGGGGGCGGTGCCCCTCTGTTTTGACATCCGCTATGTCGGCATGTCCGAAAAAGTCCGCGGTTACGGTCCTCCGGCGGGCAAGAACTACCGCGAGGGCTCGAGTGGCAACTACTTCAAAAGGGTCTGGCTGAATTAGCCGTCCCTGAAAAACATTCAATTTGCTGTAATTATTACTTTATTTTTCATTGATTCTGCACGAGAATCACTGGAACTAGTTGATAATCCTCTAAAATATGGGATCTCACGGTTACACTGCCTTGAATGCTCACTTCCGAGTGCATAAGGGATGGTAGCTGGCCATCTGGCAGACAGCACCAGACTTTGCCAACCCCGCCTCAAACTCCCGGTGAATCATCGGGTCTTCATCCTCATACTCGATTTGCGCCCCACCTAGCTTAATGTTCTTGTACGTTTCTCCGCTCCCATCGACCGTTTGCATAAAACTCCAGCGAAAATTTCCCCAACGAAGGGCCAGGTAGCGCGCCGGCTCAGCCCCGGAATTAAAATGCTGGTGAAACCACTGATCCGGAGGTACCACCAAACTCCCTTGCTTCCAATCAACCCGCCTCCGCTCCCCCCCTTCGGGCCAAAGAATAGAGTATCCCTGGCCGCTCAAGAGTAACACGTGGGCCCCCGGACCATGCTTATGACCCTTTTTGTAGGTCCCAACGGGAAACTCCGAAATGTGTCCTCCCATCGTTTGGCCGGCCATGTCAAACTTGATATTGGTCCCCCCGGCGCCGCGTTCGCGATAGTCATACAATTTCAAAGAGTGGGTATCATTAATGAGGTTTGTTGACAGATAAAAGCGACCATCCATGGTGCCTTTACTGTTGAAATAGTCTTCCTTACGGGGGTCAAAGCGGTCGGTAAAGACAAATTCATCCCCAAATATAAAATCCTGGTTATGAAAGAGGTTCATCATGAAGCTGGCGTTTGTAACTGCAAAATACCTCACCGCTTCCTTCCCACTGCTATTAAAGTGCTGGTACCAGGCGTTGAGCGGCAGGGCAAAGAGGCTTCCCGGCCCCCACTCGAAGGTATGTTTCTTCCCTTGGGATTGCCACACTGTGGTCGCTCCCCGTCCCTTGGCTATGTATACTGTCTCTTCAAAGAGGTGCTTCTGCGGTTTCAGTTTTTCTCCAGGCGGAATTTCGCAGACATAGGCATCGTTGACCCCGCCACAACCCTCCATGTTGATGAAGGCTCCCAGGCCGCCCATGAGATCCCATGAGGCTACTTCTACCGTCTTGATATCCTGGACGAAAAAGCCTCTGATGATTGGAATCTTCTGCTCTTCCTGCCATAGCTTGTAGACATCAACCCGTTTACTTTTAAACGCATCTAATTCCTTAATACCGTCCTTCTCCAATTGGATTAACCTCCTTTTTGATAGTTGAAATTAGCTTTGACACCAAGCTTCTTCACCATTGTCCCTCCATTTCAGATATATTTCCGAAAAGGCAGCTATTTTATTTTCAGCAACTTTTTCCCCACGGCGCGGTAATCACCTTTGACAATGAAATCAGCATTTTCCTCATCATTTATCGTCCAGAACCCCAGGTTATACCCGTGCCAGGGCGATTTCAATTTCAGCGGTCCCAATCCCAATTCCTGCCACAACTCCTGCGCCCGCTCCATATACTCCTTCTTCGGCAATGATGTGGGTGGATAAGGCCACTTCAATGTGGCATCGATCAGCAAGGCCGAACTTCCCTGCCCCTCCGGATAACGTTGTTCCTCCCGGTCTGATCCCGGTCGGTAAGCGGAGTAGTCGAGACCTCCGGTTCTGCCCCGGATCACGTGCAAATCACGGTGCGGTTGCATCCGGAAGGTTATGGCCCAGTTCACTGCATCGGGGTCCCGGGCATCGATGTCTTCATCCACAGCGATGATGATCTTTCCCTCGGCAGCGGACAAGGCATTGGCGCCGCTGAGAGCCTGCCACACCTCACTGGGGTTCCGCTTTTTCATTCTAATAATGCAAATCTGACGCCCTCCTCCCGACTCCGGCCAGACTACTTCCAGGATACTTGGGATGTTGCAATCATAGCGCAGATGCTTGTAGTACGCCCCCTCCATACCAATCTGCACGCTCTTGCTGCTCTCGCTGGGAGGGAACTGGCTCAGATACACGCTGTGGATGGGCCGCTTCCGGTGCGTGATCGCCGTCACCTTCATGTAGTAATCCTTCTTCCCCTCTCCAGTGCACATATAACCGGTATATTCCCCAAAAGATGCCCCACCAACCCGGCGTTCCGTGGATACCTCGCCTTCAATCACAATCTCCGCATAGGCGGGAACTTCCAGATCCACTGTCTTACACTTCACCACTTCTACCGGCGCTCCCTGGAGTCCTCCCGCGATATCCAGCTCGTCCGTCCCAAAAGGAATATTTGTCACTGAAACATAGGCCACACTTGGCGGCGCCCCCACCACTATCGCTGCCGGCATGGGCACGCCCCGCTCCTTGCACTTCATCCAGTGAATCGTCCCATGATGGGTCTGCGCGATCGCCAACCCAATGATATTCCGATCGATAAACTTCCCTCCGTAACAGCCGATGTTCTGCACCCCTGTTTCAATGTCCTTGGTGAACACGTGGGAGGCTGTGGTCCGTAATACCCCGGCAAAACCGGGCGTATTCACCGGTACAGGCAGAATGTCCAGACCTTCCTCTTTCAGTTCCTTCCCCATGTGTACTACTTCCTGGCAGGGAGCGGACTTTACACGCACAGGTTTATGCGGAGAGAGCTGGGCCTGGACCCATTTATCATTGATCTCGCCAACCTCACATCCCAGACCTATCGCATAGATCTCCCGTGATCCGGCCAGGCAAGCCACTGCCACCGAAGCATCATATTTCCTGCCCGTCACGCTGACCACATTGTCGAACAGGAAACCCTTTCGCTCCTCTTCCGGTAAACCGCGGAACTGCAGTTTCACCAGCGGCATGAGCTCGGTCTCCTTGATTATGGGGGCCGAGATCCTCACCAGCTTTCCCTTCTGATCCAGGGCCTCAATCAAATCCCTCAACCCCTTGTAATATGTGTTTGACATGTCCCACTCCTCCTCAAGATGATTGTTACCAGCTTCATTTCAACAGTAGCCCATAGATATCTTTTGCCAAGTCTCTGGCTTCGATGGATTTGGAATTCAGCCACCCGCTCTTTATAGGGGGCAAGAGCAATGGCGTAGTTGCCCCTGGCTACCCACTCCACATGCAGACGAGTATCTCTGGTCAGGATGAGATTTTGCTTGGCAAGATGCCTATGAAAGTCCGGGGTCCCATATAGAGATCTCGGGAATCGTCGAAGCGTTCACAAATTCCTCCCCCCATCTAAGCATTTCAATGGTAAGTATATCAGTAATTATTACAGAGGCATGACCTAACGCTTGGTGGCTTGTTTTTTTATGCTCTTGAAAATCGGGCTTTCAAATACTTTACTCAAAGCAGCACCCGTGTGTGTAAGCATGTGTTTTGATGCAGCATAGTCTGCGATAAATGCTACTTCCAATATTTCTTCGTCAGTGGCACCGGCTGCCTTTGCATTACAGCATTGCTGTAAAAGCCCTCCCCATTCTCCTATCATCATATAGCAACCGATTATGACGAGATATCTAGCCTTGGGATCAAGGATACCTCTTTCGACTAATTGCGTAAGTGCATTATGAGCAAATGTTGATATCATCTCCGGTTTTTTTTCAGTGTACAAATCCAGGTTGCTCGGTCCTTCCGGGTCTTTAAATCCAGGTCTTTGCTGATGCCAGGAGTTTCTCATTTCCTTGGCTGTCTTGGCTGCTTTCATTGCCTTCAGTACCTTTGCTTCTTCCTTTCTCACCATTTTACAACTCCTTTCTCAACAATAGCTTATCCACCGCTTCCGAGCTGCCCATTGGACACTCCATGACGCACTGTCCGCAGTAGTCACCCCGGCTGATGACAATCAGTTCCTGGGCTTGACCGGGATCTCTATCCTTAAGCGCCGCATTGATCTCCGCATACCCTATCTTCTCAGGCATGGGGATGTCCTTCATCCCCAAAGCCTTTTTACTCAAACCCATGGAACCCCACATGCATCGGAATCGGTCGAATTTCGCCACCTCGAAGCGCCTTTCCCCGATCTTCACCACTTCCGCTTCCGAACCGATGGCTTTCGTCGGGCAAACGGCGGCGCAGATGGGCTCGCCGTTGCCCAACTCCCGGCACTTCTCCACATCGCAAAGCCTGGGACCAGAATAGACCGGGTCCGCCTCCAGCGGGGCATTCGTAATGATCGTCCCGTACCTGGCCCGCGGGCCAACTTTCGGTGTCAAGGCCAAGCCGCTCCACCCCAGTTCCCCCACACCGGCAGCCACCGCTGCGTGGATATTGGAAAATTCACTTATAGAGCCGCGTGTATCGAACGTGGAGGCCGACATCGTCGGCACCGCTACATACCCTTCCCTTTCCAGCAGCCGCACCACCTGGAGAGAGGTGCGATCGATGAAGTGCAGACTGGGCAATCCGAAACCATGCCACAAGTAGGAATAGATAACATGCCGGGGTGCCCCATGGTGGGCCATTCGGTTGGCCAACTGCACCCCTAAGCTCAGATTCATCCCCACTGAGATCACGCTCCGCGCACCCGGCAGAAAATCCGCCGGCTTCACCCATTCTGGCTCCTCTTTCAAAGACTCCGCTGACGCCACCTGCATATAGTCCAGACTGTTGGACACCACCAGCTCCCTGATCATCTGCTTTAAGTCCATGATAACCTCGCTTTTATCTCCGGATCCATAATGTCCTTAATTTCCTTGGGCGCCCCCACCGGACAGGAAAATAAACAAAAACCGCAGCCATGACCCCGCCGGAATACCATCCGCTCCAGTTCAAACCTCGGCTCCAGTTGAAGATTTTGAACCAGGACGCCTTCTTGCCCGCTGGAATCGATCTTGCTGTAATCCGGGGTCTCCGTATCGGAAACCTTATCATGAATCTTGTTGCAGGCCTTGAAATTCAGCTTGGCATATTCCATCCGCTTACCCCCGATGACCACTTCCTTCTTTCCCTGGCTCAGGAAGGCCTGCATGGGGCAGGATTTCACGCAAAGGGGAACCCCCGCCCCCAGCTCCATGCATTTCTTGAGGTCGCACAACTTCGGTCCCTCATACATTGGGTCGGCATCCAGCTTAGCAGTGGTCAGAACGGAAACAAACCGCTGACGCGGTCCATTCTCCGGCGTCAAGGCCAGTCCGTTCCAGCCGAACTCGGCCAGCCCGGCGGCCACGCCCGCATGACGGTTGGAAAAGTTCTGCAGGTTATTCTTGGAGTAGCCCACCCCGCTCGCCGCGATCGGCATGGCCACATGGCCCTCTTCCTCCAAAAGTCGCACCACCAGGAGCGCCGCCCTATCCATAAAAAGCAGATTCGAGAGCCCGTAGGCGAACCAGCGGTAGCTGAACATAACATGCCTCAGTTCCGGATGATTGAACCCCCTGATCATAGCCACCTGGGCACCCTTGAACATCTTGATACTCATGGAAACGACGGTTTTGGCACCCGGCAGCAGGTCCCAGGGACGGTGCTCTTCCGGGGCGTTTTCGAATCTCTCCACCGGGGCAAAACCGACATAGTCCATGTCGTTCTGCATGGCCAGCGATCTTATTTTATCTTTTATATTAATATGTTATCCCTCCATTTCCGTCATTCATTCAACCTTCCTGTTCAAAATGGCCCTGATCCTCCCCGGTAATCGGACTATCGGTAAAGCGCACTACCAGGTCTTTCAGCAGCGGATAGTTCGGCAGCGGCTCAATCAGCATCTCCGCCGTCGACGGCGTGTCGCAGGACAGCACCGTCTTCTTGTTCAACCTCACCATGCAGATGTTGCAGATCGCCTTGAGGCGGCAGGATTCGCGAAAGGAAAGGCCGGGATCGAGGCGCTCGCAGATATACCTCAGCGTGTCAAGAACCGTCAGTTTATCCCATCCCTCTGGTGGGACAACGTAGGTCTCATACCGCGATTCCTTATCAACCGTCGGATCAAATCTATAGATGGTTACCTTCGCATCACTAGCCATAATTCTCCTCTACCGGTGCTTCTTTCGGCGCCTCCATCCGGTGCATGTTCGGTACCGCGGTCGATAAAACCATCTTCCCGCCTTCCTGCCTTACAATGATATTCTTCACCCAGTTCCTGTTGTCTGCCGAAGGAAAATCGGTGCGGTAGTGCGCCCGCCTGCTTTCCTGCCTCATCAGCGCCGATGTCGCCGTCAGCTCCGCCAAAGAAATAAGATTCTGCACCTCCAGGGCATCCACCAAACCCATGTTGAAGCATTTCGACGCCCCGGGCACAGAGAGACGCGGCAGGTCCACCTCTTTGATCACCTCCACCAGCTTCAGCGTCTCTTCCAACGACGACTTGTTCCGGATGAGACCGCACTTCTCCCACATGATCGTCTTTAATTTCTGCTTGATCTCGTAACCCGTGATGCCCTCCCGCTTCCCCATAAGGCCCTCCAGGCGCGCCTGCTCCCACGTCACCTGATCCGCCTCCACGGGCAGCCAGTCCAGTTCCTTCGCGGCGGTCGCCGCCTTCTGCGCCGTTATCCAGCCCATCGTCAGGCACCAGCAGATCGCCGGACCTGCGTCTATCCTCTCCGCGCCGTCCATGCCCGCCGCATTCTCTCCGGCAATGAGCAGCCGGGGGATGCTCGATTCGCACTCCTCGTTTACTCGTACCCCTCCACAAGTATAATGCACCGCCGGACCAACCTCAAAGGCCTCTTTCGTCAGATCGATGCCGGCCTTCTTAACCTTGAGGTAGAGTCGGGGAGCGAGATTCTTTAAATTCTCCTCGATCAGATTCATGGGCAGGTGAGAAACGCTGATATACGCGCCGCCGCTCGGGCTTCCCCGGCCCGCCAGGTTTTCCATGTAGATAGCCCGTGAAGTGGGATCCCTGAGCCCCCAACCCTTGGAGAGGGGCAGGTATCTTTCCAGAAAATCTTCGCCGTGAGAATTATAAAGCTTACCGTGCAGATTGTAACGCAGGGAACCTACAGAATAATGATCACGCCCAGAAGGACCGTAACAGTTATAAGGAAAAAATTGGTGAAACTCCATGTCCATGAGTTCCGCCCCCGCATCGTAGGCCAGCGCCATCCCGTCGCCCGTGGCCCCGGAAGGCATGTCCGTCCGCAAAAACAGCTGCCCGCAACCGCCCGTGGTCAGGATCGTCACCTTCCCCCGCAGTACAACAATTTGGCCGTCCGTAAGCGAGACCCCCATTGCTCCCGCAACCTCGCCCCGAAACATGAGCAGTTTGGTGACAAAGAAATCCTCCAGCGGCTTCATTCCCTGACGCATGAACTCCGCCCGGAAGGCCTTCCGCCATTGTATACCACCGCCGATCGCATGCAGTGACCGGGGATAGGTTGACCCAGGCCCCTGAAGTTGCACGAACCGACCATCCTTCTTCTTCGCAAACGTGGCGCCCCACTGTTCCATCTTCGGAACTTCGGTATTCGCCAGATTGACCAGCCGCTCCACCAATTTCTGATTATTGAGGTAAGCACCGCCCTTGAGTACATCCGCAAAATACACATCGGCGTTATCCCGCGGGTCCATGTGCCCCAGGGGGGCCTGCACTCCGTTACCCGCCATAACGGTGGCACCGCTGCGACCCATCGCTCCCTTCGTTACGGCCAAAACATTCAGTCCCAAGATGTGCGCCTCGATTGCGGCCTTGGCACCGGCTGCTTCCGTGCCGATAATCAATACATCCACCTTGATCTCGGGAATAGTCGAAGCGTTCACAAATTCCTCCTTATAAAGGCTATATGGTTGTCTTCCCAGCAGAATACCTTAGATGCTGCGGGATTACTTGGCTAGAGATTTAATCATTTCTATGTTGCGCCTTATCATTTTTCCTGTAAAGCCTGAAGTTGCTGCACTTTCACCAAAAACCTTTTCTCCCGGCAAGGCGAATCGCAAGGGGTCGAGCCCTTCGCCGGTGACGTCGACCCTGGCACTGGGAAGAGAAAAGCCTTTACTTACTACTGTCTGCCCTTCTTTAGAGAGCAACCAGTTACACATGACGGCAGCGGCATTGGGGTGGGGCGCCTTTTCGGGTAAGGCAAATCCGCTGGTCGCACTGACGATGCTCACCCCCTCCCTCACCGGTACCAGGGCTAAGGGCGCACCGGATCTAGTAAATTCATTGACAATTTCTCCACGGGAAGCAATCGCAATGGCGTATTTACCCCGAGCAGTTGCCTCCACCTGGAGGCGGTTATTCCGGTTGAGAGCAACTTCCTGCTTGACTATTAACTCTCTTAAGAACTGGATCGCCTCTTCTTCGTTCCAAATTTCCCGGGCCAGCAGGCTCATCATGTCAGAACCCGCACCATTTATCTGCGGATCATCCATAATGATTTTGCCTTTAAATTGTGGTTTCAAGAGATCTTTATAGGACGTTACTTCTCCGTCTTTTACCAGATCCGTATTGCGTACGATAAATCTCTGGGCATTGCTGAGGAGTCCTATCCCATATCCTTCTTTTTCATACAATGGGATCCGACCTATGCGCCACACTTTGGGGTTCGTCACCTCGGGGAGAACCAGCAGGGACAGCAAAGGTCTCAAAGCAACGACAGTTTTCAAACTCCCGTATATGGTGTTCATACCCATGCCAACAGCGTCGGCCACATAGAGACCAGCATTCTGTTCCGCCGAAAGCCTGGGCGTAATTTCATCCCCCCTGCCAAAACTTTGCCACTCGACGACGATACCATAGCGGTTCTTGAAAGCATCGCTGATGCCTTTCCTGGTGTCGGCACTCCAGGCGGCATACATCCTGACTACTCCTTCTTTTTTTGCCTCCGCCAGGAGGGCGTCCCATTTCTGCTCCCACGCTACTTTGGAAGCAACAACAGCTGTATCTGATGCTCTGGAAGCGGCAGCTAAGGCAAAATCACCCGATGCGTGAGCAATTCCTGCGAAAGCCATTAAAGATAGTGTTAGCCGTAAATACAGTTTCTTAACCATGAGTTCCTCCAATAATTATCAAGCCCATTAGCCGTCAATTATTACTATGAAACTATGTATTTCCAAAAACTTACAAACCATTTGGTGTGTTAATAACACCTCCCTTTAAATTGTCAAGCTGTATCTCATCATTCCTGCCTTTCTATGTTTAAGACTGCGGATATTTCTGCCATCTATCCCTAAAGGCATGATAATCCCCCGGCGGCAGGTCTTCATTAGTCACCCGCTCACGGAAGCGCCGCTCGTATGTCTCATAGTATTCACCCTTGACGGCACGGTCGGCGTCCTCGGCAAACTCTTTGGGCCAGTAACCCAGCTCACAGCCGTGCCAGGGCGATGCTAAATCCAGTTTCCCCAGGCCTTCCTTTTCCCAGATGCCCAGCGCCTCCTCCATGAATTCTTTTTTGGGAAGGTTCAGCGGAGGATAGGGCCATTTCTGGGTGGCATTAATCAGCAAACCGGAACCGCCCGGCACCCCGGGATCACCCGGCATCCCTGCCGCCGGGTGAAATTGGTTGCGCCGCATTCCCTGGCTTAATGGTTCGGGCATATAGGAGGAGTGGAGCGGATGCAGGTCGGTAAACTCGTAAATACGGTTATCCAGATGCGGCTGCGACTTGCTGGCAATGGACCACAACACCATATCCGGGTTACGAACGTCGATATGCTCATCGACAGCCACCGTTATCCCTCCCCGGTGGCCGGCCTCTTCCAGGGTGCGCCATACATCTTTTTGGGCAGTACCGGCTTTGATCTTGATTGCGGTTAATATGGTGGTGCTGAATCCTTCGGCACCGGGAGCTTTGATGATGGGAGCGCCTACCGCCAGTACGTGAGGCATGTTCAGGTCGTACCGGAGGCGCTTATAGAGGAGACCCGTAAACAGCGGGGATTCAGCGGGGCCCGTCCAAATCGCGTCTTGGCGATGAGTGACACAGGTCACGGTCAGATAGGGCTGCAAATCTCCCATGCTTTCTAACCCGCAGACTTCTCCATGGGGGCCTTCGATCATTCTCTCCGCGGTAGAAAGTTCTCCCTCGATGACAATATCGGCATGGGCCGGTACCTCCAGGTCCACCGTCTTGCATTTAACCAGTTCCACCGGCGCACCGGCGATGCCTCCGGCCACACCATATTCATCGACACCATAGGGCAACCTCACAGGGCCGACATAGGTCAGGTTCGGGGGACCGCCAATGACAACGGCAGCCTGAAGCGGGATGCCCCTCGCCCGGCACTTTTGCCAGTGAGTGGCAATGTCCGAATGTACCCCGCCGATATGGATGCCGGCCCTGGTGGGAGCAAAGGTGCTGCAGCGGTAAACACCGACGTTACGGGCACCGGTTTCAATGTCCTTCGTCACCCAGCAGGATGCGGGATTGATGGGACCGGCGTCCCAGCCCGGGTGGCGGATGGGCACCGGCAACTCGTCCAGCCCGCCTTTCTCCAGCAGCCGCTTCCCCATGTATACCACTTCCTGCACCGGACCATGCTTCACCAACTTCGGTTCAATAGGGTGCATAACCGCCTGGGCTGCCTTCTCCAGAACCTCATCCCGGGAGCACTTGAGTCCGACATCATAAAAGCCAAAGGGGGCGTAGGCCACGGGAATATCATACTTCCTGCCCCGGGAATCGAACACGTTCGTGAAGAGAAAGGCCTTCCACTGGGCTGGAGGCAGCCCCCGCCACTGAAGATAAACCAGCGGGACGAGCTGGGTATCCTTGTTTACGGGACTCGTAATGGTGACCAGCTTGCCTGCCTTGTCCAGCGCCTTCAGATACTCGCGTAAACTCTTATAATATGCCATCGATCTCTCCTTAATAAGTTATTTTAAACGCGCGCGAAAAGGGATTCAACGGTTGGCTTCCGGGCGATCACCCCGTCCGTCATGAGGTAATCAAGAAAGGCCTCGATCGTATGCCGCTGCTTCGGACCGAGAACCCACTCGTAGGGGCTGTCTTCCCCTAAAATGAGCCGGTCGACTTCCCAGACCTCCCGGTCCCCGCTTTCCAGCCGGGATGGATCGGCAGCATAATGCGGCGTCAATTCAGCCGCCTTGCGGTAAGCCTCAAGTAAGTTACGCGGGACCCAGGGATGGTCGCGGACGATACGCTCATTGATGACGGTAGTGTGGATGATGGGGAAAATGCCCGTGCGGCGGTAGTAAGCGGACTCTACCTCCGCAAAGTTCGGGAAGAGGCGCGAGAGACCCGGTTGGACCACATTTACCGGCCCCACGGCGACGTGCAACTCCTTGCCCACCACAAGTTGGGCGATATACTGGTTGTAGCCGACGTCCCTGGCCGGTGGCGCAATAACTTCTATTGATACGCCGGCCTTGCGCGCCCCTTCGGAACCATCGTCCCTGATTGTGTACCAGTTGATGTCCTGCGGGCGGACCCCGTATTCGTCGCGCAGTAACCCCCGCACCCAGGTCATGGTCGAGGCGGCGTACATGTGCACACCCACTTTCTTGCCCTTCAGATCAGCAGGCGTCTTGATGCCCGCCCAATCGCCACAGTAGATGCTGCGGTGGCGGAAAGAGCGATAGGGGAAAACCGGAATCGCCTGCAGGGGAGCGCCATTATTAACTTTGGCCTCGACAAAGAAGGCCGTGGAGCACTCGCCCCCGTCGAGCTTCCCTTCGAGAATGGCGTCATGCCGGTTGATCGTCGACGGTTCAGGAAATTTATAGCTGCAGGTGAGGTCAATTCCTTCCGGCTTGACCGTCCCGTCGATCAGGGCCATCACGGACGGACGACGGGCGACGCCGATGGTCATAGATATATCATGTCTATCCATTGCTCCATCCTTATTCAGTAAACGCAGGGTACGGTAAGCCGCGCCCCCGGCCGCTCATTTCAACAGGGGGGCATATATTTCCGCAGCCAATTTGTACCTTGCCGGTAGTTTCTTGAGGTCTTCCTCGTTATCAGGATTGAGATATTTCACTTTGGCATTGCGCACTAACTCGGGGATAAGGAAGTCGGTAGGCAAGTCCTGACGGGCGGTTTGTTGCAGGTTAGCCTTGCTCCAGACCGTCAGTCCTTCCTTACTCATAAACCAGTTAACGAATACCTTGGCTGCATTCGGATGCGGCGCGCGATCAAAATACGAAAGTGTCCCCGAAGCACCGCTGGCAATATATATTCCCTCCCGGGGCAAGACAATTTTGAGTGGCGCACCCGCGGCTAAGAGATCAGCTACAACATCGGGGTATGGTCCCAGGGAGACAGAGTATTTCCCTCTGGCCACCCATTCCACCTGCTGGCGGAGGTCCCTCAATATCAGCGGGTTCTGCTTTACCAGTTGCCGGTGGAAATCGGCGCCGGTAATATGATCCACGGTTACGGCAAACATTTTACCGGTTGCCCCCGAGATGGTGGGGTCTCCCATCACGATTTTGCCGTGCCATTTAGGATCCAAAAGGTCGGCATAGGCTTTAATCTCACCCGGTTTTACCAGTTCGGAGTTGACCACCATGGGGAAAGAAATTCGCGTCCCATGGAAAATGGTATACACCCCTTCATTGTCGACGAAAGGAATCTCACCGTCAAAGTAAGCCTTTGTATTGAGCACTTCGGGTAATATCAAGAGGGGTTTTATGGGCGCCAGGACCCCGGCGGGTTTCAATTCCAGAGTCGGGGTGTTCGGTCCGGACAAAAACAGATCGGTCAAATACAGTCCCGCCCGCCGCTCATTAAAGATCCTGGCGGTTAATTCCCGCCCTGCTCCCGGCAGGAAACCAATTTTTATTCCATATTTCTGCTCAAAGGCGTTCTTGAGCGCCTCTTTGATCGCCGTCCCTCCGGCCGTATAAATGAGCAGCTCGCCTTCCTTCTTCCCCGCAGCCACCGTTCGGTCCCACTCCTTCTGTGCAGAGGCAGGGGAGGAAACAGAGCTTTGCGCCGGCCCGGCGCTCCGCGCGGCTGCGGCTGCCGGTCCGGGACAGCCGCCGTCAATCAACAAGG
>Ga0082335_1004450_pt1 | contig 20982 bp, 18 predicted proteins | sample Subgrocontami58m_FD_72375 | JGI IMG/M metagenome (GOLD analysis project Ga0082335, IMG submission 72375) | Subsurface groundwater microbial communities from S. Glens Falls, New York, USA - GMW37 contaminated, 5.8 m (SPADES assembly) (version 2) ... | reverse complement strand
CGCGTGCTCGCCGCGGCCGGCTTCGAGCTCGTGCCCGTCGCCGACGCGCACCTGTGCTGCGGCTCGGCGGGCACCTACTCGATCCTGCAGCCGGAGCTCTCCGCGCAACTGAAGCGCAACAAGCTCGCCGCGCTGCAGTCGGGCATGCCCGAGATGATCGTCTCCTCGAACATCGGCTGCCAGAGCCACCTCGCTTCCGGCGCGCAGGTGCCGGTGAAGCACTGGATCGTTGCGCTGGAGGAGCGGCTTGCGAAATAGCGGGTGGGTCGCGCGCAAAGAAGCTAGACTGTCGCAGACGAGCTGCAGCCTTGGAAAGGCGTGACCATGGATAATCTGCTTTCGCGTATCAGCGTCAACCCGGAGATCTGTTTCGGGAAGCCCTGCATTCGGGGCACGCGCATCTGGGTTTCGCTCATTCTCGACCGGTTGGCGACGGGCATGAACGAGCAGGAACTGATCGCCGAGTACCCGAACCTCACGCACGACGACATCCTGGCCGCCATCGCTTACGGCGCCACCGTCGCACGCGAACGCATCATTCCCGTTCCGACGGAAAAGGTCGTGTGAAATTCAAGCTGGACGAGAATATCGGCCACCGGGGCGAGGAATTGCTCAAAGCGGCCGGACACGACGTGGTGACGGTGCGTGCCCAGGGATTGAGCGGAACGGAGGATGAAAGACTCCTTACCGTGTGCGCGGGCGAGGAACGTACCCTCATCACGCTCGATCACGATTTCGGGCAAGTGCTGCGCTTTCCCCCGGAGGACTCCAGCGGCATCGTGATACTGGAATTGCCGCCGAGACCGTCGAGAGACATGGTCACGGACCTGCTGAGCGGCTTTCTCGCCGTGCTTGCGCAGGGAACGCCCGGAAAAAGTTGAACATTTGTAAGTGCAACACAAGGCGTGGATTGGCTCCGGGCCACAAAGCGGTGTCAAAAATGACAAATAGAAGAGGGTGACTGCGGGCGTGTTCGAAAGGGGGAAGCAAGCGCGTAGGTCGGGCTGAGGCGATCCGCCGAAGCCCGACAATTGCGGCGATAATGCACCACGTCGCGACAACAACGACAATACGATGCGCGGCTCCCGAGGGGAGGGGTACGGTGGACAAGTTCGACCGGATCTATCAGCTGCATCGCATCCTCGCCGGCAGACGAACGCCGATTGCGCTCGAAGACCTGATGGAACGGCTCGAGTGCTCGAAGGCCACCGCCTACCGCCTGATGCACGCCCTCGAGCACTACCTCGGCGCCCCCGTCGGGCGCGACGGCGAGCAGGGCGGATTCCGCTATCGCCCCGGGCCGGAATCGCAGACCTTCGAGCTGCCGGGGCTCTGGTTCAGCGCCGAAGAACTCCAGGCCCTTGTCGTCTTTCAGCGGCTGCTGCAAGCCTTGCAGCCCGGCCTGCTCGACGAGCACTTGTCGCCGCTCGCCAAGCGCCTGGACGAATTGCTCCAGCACAAGCGCCTCGGCCTCGGCGAAGCCGCGCGGCGCATCCGCATCCTCGGCATGGCCGCGCGGCCGACCGGCGAATGGTTCCAGGTGGCCGCCGGCGGCGTGCTGCAGCGTCGGCAGCTCCGGATCGGCTACCACTCGCGCAGCCGCGACGAGCTGACCGAGCGCGTCGTTTCCCCGCAGCGCCTCACCCACTACCGCGACAACTGGTATCTCGACGCCTGGGACCACCTGCGCAAAGGCTTGAGGAGCTTCTCGGTCGACCGCATCCGCCACGCGACGGAATTGGCCGAGCCTGCCGAGGACATTCCCGAGCACACGCTCGACGAGCACTACGCGAGCGCCTACGGCATCTTTGCTGGGAAGGCCGACAAGACTGCGGTCCTGCGGTTTTCGCGCGAGCGGGCCCGGTGGGTCGCCGACGAACGCTGGCACCCGCGACAGGCCGGGCAGTTCCTCACTGACGGGCGCTATGAGCTGCGGATTCCCTACCGCGAATCAAGGGAGCTGGTAATGGATATTCTGCGCCACGGGGCGGAAGTGGAAGTGGTGGAGCCGCAAGCGCTGCGCGAGGAAGCGGCCGAAGCCTTGCGCCGGGCGTTGGTGCAGTATGGCGCCTGACCCGACGCGGAGCAGGTTGTCGCATGTTTTAAGACTGGCACGTTACAAAATGACCGTATTACCAGCATTGCGTTCCGAATGAAGTACGGTTGTCTGTTTGCCACGCTCGCGCACGTGCGTCAGGACAAGCACGGGAATTGGCATGAGCATCCTTTGGACCAACGTTTACGGGCTGTCGGGGAAATGGCGGCTGGTTTTGTTGCGGCGTTCGATGCCCCAAACCGGGCACGACCCGCGGGGCTGTGGCACGACCTTGGGAAATACAGCGCCGAGTTTGAACCGCATATCAACTCGGCCACCAAGTTCGACTGCCGCGCCCGGTAACAACAGGATCGCCAGCAGTGAACAGTGGTATGACATTCTACATCGCCCATAAGCGAGATTCGGATGGGGAGGTGCAAAGTCTTGCCGCGCATCTGCTGGAAGTTGGAAGTCTAGCGAAATCGTTCAGCGTCAAGATAGGCCTGGAGGAGCAGGGCGAGCTCTTGGGTTTGCTCCACGATCTGGGCAAGTATAGCGGTGAGTTTCAAACCTATCTTCGATCCGCTGTTGGTCTAATCAATCCGGATGAAGATGATTACGTTGATGCGCGCGGCCTAAAGGGCAAGGTGGATCACTCCACGGCGGGAGCACAGCTTGTCTGGGAGGAGCTGTCAAAACAAGGGGACCTGGGACGGATTGCTGGCCAATTGCTAGCCCTGTGCATCGCCTCGCATCATTCTGGGCTGATCGACTGCCTTTCTTCGGACACCAGCCGACCGGTCGAAGACATGTTCACAAGGCGAATCGGCAAGAGGGATGAGAGAACACATCTCCGGGAATCCATGACAAATATGGATGAACCGATCGCCAACCGCTTCCGGGAGTTGGCGAGCGGTACTGAGCTAGTCAATGGCCTGGAGGGGGCCATTCGTAAGATCATGCTCCGCGACAAGATCAAGGGGGTAGACCCGAGCAGAAACCAAATCATCCAATTCAAGCTCGGGCTACTCGTGCGGTTCCTCTTTAGTTGTCTTATCGATGCCGACCGCGTCAACACTGCCGGCTTCGAGCACCCCAGGGCCGAGAAACAGCGGCCCAAGGGCCAGTACCTCGGATGGGATCAACTGGTAGATCGACTGGAAGCACACCTAGTTGCGTTGCCTGAGAAGGAGCCGATCGATAAGATCAGGCGCGACATATCCAAGCATTGCCGCGACAGCGCCGTCCGCGGTAAAGGCATCTACACACTGACTGTGCCGACCGGCGGCGGCAAGACTCTCGCCAGCCTGCGCTTTGCCCTACATCACGCGAAACATCGCGAGATGGATCGAGTGATCTACGTCATACCGTTTACGTCCATCATCGACCAGAACGCCAAGGTGGTTCGCGATATCCTGGAGCCGGCAGAGGATGACCGCGGTCGTGTAGTCCTCGAACATCACTCCAATCTCACGCCGGAACAGCAGGGCTGGCGGGAAAAGATGTTGACCGAGAATTGGGACGCCCCAGTCGTCTTCACTACGAGCGTGCAGCTTCTGGAAGCCCTGTTTGGCGGGGGCACGCGCGGTGCGCGAAGAATGCATCAGTTGGCCAATGCGGTGCTGATCTTTGACGAAATCCAAACCCTGCCCATCAACTGCGTACATCTTTTCTGCAATGCGATGAATTTTCTGGTGGAGAACTGCGGCAGCACGGTGGTGCTATGCACCGCCACCCAACCATTGCTGAACCTTGTCGACCCGAGGAAAGGCGTAATGAAGTTCACTAAGGACAATGACCTCATACCCGACGTAATGGAGCTATTCGATAAGCTGAATCGAGTGACAGTTCTGAATCGGCGCAAGCCGGGTGGATGGACCGAAGAGGAAATCGCGAAGCTTGCCTTGGACGAGGTCGCGCAAAGTGGAAGCTGTCTCGTGATCGTCAACACCAAGAAGTCCGCGCAGCAGCTTTACCGGCTATGCCGAGAAGCTGCTGGAATACAGACCTTTCACCTGAGCACCAGCATGTGCCCTGCGCACCGCAAGGAGGTACTCGACCAAATTCGGAAGCTCCTGATCGACAAGTCTCCAGTGCTCTGTGTCAGCACCCAATTGATCGAGGCCGGAGTGGATGTGGATTTTGGGTCGGTCATTCGCTACACGGCGGGCCTGGATTCCATCGCCCAGGCCGCCGGACGCTGCAACCGCAATGGGCACCGAGAAACAGGACGGGTTCACGTGGTTAATCCGGCGGTGGAAAGCGTTGAGGTGCTTACGGACATTCAGTGTGGAAAAGGTATTACTGAACGATTGCTCTGTGACGTCGAGGCGGGCATCGAGGACTTCGGTGGCAACTTGCTCGCTCCGCAGGCAATGGCGCAGTATTTCAAATACTACTTTTTCGCGCGTCGCAATGAAATGGACTACCCCATCTCGTCGCAGATGATCGGGCGTGAGGACACATTGCTGAACCTTCTCTCTGTTAACTCGTTAGCCGTGAACGAATACGGACGCAACAATGGCACCCCTCCAAACATCTACGTGCGGCAATCCTTTAAGTCGGCTGCCCGTGAATTCAAGGTCATCGATGCGCCGACGCGAGGAATCATCGTGCCTTATGGTGAGGCAGGGCGAGCGCTAATCATTGAACTTTGTTCGGCCTTCGAGGTAGAAAAACAATTCAAGCTGCTACGCCGGGCGCAGCAATATACGGTCAACGTCTTCTCCCACGTTCTGGAACAGTTGCAGAAGAACGAAGCTGTGCATGAAGTCCAGGACGGCGTGGACATCCTCTATCTGTCGGACGCGCGCTATTACAACCTATCGTTCGGCCTGAGTCAGACACCAGAAGGGACAATGGAGGTGCTATATGGCTGAGTCGCGCAACACCAGCATCGAATTCAAGGTGTGGGGCCGCCACGCCCTGTTTACGGACCCCTTGACCCGCATCGGCGGCGAAAAGTGTTCTTATCACGTGCCGACCTACGAGGCGCTGAAGGGCATTGCCAAGTCCATCTACTGGAAGCCTACCTTAATCTGGATCGTCGACGCGGTGCGGGTGATCAACCGCGTCCGCACGCAGACAAAGGGCACCAAACCCTTGGAATTCGGCGGCGGCAACACTTTGGCCATCTATACCTTCCTGGCAGATGTCGAATACCAGGTCAAGGCGCATTTCGAATGGAACCGATATCGACCGGAACTGGCGGATGACCGGAGCGAACCAAAACATCACCTGATTGCCAAGCGGATGCTTGAGCGCGGAGGCCGCCAAGACATCTTTCTGGGTACTCGCGATTGCCAGGGCTACGTAGAATCCTGCGAGTTCGGTTTCGGACCGGGACATTACGACGGCGCCGGAGAACTGGGCTTCGGTCTGACCTTCCACGGTTTCGACTATCCGGACGAGACCGGCGAGAACCAGCTTCAGGCACGGTTTTGGCGGCCCACGATGATCGATGGTGCAATCCGGTTTATCCCACCTGAGAAATGCGATATTCGGAAATTCATCCGGGAAATGAAGCCCAAGCAGTTCAATCCCGGGCGGAATCTCATCGGTGTGGAAGAGGAAATCACCGGGCTGGAGGGCTGACATGAGTTGGATCCAGAAACTCCATGAAACCTACGAGCGATGTGCCGGATTGCCACAGTTCGCCAGCAATCCGTTGCTCCCCATTAGTCACACGACGCAGCAGGCGCACATCGAGATTGTGATTGACGGTTTTGGTAATTTCCGGCGAGCCAACGTGATCGGCAAGGAAGACCAAACGACGCTGGTTCCATGCACCGAGGAGTCTGGGGGGCGGGCGGGGATTAGACCCAAAAATCATCCTCTATGTGACAAGCTCCAATACGTGGCTGGTGACTATCGGCAGTTGGGCGGTGAGGTAACCGCTGGATTCGCCAAAGAGGAGGAGGAACCTCACCGCAGCTATCTGGAGGATTTGGAGGTATGGGGAGCTTCGCCGTACGGTCACCGCAAGGTCGCAGCAGTTCTGACCTACGTTCGAAACAAGCACGTGGTTCATGATCTGGTACGTGAAAGACTCCTGCCTCTGGATTCCCAAGAAAAGCTTCTGAAGAAATGGGACGGTGACAAGAAGGATGTACCGGCGATATTCAAGGTCATACCCGCGGGATCTAGCCCAGAAGATGCATTTATCCGCTGGCGCGTAGAAATCGCCAACGACCCGCAGCCCGCGGTCTGGGAAGACAAAGAAGTCATGGATGCCTGGATTGGTTACTACGCCAGCCAGCAGACCAAACGCGGGCTTTGCATGGTTACGGGTAAGGAAACCATACTGGCAGAGCAACACCCTGCAAAGCTCAGGAATGCGGGCGACAAGGCCAAGCTCATTTCCTCCAACGACCTCAGTGGATACACCTTTCGCGGGCGCTTCATCGATGCTGACCAAGCCTGCGGTGTCGGGTTCGTAGTCACTCAACAGGCCCATAAGGCCTTGCAGTGGTTGCTTGATTTTGAACGTAAGCAGGCCTTCCGCAACGGCGATCAGGTCATCGTGGCCTGGGCCGTATCCGGCGAGTCATTGCCTGACCCGTTCGCCAACTCCGACCAGATGTTTGGCTTGGAAACCGAACAGGAGGACGTGGCACCTAAGTATCAAGGGGATGCCGGTCAGGCCTTTGCCGTCAGGCTGAACAAGTACATCGCGGGCTATCGCGTCCGCCTCGGTTCGACAGATGGAATCGTGGTCATGGCGCTGGACTCAGCTACGCTCGGACGCTTGGCCATCACCTACTACCGGGAATTGACCGGCTCAGAATTCCTTGAACGTATCCAGGCATGGCACCAGGGTAGCGCGTGGCAACAGAATTATGGGAGGCGCAGGCATTTCGTGGGCGTTCCCTCGCCCAGGGACATCGCCGAGGCCGCCTACGGTCGTCAAGTGGAAGGCAAGTCAGGAGGGAAGCTACGTAAGGCCACGGTGGAACGACTGCTCCCCTGCATCATCGAGGGGCATCCCATCCCCCGGGACCTCGTGAAATTAGCAATTCGGCGGGCCTCCAATAGGTCGGGAAGCGATAAATGGGAGTTCGACAGACAACTGGGGATGGAAGTGAATCAATGGGAGAAAAATCTGGGCATCGCCTGTGCCCTGTTCAGAGGACATCACAAGCAAAGGAGTTACAAAATGGCATTGGAGCAGGATAGAACGACAAGGGATTACCTCTTCGGTCGTCTCCTGGCGGTAGCGGATCACCTCGAAGGGAGAGCGTTGTACTTGGCCGACGAGAAACGTGACACCAGCACGGCGAAGCTCATGCAACGCTTCGCCGACCATCCCTATTCGACATGGCGGACCATCGAACTTTCGTTGGCCCCGTACAAGACCCGCCTTCGCTCCAAGCGGCCAGCTTTTCTCGTCGAGATGGAAAAACTCATCGACCAAATAGTTTGCGCCTTCAGCGGTCAGGATTTCATGAGCGAGGCGAGGCTTTCAGGGGAGTTTCTCCTGGGATACCACTGTCAGAGACAAACGCTATGGCCAAAGTCCGAAATGACCAAGGCTGAAGAAAGCACCCAGAACTACACCGATCAGGGAGAGTAGAGATGACGACACTTCATAACAAGATTGACTTTGCGGTGGTAATCCATGTCAAACGGGCCAATCCGAATGGTGACCCGCTTAACGGAAATCGCCCCCGCACCGACTACGATAACTACGGGGAAATGACGGATGTTTGCCTCAAGCGCAAAATCCGGGATCGATTGCTGGAACGATGGGTTGCCGACGGCAAGAACGAGGATGACGGGAACATGATCTTCGTCCAATCGGATGATCGAAAGGCCGATGAGTATAAGAGCCTGAAGACAAGAGCCGAAGCCATTTTGGGCAGCAAGTTGGGTTCCAGCGAAACCGCCAAACTGGCTTGTGAGACGTGGATTGATGTGCGCGCATTCGGTCAATTGTTTGCGCTGAAAGGCAAACAGAAGGCCAAGAAGGGCGAAAGAAACGATGGCGAGGGTGATACCGGAATCTCCATTGGCATTCGCGGCCCGGTCACCGTGCAATCCGCGTTCAGCGTGGCGCCGGTTGACGTCACCAGCAACCAGATAACCAAGAGCGTGAGCGGCGAAGACACCAAAGACGGCAAGAGAAGTTCCGACACGATGGGTATGAAACACCGCGTGGATCATGGAGTCTACGTTTTCTACGGCAGCATGAACCCGCAACTCGCTGAGAGGACAGGTTTCAACGAGGCAGATGCCGAGGCGATCAAACGAGTGCTGCCTAAACTGTTCGAAAACGACGAATCTAGTGCAAGGCCGGCCGGCAGCATGGAGGTGCTGAATGTGGTGTGGTGGCGGCACAATTGTAAGGCTGGACAGTATTCCTCTGCGAAAGTCCACCGCACATTAACTGTCCAGCCCGATGGCGGTCTCAAGTTCGATGGGCTCGTTGGACTAGATCCTGAAATCCTGGGAGGCTTTTAGTCGCGGAGGCATCGATCGAGACAATCGTAAGCGAAAGGTAATGCCGTAACGCGTCAAGTCGGCTAATCCATGGCCTTAGTTGAGACGGACGATCCCATCATGATCTCCGCGCTGGAGCACTACAGCTATTGTCCCCGTCAATGCGCACTCATCCACATCGAGCAGGCTTTCGACGACAACATTTACACCATGCGGGGTCATGCGGTGCACCGCCAAGTGGATGAACCGGGTTGGGAGGCTCAGCCAGGCGCCCGCGCGGAGCGGGCACTACCCGTATGGTCCGACCGGCTGGGATTGATCGGCAAATGCGACGTCGTCGAATTCCGCACCGATGGATCCGTGTATCCAGTCGAATACAAGCACGGTGGAAAACGCGTCAAGCTGCACGACGATCTGCAGCTTTGCGCGCAGGCACTGTGCCTGGAGGAGATGACCGGCAAGCGAATCGACCGCGGTGCAATCTATCATCACAGCTCGCGACGCCGTCGCGAAGTCGCGATCACGGAGGAACTGCGAAGATCGGTTGAGGAAACGATCGCGGCAATTCGTGCCATGATCGCCGCGGGTCACTTGCCGCCACCAGTGAATGACAGGCGCTGCAACGAGTGCTCGCTGAAGGATGCTTGTCAGCCCGAGGCGACCGCAGCGGTCGGCGCGCTTCATGATCTCCGCGCGGGACTGTTCAAACCAGATTGACTGAGATGCGGCTTCCCAATTCCGAACGGGCGGTCGTTGACATCTCAAAGTTGCGGGACTACTGTCTTGATGCCACCCATCCGCGTGGGCGGCACAAGGCGCGGGCATTCGCTGGGGCCCTTAACCTGACCGCGGCGGATGCGGGTGATTTACGGGATGCGATTTTGGCGGGCGTGCAGCTCGCCGGCGCTGTCGAAACCGGTGCGGACGAATATGGAAGAAGGTTCACGGCGGATATTGCGGTGTCGCGTCGTGGGCGATCGGCAGGCGTCCGCACGGCATGGATCATTCGTCGCGGGGAGGATTTCCCGAGGCTGACGAGCTGTTATGTCGTGTGAAGGTGGTGTTGAAATGGATATCTCTATCAAGCTCCTGGATGTCGTGGCCCTTGCCGAGGACTTGCCCGAGAAGAAGCTTCTGCGCGGACAGGTCGGGACGGTCGTGGAGGTCCTCGCCCCGGACGTGTTCGAGGTAGAGTTCTGCGACGACGAGGGTCGCACCTACATGTCCACCGCGTTGAAGGCGTCTCAACTGATTGTCCTGCACTATCGGCCTCAGATCGCTGCTTAATGCAGCAGATCCTCAACACCCTCTACGTGATGACGCCGAATGCCTACGTGCATTTGGAAAACGACACGCTGCGGGTCGATGTGGAACACGAGAAGCGGATACAGGTGCCGCTGCACCATCTCGGCTCGGTCGTGTGCTTCGGCAACATCATGGTGTCCCCCGCGCTCATGCATCGGCTGGCCGACGACGGCAAGAGCCTGGTTCTGCTCGATGGCAATGGCCGCTTCAAGGCGCGGGTCGAAGGGCCGGTGTCCGGAAACATCCTGCTCCGGCGGGCGCATCACGCTCGCGCGGGAGAGCCGGTCTTCGCACTGGAGATCGCCAAGGCCTGCGTGGCCGGGAAGGTGCGTAACTGCCGCCAGGTGCTGCTGCGCGGGGCGCGGGAGAGTGCGGAGCCGGCCGCGAGGGAGGCGCTATCGGCGGCGGCTGAAGAACTCGGGCAGTCCCTACAGCGCCTGGAACGCGCTCCCGATCTCGATGCGCTGCGCGGTTTCGAAGGCGACGCGGCAAAGCGCTATTTCGAGTGTTTGCCGGTCATAGTGCGGGCGGATCAGCGCGGGGCGTTCGCAATGTCGGGGCGCACGCGGCGCCCGCCGCTTGATCGGTTCAATGCGGTGCTGTCGTTTCTGTATTCGATGCTGATGAACGACTGCCGTTCGGCCGCGGAAAGCGTCGGCCTCGATCCGCAACTGGGATTTCTGCACGCAGTGAGGCCGGGGCGCGCGGCGCTCGCGCTCGATCTGATGGAGGAATTTCGCCCCGTGCTGACAGACCGCCTGGCGCTGACGCTCGTGAACCGAAAGCAGGTTGTGCCGGAGGACTTCATCGTGCGGCCTGGCGGCGCGGTCACGCTCGAGGAGGGGGCGCGCAAGCTGGTGGTGTCCGCCTATCAGGAGCGCAAGCAGGAAACGCTCACGCATCCGCTGCTTGAGTCCAACGTTGCGATCGGGCTCCTGCCCATGCTTCAGGCGCGGTTCCTTGCGCGCGCGATCCGTGGCGAGATCGAAGGGTATGTACCATTCCTGATGCGCTGAGGGCAGCATGCTGATCATCGTGACCTACGACGTATCGACCGAAACGCGAGCGGGCCGGAGGCGATTGCGGCGCGTCGCTAAAGTCTGCGAGGGCATCGGACAGCGGGTACAGAAATCGGTTTTCGAGTGCCAGGTGAACGAAATGCAGAACGAAGAGCTCGAAAGAAGATTGCTGGCCGAAATAGACGAGAAGGAGGATAGCCTGCGGCTCTATCGTCTGACCGAACCGGCGGATATCCATATCAAGCAGTTCGGGAATTTCCGGTCGGTAGACTTCGAGGGTCCGCTGGTGGTGTGATGCGCGGAGTTACAGTGAAGGTAATTCGCCCTGGGGTTCGCGCGAGTCCTAACGCATTGTGCTGGCTGATCATTCCGGACCGCACGGCGCGTGAGGTCGACGCGTTCGGGGGCGGTCGCGGGCGGTTCGCGGAAGATTTCGCTTTCGCTCAGACGAATCAAGAAGTTACTGCGTGAGCGTTGCGCCCGCCGCGTGCAGCGGGCGAGGATTGAAACGCGAGCGAGCCGCGGTAGAGCGCGTCCAGCTCGAGTTGCGCCCGCCGCGTGCAGCGGGCGAGGATTGAAACATCCTCGAGGAGGCCGCGCATGGATAACAGCCGGTGTTGCGCCCGCCGCGTGCAGCGGGCGAGGATTGAAACACGTATCGTCCGATGTGCTTCGGGCTGGCATGGTGGTTGCGCCCGCCGCGTGCAGCGGGCGAGGATTGAAACATGATGTCCTCGTGTTGTGGGGTTGCGGTGGCCGGGTTGCGCCCGCCGCGTGCAGCGGGCGAGGATTGAAACAGCTCGCTGGCGACGCAATGCATGCAGACGTGTGGTTGCGCCCGCCGCGTGCAGCGGGCGAGGATTGAAACACGGTATGGCCTCCAGGCGTCGCAGTTCGGCGAGGTTGCGCCCGCCGCGTGCAGCGGGCGAGGATTGAAACACGATGGCGCGCTCACAGGCGAGTGCCCGCAGCGGTTGCGCCCGCCGCGTGCAGCGGGCGAGGATTGAAACAGGCAGTCCTTGAGCCACGCGCCCGCCTGATCCGGTTGCGCCCGCCGCGTGCAGCGGGCGAGGATTGAAACGCGCTGACATCCTTGTCGTAGGTGCCGAGCAGGTGGTTGCGCCCGCCGCGTGCAGCGGGCGAGGATTGAAACGCGCCGACATCCTTGTCGTAGGTGCCGAGCAGGTGTTGCGCCCGCCGCGTGCAGCGGGCGAGGATTGAAACGGTTTAGCCTTCCATCGCCAGCGACAAAGCCAAGGTTGCGCCCGCCGCGTGCAGCGGGCGAGGATTGAAACGCATGAATCGCCTGATGCACAGTGTCCATGCCGGGTTGCGCCCGCCGCGTGCAGCGGGCGAGGATTGAAACACGAGCGTGCCATGCAGGCCCTGCGCGCTCGAATGTTGCGCCCGCCGCGTGCAGCGGGCGAGGATTGAAACGAGATCTTCCGCAAGGTGCGCGACCGGCTGCAGAAGTTGCGCCCGCCGCGTGCAGCGGGCGAGGATTGAAACATCGCATTGGGCAAGCGGCTGTGAAATCCAGCGTCGTTGCGCCCGCCGCGTGCAGCGGGCGAGGATTGAAACAAGCCCGTGTGCCCGCATTTTTCGCACGGCATCGGGTTGCGCCCGCCGCGTGCAGCGGGCGAGGATTGAAACGCCAGACCCGCGCGCACCAGCACCGCGTCCCACGTTGCGCCCGCCGCGTGCAGCGGGCGAGGATTGAAACCTCGCCCGCGCCGGCTACCTGCAGATCGTTCGCGGTTGCGCCCGCCGCGTGCAGCGGGCGAGGATTGAAACGCTGCCCGACGGCGCCGAAGATGTCCGAGCCGAAGTTGCGCCCGCCGCGTGCAGCGGGCGAGGATTGAAACATGCGGTGGGTGCTGCTGCTCGGCCTGTACAACGGTTGCGCCCGCCGCGTGCAGCGGGCGAGGATTGAAACCGATACCCGACTTTGATACCGTGCATGACCTGGGGTTGCGCCCGCCGCGTGCAGCGGGCGAGGATTGAAACCCTACTTCGACGACGAGGTGGCCGCCGTCAAGGCGTTGCGCCCGCCGCGTGCAGCGGGCGAGGATTGAAACGAGTATTCGCGGCTGTACCCGCGCTGGATCATCGGGTTGCGCCCGCCGCGTGCAGCGGGCGAGGATTGAAACCATTGAAGCGGCCGCTTCCTCTCTCGTCGGGCGCTGTTGCGCCCGCCGCGTGCAGCGGGCGAGGATTGAAACCTCATGTTCCCGCACGACATCCTGCACGCCATCGTGTTGCGCCCGCCGCGTGCAGCGGGCGAGGATTGAAACGTGGCGTAGTCCGTCTCGATGCCGAGCACCACGAAGTTGCGCCCGCCGCGTGCAGCGGGCGAGGATTGAAACTTGTAGAGCTTGCGGTTGCCGGCGGCGTCCTTCGTGGTTGCGCCCGCCGCGTGCAGCGGGCGAGGATTGAAACTCGTACCTCAACACGCGGATGCCGTGACGTCTGGTTGCGCCCGCCGCGTGCAGCGGGCGAGGATTGAAACAGCGTGTCGCGCAGCATGTCGGTCAGGTCGCGTATGGTTGCGCCCGCCGCGTGCAGCGGGCGAGGATTGAAACACCAATGCGGCGCGCACATCTGCGAGCACAGCCGGATGTTGCGCCCGCCGCGTGCAGCGGGCGAGGATTGAAACAAGCTAGGGCCGGCGCGCTCTGGACAGACACCGCGTTGCGCCCGCCGCGTGCAGCGGGCGAGGATTGAAACTGCTTTGTCACGGCTACCTGCTCACCAAATTCACGTTGCGCCCGCCGCGTGCAGCGGGCGAGGATTGAAACTTCCACGCCCCCCAATGGCGCCGCAGGTTGGCCAGTTGCGCCCGCCGCGTGCAGCGGGCGAGGATTGAAACATCGAGCTGCTGCCGCACATCAAGGGCGACTGGGGTTGCGCCCGCCGCGTGCAGCGGGCGAGGATTGAAACATCGCGAACATCTGCTCGGGCTTGGGCGCACCGCCGTTGCGCCCGCCGCGTGCAGCGGGCGAGGATTGAAACAAGGTGAGCGGCAAGATCAACGGCCTGCTTTCCTGGTTGCGCCCGCCGCGTGCAGCGGGCGAGGATTGAAACAGCGACACGCCCTCGAGCGGCATGAAGGCGATCACGTTGCGCCCGCCGCGTGCAGCGGGCGAGGATTGAAACATTGCCGCGTCGAGCTGCGCGAGCGAGCCGCCCAGGTTGCGCCCGCCGCGTGCAGCGGGCGAGGATTGAAACATGTTTTCTCCTCGCGGGTGGGGGTGGGGGTGGGGGTTGCGCCCGCCGCGTGCAGCGGGCGAGGATTGAAACCCGTTCGAGCTGAAGTCGATCGCTGCGGACGGAAGTTGCGCCCGCCGCGTGCAGCGGGCGAGGATTGAAACCGGGTATGTACGCAAGCGTCGGGATGCTCGCTTATGTTGCGCCCGCCGCGTGCAGCGGGCGAGGATTGAAACCGCTCCACGTGTTTGTCAGAATCGAGACGCCGTTGTTGCGCCCGCCGCGTGCAGCGGGCGAGGATTGAAACACCGCTGGCGTGACGGCAACGTGATCGGCACCGAGTTGCGCCCGCCGCGTGCAGCGGGCGAGGATTGAAACGTTCGCGCAACGGGCGAATTCAAGCGGGTCTCCGGGTTGCGCCCGCCGCGTGCAGCGGGCGAGGATTGAAACATCTACAGTTGGGACGCACAATGATCCGGGTCGTCGTTGCGCCCGCCGCGTGCAGCGGGCGAGGATTGAAACTTGCTCGGGTAGAACTTGCCCGCAGTGTTGTCCGGTTGCGCCCGCCGCGTGCAGCGGGCGAGGATTGAAACGTTGAACGTTGTTTTCACCGCCTTCCTTTCGCTGGTTGCGCCCGCCGCGTGCAGCGGGCGAGGATTGAAACAGCTTCTCGGGCTGGGCGTAACAGGTGATCAAACGGTTGCGCCCGCCGCGTGCAGCGGGCGAGGATTGAAACATCATCCGATCCCAGCCCACCAGGACGCGATCGACGTTGCGCCCGCCGCGTGCAGCGGGCGAGGATTGAAACGACGTGTCGCTCCAGGTGATGCCCGGCGAGGCGCCGGTTGCGCCCGCCGCGTGCAGCGGGCGAGGATTGAAACCGCCATTATGATTGTCACTAGCGCCGCCGCCGGTTGCGCCCGCCGCGTGCAGCGGGCGAGGATTGAAACGTGTGCCCCGCGATGCAGATCCAGCCCGCCGCGTGGTTGCGCCCGCCGCGTGCAGCGGGCGAGGATTGAAACCCGGACAGCTATGTCATCAATCCGCTGATCGGCGGTTGCGCCCGCCGCGTGCAGCGGGCGAGGATTGAAACCAGGTAATCACCTTCGGTACGACGCTCGCCACCGCGTTGCGCCCGCCGCGTGCAGCGGGCGAGGATTGAAACGAGCATCGGCACCGCGGCAAGCCGGAACACGTATGTTGCGCCCGCCGCGTGCAGCGGGCGAGGATTGAAACCTTCTGCAACGCGGCGAGTTCCGGGACCAACTGTGTTGCGCCCGCCGCGTGCAGCGGGCGAGGATTGAAACGCGGCCATTGCGTGGCCTCGCCGGCCGGAAGCGCAGTTGCGCCCGCCGCGTGCAGCGGGCGAGGATTGAAACGCACCGACCACGAAAAGCACGCGTACTGGCGCCAGTTGCGCCCGCCGCGTGCAGCGGGCGAGGATTGAAACACGCTTGGAACTGGCCTTCCGCCACTTGTATTTCGTTGCGCCCGCCGCGTGCAGCGGGCGAGGATTGAAACACCAACTCCGAGAATCCGGCCTCCCAGGCCGAAGGGAGTTGCGCCCGCCGCGTGCAGCGGGCGAGGATTGAAACTGCTCGGAGAGCTTGGGCTCGGTCAACTGCACACGTTGCGCCCGCCGCGTGCAGCGGGCGAGGATTGAAACCTCGACTATGGGAAGACGATGCGCAGCGTGCCGTCGTTGCGCCCGCCGCGTGCAGCGGGCGAGGATTGAAACATCGTCGACAACAATCAGAGCGGCATGCTCGTGAGTGTTGCGCCCGCCGCGTGCAGCGGGCGAGGATTGAAACTCCAGCACAGCTTCGTGCAGGAGTGCGTTCAGGAGGTTGCGCCCGCCGCGTGCAGCGGGCGAGGATTGAAACTCGAACACGGTCGGCAACGTGCCGCCCGGATGGTGTTGCGCCCGCCGCGTGCAGCGGGCGAGGATTGAAACACTTGAGCGATAGATGGCCACCATCGACGAACTGGTTGCGCCCGCCGCGTGCAGCGGGCGAGGATTGAAACGCCTACCTGCACCAGGGCGAGCGCGTGAGCACCGGGTTGCGCCCGCCGCGTGCAGCGGGCGAGGATTGAAACAGAAGCACGGCTCCATGCGCTCCGACAGGCTCGCGTTGCGCCCGCCGCGTGCAGCGGGCGAGGATTGAAACGACCCGGACGACGTCGAGCTCATGCGCCAGCGGGGGTTGCGCCCGCCGCGTGCAGCGGGCGAGGATTGAAACGGCAAGGCCGATGTCTACCGCGCGACGCTGCTCGCGTTGCGCCCGCCGCGTGCAGCGGGCGAGGATTGAAACTCGATTGCCCAACGATTCACGACGATGGATTTCGAGTTGCGCCCGCCGCGTGCAGCGGGCGAGGATTGAAACAACACGGTCAGACGCTCCGGAGCGAATTTCACGGGTTGCGCCCGCCGCGTGCAGCGGGCGAGGATTGAAACACGATGGCATCGAGGACGGCCAGCGCCTCGTGCAGGTTGCGCCCGCCGCGTGCAGCGGGCGAGGATTGAAACGACACGACGCGGTCGCTCGGCACCATCAGCGTGAGTTGCGCCCGCCGCGTGCAGCGGGCGAGGATTGAAACGGTCTGCGGCAGGTACATCGAGTTGAGTACCCGCGTTGCGCCCGCCGCGTGCAGCGGGCGAGGATTGAAACCACCGTCGCTCAATCGGTAGTCGCACGCTAGCTCGTTGCGCCCGCCGCGTGCAGCGGGCGAGGATTGAAACGCGCCGTGGAATGGAGCGGAGGCGACTCCGACGCGTTGCGCCCGCCGCGTGCGGCGGGCGAGGATTGAAACACCATGCGCCGGAACTGGCTCTGCAGGAACACCGGGTTGCGCCGGCCGCGTGCGAAAATTGAAACACTACTGCGATGCTGACTGACATCAAGCTGAAGCTGTTGTGTCGGTCACGTTCTGCGGGCCGGGATTGAACCCGAACGTGTCGATCTGTGCCGGCACATGGAACGTAGAGGCAGAGTCGCTGCGTGCCATATTCGGCCGAGGTGATTCTCGAATCGTCGACCCATGAGCGCGAGATTGAGTGATACTTACGACTGACGGAGGTGCCATGGGCGTATTCTCAATTGAGCAACTGATCGAGAGTCCGGTCGCGCTGATCGCGGAAGCGGAAAGCGGACAGGTGGCGGTCGTCACCAAGGACGGGCGCCCTCTGTTCCTGGCTGTACCCTACGATGAACGTCTGGCGAAGGAAGAAGTGCACGTCGCGGTGGTTGTTCGCCTCTACGAAACCGAAGTCATCAGTCTCGGCAAGGCAGCAAGAATGGCCGGGCTTTCGCTCAGCGAGTTCATCGACCGGCTCGGGGCGCTGAATATTCCGGTAATACGATACCCGGCCGAGGATCTCAAGCGAGAGATCGCGGAGTTTGGCTGATACTGCGGTCGCGGATGCCGGTCCACTAATCGTCTCCTCGAACATCGGCTGCCAGAACCACCTCGCGGGCGGCGCGCAGGTGCCGGTAAAGCACTGGATCGTCGCGCTGGAGGAGCCGCTCTCCCGGGGGGACCCCGGGAAAAGTTGAACTTTCATGCGTGCAACACAAGGCGTAGACTGGCTCGGGACGATAATTGCGTGTCAAAAATGACAAATTACCCCGGTCGCCGCGCGACGGCTTGGCGTTGGTTTCCAGATGGCGGCGCCTAACGAGTATTGAATGACCCACTCCTGTCATTCCGAGTGGTCCACGCCCCGGCGGGGCCGGAAGCGCGCAAGAACTTTCCCAGCGAGAAAAATGCTTTGCGCCCTTTCAGGGGCCTTAATTCGTGCGTGCTGAATCAATGGCTTACATTTACGTTCTTGGGAGTGGGCGCATCAGATTGGCTGAACTACATTGGTACGAGGCGCACGGGCTCGGAAAGAAAGAAATCAAGCGGAAATGCTACCTGGACTGAGATCATGAAACGACACAAGACCAAATCGTCGCATTTCGCGGTGTGCATCAAGAACACGGGTTATCCAGCCGCTCTGGAGCTGCATAAGATTTACCGCGTCATTGCGGACGAAGACGCGGCCGAGGATGGGGACATCCGGGTGATTGATGAGAGTGGCGAAGACTATTTGTATCCCGCCGCCTGGTTTGTGGAAGTGAAACTTCCGCAGTCCGTACAAGAGTCTCTCCTTCACGCTGCGTAAGCCGCGCCGCATGACGTAACGCAGGCAATCCTCAATACCCTATCGCCGCTCCGTCGCTGCGCGGATCGGCGCCGCCGATGCGCGTGCCGGAGGCCGGGTCGATGGTGATGCCGTGCGCGTGGCCGGCGAGCTCCATCCAGTCCGGCCAGCGGTTCACGGTGTGGCCGCGGCGCGCGAGCTCCTCGATCGTCGATTCGGGGAAGCGCCCCTCGATGTTCAACTGGTCGCGCGGTTCGCCGAGCGCGAAGCGCCCCGAGAGCCAGCGCGGCATCTCGAGCACCTGCTGGATGTCGAGGCCGAAATCGATCAGGCCGACGTACGATTGCAGGTGGATCTGCGGCTGGCCGTCCGCGCCCATGCAGCCGAGCAACTGCCACAGCTTGCCCTCGCGCAGCGCGACTGAGGCAATCAGGGTGTGCATGGGCCGCTTGCCGGCCTCGAGCCGGTTGGGGTGCGCGGGGTCGAGCGAGAAGTACGCCGAGCGGTTCTGCAGCACGATGCCCGTGTCGCCCGCGACCACGCCCGAGCCGAAAATGAAATACAGGCTGTGGATGAGCGAGGCGGCGTTGCCTTCGGCATCGACCGCGCAGACGTACACCGTGTCGCCCTTGAGCGAGCCGTACGAGGGAACTTCGTCCCAGGGAATCGCGCGGTCCATGCGGATGAGGCGCCGGCGCTCCTCCGCGTAGGCCTTGGAGACGAGGCGCTCGGCCGGGAACGCGGAGAACCCGGGGTCGGCGAGCAGCGCATCGCGGTCGCAGTAGGCGATCTGCTTCGCCTGCACCAGCAGGTGCGCGAGGTCGGCGCCGCGCGGATCGAGCTTGCCGATCTCCCAGGGTTCGACGAGGTTGAGCATCTCGAGCACGGTGAACCCCTGCGTGGGCGCCGGCGTCTCGAAGATCTCGACACCGCGGTAGGTCCCGCGCAGCGGCTCGCCCCAGCTCGATCGCTGGGCGAGGAGGTCGGCCGCGTCGAAGAATCCGCTCTGCGCGCGGGCGAAGGCCGCGAGCGCGCGGCCCGTGTCCCCGCCGTAGAAGCCCGCCTCGCCCGCGGCGCCGATGTCCTCGAGCACGCGCGCGAGGCCCGCGTTGCGGATGCGCTCGCCCGTGCGCGGCAACGCGCCGCCGGGCGCGAACAGCGCGAGCGCATCGGCGTTGAACGCGCCCTCGGCGAAGCACGTCTCGATGAAGCTCGCGAGCCGCGCAGTGACAGGGAAGCCGTCGCGCGCGTACTCCACCGCAGCGGCGAGGTCGCGCGTGAGCGCGAGGCGCCCGTATTCGGCGTGCGCCGCGCACCAGCTCGCGACCGCGCCGGGAACCGTCAGGGTCGCGGGCAGCACGCCGCGCGTGGGCACCTCCTGCATGCCGCGCGAGCGGAACCAGTCGATGCCCGCGCCGCGGGCCGCGCGGCCGCCTCCGTCGAGATAGCGCACGCGGCGCGACTTTGCGTCGTAGATGAGCCAGAACGCGTCCCCGCCCACCCCGGTCATGTGGGGATAGAGCACCGACAGCGCGGCGCTCGCGGCGATCGCCGCGTCCACCGCCGACCCGCCCGCACGCAGCGCGTCGACCCCCGCTGCGGAAGCGAGCGAATGCGGCGAGGCGACCATGCCGCGCACGGGTCGGCACAGGCGGGACCCGACAGGTTGCCGTGATTTGCCTTTGCCACTCTCCCGATTTTGGAAAGTTGCAAAGTTGCAACTTTCCAAAATCGGGAGACGTATGCAAACCCGAAATCTTTGCCCGGTCTGACAATACCCGGACGATTGCACGCGCATCCAACCGCTCGGCTATCATCCGTTCATGAACGACACCCCGCGCGCGAAGGGCGACGTCGCGCAGCTTGCGCGGCTCGCGCGGTTCGTGTCGCCGCACCGGCGGCGCATCGCGGGCGCGCTCGCCGCGCTGGTGGTGGCCTCGGGCTGCGTGCTCGCGCTCGGCCAGGGACTGCGCGCGGTGATCGACGCGGGCTTCGGCTCGGGCGACCCGCAGAACCTGAACCTCGCGCTCGCCGGCTTCGTGCTGGTCGCGGTGGTGCTCGCGGTAGCGACCTGGTTCCGCTTCTACCTGATGATGAGCACCGGCGAGCGGGTCGTGGCCGATCTGCGCCGCGCGGTGTACGCACACGTGCTGTCGCTGTCGCCTGCGTACTTCGACTCCGCGCGCACCGGCGAGATCGTCTCGCGGCTCACCAACGACACCACCCAGTTGCAGCAGGTGATCGGCTTCGGCATCTCGATGTTCCTGCGCAGCGCGCTGATGTCGCTGGGCGCGGTGGTGCTGCTTTTCGTCGCGAGCGTGAAGCTCGCCGCGCTGATCGTGCTCGGCATTCCGGCGACGCTCGTGCCCATCCTGCTGATCGGGCGGCGCGTGCGGCGACTTTCGCGCGAGAACCAGGACCGCGTCGCCGACGTCTCGGCCCACGTGGACGAGTCGATCCACGAGATCCGCACCGTCCAGGCCTACGTTCACGAGGAGGCGGACCGCGAAGCGTTCGGCCGCGCCACCGATGCGGCGCTCGAGGCGGGGGTGCTGCGCGTGCGCGTCAAGGCGTGGCTGATATCGCTCGTGATGCTGATCGGTTTCTGCGCGGTCGGCCTCATCCTCTGGATCGGCGGCCAGGACGTGCTCGCGGGCCGCATGACGGCGGGCGAGCTCTCGGCGTTCGTGTTCTACGCGGTGCTGGTGGCCACGGGCGCGGCGACGATGAGCGAAGTCTGGGGCGAGATCCAGCGCGCCGCGGGCGCGACCGAGCGCCTGATGGAGCTGCTCGATACGCGCTCGGAAGTGGCCGGCCCCGCCCCTCCCGTGCGC
>Ga0082335_1004447_pt1 | contig 21003 bp, 25 predicted proteins | sample Subgrocontami58m_FD_72375 | JGI IMG/M metagenome (GOLD analysis project Ga0082335, IMG submission 72375) | Subsurface groundwater microbial communities from S. Glens Falls, New York, USA - GMW37 contaminated, 5.8 m (SPADES assembly) (version 2) ... | reverse complement strand
ACTGTAGGGCCTGGGATCCCCCCGGTTGAGACGAGCCAATTCCATTTTCCATAAATAGTTGACGCGGACTGACCTGCGAGATCGAGATCCATCTCATCACTGCACGACCACACCATCAAGCTGATGAGTAGAGTTATTGTTATGCTCGATACGCGTTTTATTGAATGCCCTTTTTTCGTCGTGCTGATTGATGTTACGCAACGGCTTGTCATCCAATCGCTCTATCATTTCCAAGTAGGCTTCATGTCGCTCCGATGGAGCTTTATGCTATTTGTACTCGCCGTTTCTATAAACATTTCGCCCCCGACAAAGTCGGGGTTGCAAAAGCATGTTAACTCCGCTAGGAGTGAAATGTTTATAGAACTGTATCTTTCTTTCTGAATCGAGCTCCGATAGGAGCGGCATGAAATCATGGCAATGCGTAACATCAGCGGTCATGAAACTTCGTTTCACCACCATGAATGAAAATGTAGGGACGTGGGCTTGCCCCTCTACGAGGTCGTAGACCGTCCCAGCCTTGCGCCACAAGGGACACGGCAAGCCGATGTCCCTACAAAGAATCCCTATTTTCATAGCAGTTACTGATTTCAAGACTAGAAATCTCCGCCCTAAAATTTCACGTTCAGGTTCACCACCGGATGCAACGGAAAAAGATCTGGTCCATCAAATGTCGCTCTCCACTTCAGTCTGTTATCGGGACTGTCGCGCAACTCCCACGCAAACGGATCGAGCAAACCATAACCGTTGAGCAGACGAAGCGTGGCTTGAAATGGCAAACCCCACCACGAGAATCTGTGAGTCGCTCGCAACTCAAGACGTTGAAAACCGGGCAAGCGTCCGCCGTTCAAATCAAAGCTGCTTGATTTCTCATACGTGACTCTGGGTGGAGAACCGCTGAATGTTGTTACTTGTGGGAGTAGCGAAGGAGATTGGTTTGACGAGAGCAGACACAGCGCTCCCACATTCCAATTCTCGTTCAGCGAAAATGATATCGACGCGTACACTTCATGTCTTCGATCAAAACGGGATGCGTACGGTTTTCCGTCGTTCAGTTCCGCAAATCTGTTCCTTGCCCACGCGAGCGTATAGCGAATCGTGCCGGTGAAATCGCCCGTCCTTTTGCTGAACGTGAGTTCGGCTCCGTAGTTCGTTCCTTCGCCAAACAGAATCGCTTCGTCAAAAGCGACGCGAGTTGTATCAAATGCGAACTCGTGAAGCTTCTGTGTGACTCTGTAGTATGATTCAATTGCTAGTGTGTATTTATTCTCATCAAAGTTCTTTTCCATCCCCAGAGAGAATTGAAGCGACGTTGATGGGTGAATCTTTTCAGTGGATGGATACAGGAAGATCGTCGGAGAAAAAAGAAAGATTCCGCTATGACGATACGGATGAACGAATTGATTCACTGACGTGAACGATGAATACAAACGCGTGTCATCATCGAGTGATACGAGCAATGAAAAACGAGGATCAATTCCTGAGAACGAGCCTTGGCTCGTAATAAACGATGTCGCACGCGCACCTAACTCTGCGGAAACCGATTGCGTCAACCGCCATTGATCTTGGAAGTACACTGAAAGCTCCCATGAAGAACGTCCGCTCAGCGCTACAGGTGCAATTTGAGTCGAGAACTCGCTCATCGTTCCCGTTATTCTGTGATGAATAAGCTCAACACCGCCGCGCACCGTATGATGCTCGTCGTAGAAATGTTCTGCGTGCGCACGCAACGCAGCGTCTTCGATGCTGTAGTTTGAAGGAAACGCTTGAGTATTCCCGAATCCCGTAAGCCGATGCTCAACATCGAAGCCGTAATAAGTGTAGATTGCAGACGCGTGAACGAAAAGCGAGGGCGAAACAATGCCAATCCATCGGAGATTTGCAGCAGCATTTCCCCACCGGAGCGTGTTGAGAAGTTGCCCACCAGCATCGGCAATATTGCGGTCATACGTATCCCGCCCAAAATATCCGCTGAGGAACAGGCGGTGATTGCCTGCAAGCTGATGACTCACTTTCGTCATAAGCTCGAGAGAATTCAAATCGCTTGGCGTTTCGCTGCTATTGTATCGCGGAAAGAAAATGTCGGGATAACCCCTCCTTCCTGAAATCACAAATGTTGTTCTCTCAGCAATCGGACCCTCGATCATGAGATTCGAGCCGAGCGAGCCGACACCGGCCGTTCCAGACACCCGCTCAGCTAACCCGCTGCGAAGCGTAACGTCAAGAACGCCGCCGATGCGGCCGCCGTAGTACGGAGGAGCGCCGCCGGCAAGCACATGCACATCGCGCAGCGCGTCGGTGTTAAACGTGCTCATCACTCCGCCAAAGTGGGATGGGTTGTAGATTCTCGCGCCTTCAAGGAGATAGTGATTGTGATCGGATGGCGTTGCCCGAATGTACACGCCCCGCGAGATTCCTTCCGACGCAGCAAGTGCGGAACGTTGTCCCTCGACTGTGATTTCTTCAAGCTGTACATCTTGTTGGCACAAAGATAAATCATGAACAATGGCTGTGCCCGGTTGAAGTTTCACCCGCTCATTCTTCGTTCGATACCCAACGGAACGAATGATGAGCATATAGCTGCCCGGCTGAATGTTGCGCAGAGAAAAGAATCCAAACTGATTTGTCGAGCAGACGCGGTAGGGCGTTTCAAGATCGTGGTCTGCGTCGGCATAAAGATAGACGTTTGCGCCGGCGACCCATTCGCCCGTGAGAGAATCGGTGACCGTTCCGCCGAGTGTTGAGGCGGAGTCGGCTGACTCGATCCGATGCCGCTCAAGCAGTACCTGGTCCCCGATCACCTTCCACCGAAGCTGTTGTCCGTCAATCAGTCGTTCAAGTGCTTGTTCAAAATTGCACTCGCTGCACTCCGTCGTCACATGCTTTCCGTCAACATCTTTCTCAAGATAGATGAGAGGCACCGAATACCACCTCAGCAAAGAATCGAGGGCCGCCCGAAGCTCCGTCTGTCGAAAGCGGAACGAGTGGACAGATTCACGATCCTGCGCAACGACTTCCGACATCGCCGCGACCGCGCAGAACAGACTAATAAATAGTGTACGCCTGATTCTCATGTCTGAACTTTTTGCCTGTTAATCCGCACAACGCGTTCAGCGCGTTTTCTGCCGTTGCAGCGCCGAGTGTTCCCGTGATGATTTCATCGCGAAGAACGCGGTCGTTGATGTTGATTGTAATGTCGAATCGCATTTCGATTTCGCGGCATGCCGCCTCGAACGAAGTTCGGTTAAAAAAGAGCTTGCCTTGCATCCAGCCGGGATAATCAGGAGAAGGCATGTCGGCAATTCGTCGCGGAAACCCGTTTTGCGCACACATCGCCATCTGGTTTTCCGTCAGCGTCAGCGTGCTGTCCTTTGCGGAGACTCGTACGATTCCATGAATCACCGCAACCTCAAGCGTTCCATCGCGCACCCGAAGATTGAATTCCGTCCCGACGACCTGAACCTCGGCGCAGCTTGTCGAAACGATGAAGGGTGTCTGATTCCGCGGCACACGGAAATGCGCTTCGCCTCTGAGCGAGAGAAGACGGAGTTCGTTCGATTGGAATTCCTGTACGACCAGATCGCTCGCGTAGTTCAACGTGACATTCGTACCATCGCTAAGAGAGATTTGCTTTTGTTGACCTCTCGTCGTTGTGAATGTGTTGGCAGAGATTTCTCGAGCAAGGAAGAAATAAATGTAGGCCCCGGCCACCACGACAGCGACAAGCAGTGAGGCAAATGCCATACGGGGAATCAATCGAGTGCGAGTGGGTTGAACTGCGTGTTCACTCGTCGCCAGTTCGCGTTGCAGGCGGAGCCATTGAGGGTGGGTTTCGGGATCTTGCGCACGAAGGCGTGCGAAGTGTTTGCTAAGCAGGTTCTCGTCGTCAGCTCCGTTCGTTGGTGTCGCGCTGAAAAGCGCTCTGAGTTTTTCTATCAAAACAACCATGAAGGTTCCCTTCTTGTTCATAACATTCTCGTGAACATCATCCGTTTTGTGCGATTGCCGTTGTACAAATAGAGGCGGGTGCCGGCATGTTGGAGTGACGACACCTGGCGTAATTCGTCAAAGAAGTTCCAATACTTGCTTTCGGGCACGCACAGAGCTTCCGAGCTGATCAGTGAGTCAAATGTAATCGCACTTGCGCTCGACGTTGAATAGACCCCGTAATAGTAATTTCCGCATAAGCCCGACGCTCGACCCTTGACCTTGCGGTGATCGCTAAAAGTGAGGGGGATGGTATCGCGAGGATGAAGTAGTTCGATGCGTCCACCTAATGTTTCGAACGCTTGAAGCATCCAAGTTGAGTTGTTCAATTCCCCGGCGACTGGCTCAGTCACTACAACTTCGTTCTTTGTGCACGACGCGCCCGCCAGAACGAAGAAGACGATCAGAGGGTGATGCCACCTTGCCATCATACGTTCACTCCAACACGTACATGAACACCAGTTGCTGTGTCACGAGCGTAATGCCGTCGACAACAAGATCGCCGGATGGCGCCGGAAGGAAGTTAGCCAGTTCGCGGATTAGTCCGCCATCAGCGGTCGAAGCAAAGCGCTGCGACGTCGTTCCCACCAAGCCATTCCCAAGAATCAATTGTAGCGTGTACATCAACCTTATGCTTCCGATGCGGGCTGTGAGACCTCCGCTAAGCGTGGTCTCCAACCAATCCGTTGCGAAGTTACGCGTCGTCCGTGCAATGTTATCGATCTGGTGCAGCTTGTAGTTGTAGAAATGCAACTGCGCGCCGAAACGATAATCCAACCAGTCCAGCTTTGCCGCCGAGGAATGGCCGACACGCACAATGTGGTTCGAGAAGTCGAAAAAGTTCTCGACCGTCTTGAATTCTGCCGGCAACGATTGATTCGGCGGAGGGAGCCGTTGCTCGCCGGCTTCCGCCCACGTGTTCGTCGTGATCGGTTCGTACACGTACTCGAATCCCCAGAACGATCTCTCGCTCGACCTACTTGGCGCAATCCCGATATTGTATGCAGTCGAGTTTCCCGGGTCGCGCGGAATGTTGGCGAGCGCATAGTTCGGAATTTTCGGGTGATCTTTCCAATTGACGCTCAGCGCGGCAGCGATCTTCCATCGCTCACCGAGAGGTCGTGAATATGCCGTGTGCAACAGCCATTCACGCGTCTCGTCCTTGTTCAACTCTTTGACTATGCCGAAAGCCGGTCCTCGGAAATTCTGATAGCTCACTTCGTGTGTCGCTTGTGAGACTCCTCTTCCCGCGACGAATTCCAGCCGGTCACCATCGGGCAATTCTCCCAATGCCCCGATCTTCACTTCCCATGCTTTGCCGTCCTGCTTGATGTCAGTCGCACTGGGATACAAGAGATTCACGCCATCAATTGCTGAAAGCTCTGCCCAGCTTGCATTCACTCCAATGGAGACTCGGGTATCAGGGATTGTCAGTCCGAACAAACCGAAAAGAAATGTGTTGCTCGCGATATCTGTCCTGGTCATCGGTGCAGCGTCAATGGAATTGATCCATGGTGAAGCGTTCTGAGAACGTTCGCTTTTGAATTCCTGATAAGCAAACATTGCTCCGCCGAAGTAATTCTCGGCTTTGAACAACGTTCCGAGCGGAACAGAATTCAGCGCGGCGCCCGGATAGAACGACGAACCTTGCGTTGAGAACACTGAACGACCCTGCTTGTTGCTCCAACTATTGCGCGTTGGGGAAGTGAAGAGCATCGTGCCGGTTGTGAGCGACGCTTTTGCGGGATTGATGAACGGAGCGCCGAAGGGATCATCGAAACTGATCGAAAGATTCCCCATGCCGCGTGCGAGCGAGGGGTGAAATTCCCCTTGATTGCTCGCAATGATGGGAACCGTCCGAATATGGATCCATTGTGCAAACACAGGGACGGTGAAAACGATCATCAGAACGGAAGAACAGAGAGTGTGTGTCATATTATCCACCTTGATATGAAGGGAATGAGATTCCGATGGCGTCTATCGAATAATAGCTAACTACTCATTAAACGACTATCCTCACCTTTCCCCCTACGGACTGTACTACTTTTTATTGATGCGGCATTGCACCTGTCGCAGTGTGTTTCTATTTTTCATACAAATCAGACTGTCCTCCGAAAGCATTCTCTCGATGCCTGAAAGCGACGAACAACTCATCGAACGCGTAAGGGCTTCCGACAACGAAGCGTTCCGTCTTCTGTTCGAGAAGTATCAGCCAATCTTGTTCCGAAACGTCTTGCACAACGTTCGCGATGCAGATGCCGCGCATGATATTGTGCAAGAGACGTTTGTTCGCGTCTGGCGAAATCGAATTTCACTGCAATCAAATCTCTCGCTCCTCGCATACCTCTTTCGCATCAGTCGAAACCTCACGCTCGATCAAGCAAAGCATCGCGAGGTGCGAAGAAGGCTAGAAGAAAGTCTCCCCCAATCATCGCCGTCGGCGCAAGACGATCCGGAGGCATCGCTGCAACTCAACATGCTTGAGGAAAAACTCTCAGAAGTTGTGAGAACGAAACTGCCAGCAAGATGCCGCGAGATTTTTCTCCTGAGTCGAATGGAAGGAATGTCGAATGCAGAAATCAGTGCACATCTCGGCGTGAGTGTGAAAACCGTCGAGAATCAAATTACGCGGGCGTTGAAAGTCCTTCGACGGCATTTGCGGATGTACACCATGTCATTCTGAATGGAGTCCCGATTGCCTTTCAAATCGGGACGGAGTGAAGAATCCATATCTTTCAGAGTGAAGTGATGGTTTTGGATTCTTCGTCCCGACAAAAACCGTCGGGACTCAGAATGACATAGCGAGGCGGTTGTGAATGTGATTCACCTTCTGTATTTTAGCTGTGCCGCAGAGATGAGATGTTTCCTGCCCGCCTTATTGTTCTGGAGAGGCAGGCGGGCGCTTCGCTCAACATTTAGAGAAAGGCTTCCCATGTCCAACCAATTCATCATCGTCACCAAGCAAGATGGCTACGCAATCGCTCAGCTCAATCGCCCCGAAGTTCTCAACGCACTCAACATCAAGTTGATGGAAGAACTTGTTGATGCGCTTGAAACATTAGACAAAGACAACGACGTTCGTTGCATCATTGTCACGGGCAACGAGAAAGCATTTGCCGCGGGCGCCGATATACAAGAGATGGCAGAAGCATCGGCAATTGAAATGCTGACGCGAGACCAGTTTGCTCGTTGGGATAGAATCAGAAAACTCAAGAAGCCAATCATCGCGGCAGTCAGCGGCTTCGCGCTTGGCGGCGGCTGCGAGCTGGCGATGACATGCGACATGGTGATCGCAAGCGAGACGGCAAAGTTCGGTCAGCCGGAAATCAACATCGGCGTCATGCCCGGCGCGGGCGGCACGCAGCGGCTCACTCGTGCAGTCGGCAAAGTGAAGGCACTGGAGATGGTGCTGACGGGACGTATGATTTCCGCCGATGAAGCGTTGCGCTGGGGACTTATCAACAAAGTCGTGCCCGTCGAGTATTACCTTGAAGAAGCGAAGGCATGGGCGAAAGAAATTGCATCGAAGCCGCCGGTTGCAATCAAGCTCGCAAAAGAAGCGGTGCTCAAATCGTTCGATACTACAATAGAGGGCGGGCTCGAATTCGAGCGGAAGAATTTCTACCTCCTCTTCGCCTCTGAAGATCAGAAGGAAGGAATGAAGGCGTTTGCGGAGAAAAGAAAGGCGAAGTGGAAAGGGAAGTGAAGCATTGCGGATTGCAGATTGTGGATTGCGGATTTTCCCAACCAATTGAAATTCACTGAGGAACTGCGTAAGTTCGTTTGCGAGATTTCATGATAAAAGAATTGGATATGGTTGCCTTGACCCGCAACCTCGATGAATTTGATTTGAAAGCAGATGACATCGGAGCCGTTGTGCACTCATATGAAGGTGGTAAAGCATTCGAGGTGGAATTTGTTAATGCCGGCGGCGATACAATTGCAGTCGCCACACTGAAACCTGAAGATATTCGTCCAATACAAAGCGAAGAAATTCTTCAGGTCAGAGCCGTGACTCCGAAAGCCGCGTAGCCAATAACTCATTTTTCCTTTTCACTTTTTCCTTTTGCCTTACCTATGCCCGACTTCCAAACTTTCCTCTACACCAACACCAACGGCGTTCTCACGCTTCTTCGGTCATTGGTAATTGGAGATTCCCGAAAACAGAAAACAAAGAATAGCCACAAAGGCACAAAGTCACTAAGAATTCACGAAGAAAATGCTCTTTAAAGTCATGGACACTATTGTGGAATAGGATGCCCAAGAATCTGATCCTAAAAAAACTTTGTGAACCCTTTGTGCCTTGGTGTCTTTGTGGCAAGCTTTTTCCGTTTTTTGATTTGGGGAATGTCCACTTGGTAAGTATTGAGTGATTTTAGTAGATTGAGTTGAGAGCAATGGAGGAATTATGCACGCATTAACCTTGGACCTATCTGAAATTGGTCCTCTTACAGACAAGCAACTCTACCGCCTTTGCGCATCCAACAAAGAGATTCATATCGAACGTCTGAGCACAGGAGAGCTTATCGCCATGTCGCCTTCAGGTACAAAATCAGGCTCACGCCATGCGAGATTCGTCACTGCGCTAGGAATTTGGAATGAAGATGCGAAAGGAGGAGTCGTTGTCGACTCCTCGGCAGGATTCTCCCTGAAGAATGGGGCAATGCGTGCGCCAGACGCAGGATGGATTCGAAGAGAAGTCTGGAATCAATTCACTGACGAACAACTCGAAGAGTTCATACCTGCTTGTCCGGATTTCGTTTGTGCATTCATGTCGCCATCGGACTCACTTTTCCAAATGCAGGAGAAGATGGAAGAATGGATCGCAAACGGCTGCAGACTTGGTGTCCTCATCAACCCAAAAAACGAAAAGGTGTCCATCTATCGGGCAACCGGAGAAGTCGAGGTAATCAATTCGTTTGATACAACACTCAGTGGAGAAGATGTTTTGCCAGGATTCGAGTTCGACTTACGAAGTTTACGGAACATCTGATGCCGCATATCCTGCGAAGAAAGGAGACATTGGCGTCGTCGTTCATTGCTATCCCGACTCAAAATCACGATGAACCGCAGAGTCAGGGGGGATGATGAACGCGTTTACCAAATAGCCTGGTCGTCATTAGTAAATATGAAACAAACTTATTAGATTGAATCAGAAAACAAAAGAATCAACAGAGAAACGATATGAGCATTCCAAATCCTTACACAAGCCACACGATCGACTTTTCCTCTATCGGTGGATTGAGCGATGAGCAGTTTTTCCGACTCTGCGCTTCAAACAAAAGCATCAAGTTCGAAAAGACAAGCAAAGGAGAAATCATCCTCATGTCACCAACAGGCGGACTAACGGGTTCCAGGAACCTTGAGATTGGGAGTGAGTTGCGCAATTGGAATAAGCGATCGAACCTCGGCAAGGTATTCGATTCCTCCACAGGTTTCAAATTACCCAACGGCGCCACGCGTTCGCCCGACGCTGCATGGGTTGGGAAGGAGCGCTGGGAAAAGCTTTCGTTAGAACAACAAAAGAGATTTGTCCCGCTCTGCCCGGATTTTGTTGTCGAGCTTCTTTCTGAATCAGATGCATTGTGGGCAGCCCAAGCCAAGATGGAAGAATGGATGGCAAACGGCTGCCGCCTCGCGTGGCTCATCGATGCCGACGCCGGGAAAGCGCACGTCTATCGCGCCGGCGCTGAAGTGGAAATTGTTTCATCCGATGCAACGCTCAATGGCAGTGATGTTCTTCCCGGGTTTGAGTTTTCTTTGCAAAGCCTGAAAGAGATTTGATTCTCTAAACATAGCTCTCATCCATGCACATGTTTGCCCTAACCATGCACGACTTCCAAACTCTCCTCTACTCCAACACCAACGGCGTTCTCACAATCACCATGAACCGCCCGGACAGCTATAACGCGTTCAACGAGGCGATAAAGAAAGAACTCAACAACGCGTTCAAAGACGATTGCAGCGAGTCAAATGTTTGCGTAACTTCTTGTAGCAACAAAGAGGATGTATGGAAGAACTCACGTTAGCGTTCTCAGAAATCGGCGGCTTGACTGATAAGCAGTTATTTCGCCTTTGTGCAACCAGTCGGGATATTCGTATTGAGCGCAACAGCAAAGGAGATCTCGTCGTCATGTCACCCGTAGGAGGTAAGTCAAGTTTTTGGAGTCTCGAACTCTCGGCAGAAGTTCGCAATTGGAACAAGAGTGCTCAGCGGGGTATAACTTTTGATTCGTCCGTCGGTTTCTCGCTACCCAATGGGGCGATGCGATCGCCTGATGTTGCGTGGATTGCACTCGAACGGTGGAACAAACTTTCGGAGGAGGATCAGGAGGAGTTCATACCGCTCTGTCCGGATTTTGTCGCTGAAGTACTGTCCAAATCAGATCGCTTGAGCGTGGCGCAGGAAAAAATGCGAGAGTGGATTGATAACGGCTGTCGGCTTTCATGGCTTACAGTCCCGAGCACGCAAAAGGCGTACATCTATCGAGCAGATAAAAGCGTTACGACAATAGAATCGTTTTCCGAACGACTTTCAGGAGAAGATGTTTTGCCAGGCTTCGAGTTTCCTCTTGCTGTGCTGAACGAAGACTAATAAGTTTTTCACTTTGCAACCATGAGGAGTTATGCACACGATGATTATAGACTTGTCTGAAATCGGGCCGCTCACCGACAAACAGCTTTTTCAAATTTGTTCAAACAATAGTGAGGTCCGTTTCGAGCGCACAGCGAAAGGAGAACTTATAGCCATGTCACCATCAGGAGCGTTCAGTGGATTTCTCAATGCGAGGTTTGTTTCTGCTCTCGACAAGTGGAATGCAGAATCGGAACGAGGGATTGTGTTCGACTCTTCCGCCGGATTCTCGCTGCGAAACAAGGCGATGCGAGCGCCTGATGCATCATGGGTCAGGATCGAGACTTGGGAGCAACTGACCGAAGAACAGAAAGATGAATTTCCTCCAGTGTGTCCGGATTTTATTTGCGAGATTATGTCGCCATCCGATCGTTTGCGTTCGATGCAAGAGAAGATGGAAGAATGGATTGCTAACGGATGTAGGCTTGGATGGCTGTTCTATCCGAAGAACGAGAGCGCATACATCTATCGCCCAAATACCGAAGTGGAAGTCGTTTCTTCCTTCGACGTCATCCTGGAGGGCGGAGACGTTCTTCCCGGCTTCAGGTTCGATTTGAAACGGCTGCGCAGAATCTGAGTTTGCCAATTCCATTTTTGTTGTAGAACCCATGCCCGACTTTCAAACACTTCTCTACCACACCGCCAACGGCGTTCTCACAATTACCATGAACCGCCCGGACAGCTATAACGCGTTCAACGAGCAAATGAAGAAAGAGCTGAACGACGCGTTCAAGGAAGCGGAGAAAGATTCTGCCGTGCGATGCATCGTTCTCCGAGGTGCAGGTGAAAAAGCATTTTGCTCAGGACAGGATTTGAAAGAGTATCCCCGCCAAACAGACGGCGGGCAAGAAGGCTCCAAACGCTCACTGAAAGATTCATTGGAGAAATCATACAACCCACTCATCAGGAAAATACGGACGATTGAAAAGCCGGTCGTTGCAATGATCAACGGCATCGCAGCGGGCGCAGGATGCAGCGTCGCGCTTGCGTGCGATATGCGGGTGATGTCGAGCGAGGCGTACATGCTTCAAGCATTCGTTAACATTGGGTTGGTTCCCGACTCCGGCGCACATTGGTTTCTTCCGCGTCTCGCAGGAATGGCGCGAGCATTTGAGTACGCGGCAACGGGACGCAAGATTCCTGCTGACGAAGCATTGCAGGTTGGACTCGTGAACAAAGTGGCAACGCCTGCAGAGTTGGAGAACGTAACGATGGAGCTTGCCAACGCATTTGCAAAAGCTCCAACCAAAGCAATCGGAATGATGAAGCGGATATTCACTAAGTCGCTTACGTGCGACCTCGATTCACTTCTCGACTATGAAGCGTACATGCAGCAAATTGCATCGGAGACCGAGGATCATAAGGAAGGCATTAGGGCGTTCATCGAAAAGCGCAAGCCGGAGTTCAAAGGGAAGTAAATCATTCATCATAGGGGAGAGCAAATTGAAAAGACTACTTGTCACAGTTGCGACAATTGCATTATGCGTAAGTTTGTTCGGATGCTCCAAAGACAAACCCAAAGTCCGCGTCGGCAACCAACGCAACGATATTACAGACGTGCAATTGAAGCGGCAATCGGGCAATACCTACAACATCAATGACGTTGGTCGAAACAGCACAACCGGGTACATCGAAGTGGATGTTTCCACGTACGAAGTTGATGCGAAGCCCGAAAATGTCTCGGGCAATGCGACAACGTTTTTTACTGCGGAGGAGGACAAGCTGTACACCATAGTCGTGCTCAACACCAATCCCCCAACGGTGAGAGTGGATACGCCATGATCGCCACCATCGGCATCATAGGCTCTGGAACAATGGGGAGCGGCATTGCGGAAGTCGCCGCCCTCGCGAAGTTCAATGTTGTGCTGAATGACGTTTCGCACAGTGCGCTCATAACCGCGATGGAGCGCATCAAGCAAAACCTTAATCGCGCTGTTGAGAAAGACCGTATCACTGCAGTGGAAGCAACCGAAACGCTTGCGCACATAAAAGCAAGCGACGACTTCAACGAACTCCGCTCGTCGGACTTCGTCATCGAAGCCGCGCCGGAAGATTTGAATGTGAAGCGGGAAATCTTTCGGAAGTTGGATGCAATGCTTTTGCCTGCTGCCATTCTCGCAACGAACACTTCTTCCCTTTCCATCACTTCAATCGCTTCGACGACGAAGCGGTCCCATCAAGTTGTTGGGATGCACTTCTTCAATCCGCCGCCGCTGATGAAGTTGGTGGAAGTTGTAGCAGGAAAGCAAACAGCGAAAGAAACTGTTGAGGCAACAGTAGAACTTGCGCGCAAGATGGGGAAGACGCCCGTTGTGTGTAAGGATACGCCGGGATTTATCGTGAACAGAGTTGCCCGACCTTTTTATGGAGAAGCATTGCGACTGCTCGGTGAAGGAGTGGCACCGGTTGAAGAGATCGACAAGATTGTGAAGCTTGAAGGCGGATTCAAGATGGGACCGTTTGAGCTGATGGATTTGATTGGTATTGACGTGAACTACGCCGTCACGAAATCCGTGTACGAGCAATTCTTCCACGAGCCCCGGTTTCGTCCGCACCCGATTCAGCGGCAGATGGTCGAAGCCGGAACGCTGGGAAGGAAGACGAAAAAGGGATTTTATAGTTACGATTCTTAATGTTGAGCGAAGCGAAACATCTCAAAGCATTAGGAGCGACGCTTGATGAGGGCTTCTATGACTATAATCCCCCCATGCAGTGGGAACATCCTCTTGTAAGATCCTTCGCTCCGCTCAGGATGTAAGAAAATGCAAAAAAGAATTTGGATTCTCGGCGACTCGCCTCTTGTTGAAGAGTACGCTGCGTTGTGCGTCGAAAAAGGGTTCGATACAAAAATCCGCATCAACACGGACGGCTTTCCCAAACGATTACCGAAAGGCGCAAAGCAGTATGATGATTCGGAAACAACGACTGATGTTGTGTTAGAGCTGACGAACATTTCGTCCGACACGAAGAGGAAAAACCTGGTTCAGCTCGACCAGACCATTCCTTCTCACGTTCCGCTTCTGTCCTCATCCGTTACAGTTACCGTCACCGAGCAGGCAACGTGGGTAAAAAATGCATCTCGACTGATTGGCATTGGAGCGTTCCCGACGTTGCTGCAAGGCTCGCTGATTGAATTCGCACCGAGCCATCTTACAGACATCTCAACGCGTACAGCAGCAGAAGAATTAACACTGCTGCTTGGCAAGTCGGCCGCATTTGTTGAAGACAGCGTCGGACTTGTTATGCCGCGCATTCTCAGCATGTTGGTGAATGAAGCGTGCTTCGCAATGATGGAAGATGTTGCAGAAGCAAAAGACATCGACACAGCGATGAAGTTGGGAACGAATTATCCTCACGGACCCGTTGAATGGGCAGAGCGCGTAGGCGCAAAGCATGTTCATGCTGTTGTTTCGGCACTCTATAAACACTTTGGGGAAGACCGCTACCGCTGCGCGCCGTTGCTGCATAAGGCTGCTTTGCGGAACAGTTTTGAATAAGAAAACCCGTGAGGTCTGCACGTTGCAACTCAAGAATTTTTCGCTATCTTATTTCAAGACAAATTCAGTTCACTTAGTATTTTGCAGAGGAGACTATGAGAACAAAGCTCGTTGTACTTACGCTGATGGTGACAGCAGCCGTTTCGCTGTTTGCACAACCGAAAATCCAAATTGCGGGGGGCAACAAGTTTGATTTCGGAGATATTTATCGCGGCAAAATAATGGAACGAACCGTTGTGGTAAAAAACACCGGCAGAGAAACGCTGGTGTTAGGACAAGTGAACGTTTCATGCGGATGCACAGGAACCGTCGTCTCGAACAATAGCATTCCTCCAGGCAAAACAGGAGAAATAAAAATTACGTTCAACTCGACAAATTTCTCCGGCAAGATTCACAAGTCGGTAACCATCAATTCGAACGCCGCAGATGCGCCGCAAACGACGATTGAGTTTGAAGGTAACGTGATTCAAGAACTTGCAGTCACTCCGCAGCAGTTCTGGTTCCAAAATGCTGAAGTCGGAAGAGCAATCTATGCAAAAATATCGATCACAAACAACAGCACCGAACCCATCTCTCTCACAAATTACGAAAGCGCTTGCCAGGGTTTCACACTCATTCTGCCGAAGCACCCCGTTAAGCCCGGCGAGACGGTTGAGCTGACAGCCGAGCTGAAAGCCAAGAGCGCAACGCAAGTGTTGAACGACGGTGTTTCGATCAAGACATCAAGTAAGAATGAGCCTACTGTGTTTGTTCGGATTTTTGGTGCGGTGAAAGAATTTAAGTTTCAATAGCGTTTCCTTCGCGTAGGGGCTCAACATGTTGAGCCCTACAGGCGTTTTTCCTGCCAAAGCAGTATATTACCCCACCTCTCATTTCCAATCTATTGTAGAAAGACCTATGCATTCCCAAAACGCAGTAATTGTTCACGCACTGAGAACTCCCATCGGAAAGTACGGCGGTGTGTTGCGCGACGTCCGTCCGGATGATCTGGGCGCACTTGTCGTCAAAACGCTTGTCGAGAAAACAGGAATTGATCCAACGCTGATTGATGACGTCATGTGGGGCTGCGCTAACCAGGCGGGCGAAGACAATCGTAACGTAGGACGCATGAGCGCGCTGCTTGCGGGACTGCCCCAGAGCGTTCCTGCAAACACTATCAATCGTTTGTGCGGATCGAGTCTTGATGCAATCATTCAAGCGGCGCGTGCAATTTGGTGCGGCGATGCGGAGGTTATCATTGCTGGCGGAGTTGAGAGCATGAGCCGCGCACCGTACTCCATTGCAAAGAATCAATCGGGCTCATTCGGTAACGTAACTGCGTACGATACTGCGCTCGGCTGGCGCTATCCAAATCCGAAAATGGAATCCGCCATAGGCGGACCGCTCGAAGCGATGGGTGAAACGGCGGAGAATGTTGCTGAGAAGTACAAGATTGCGCGGGAAGAACAGGATGAGTTTGCGCTGCGCAGTCACATGAAAGCTGTTGAGGCGCAGAAGTCCGGACGGTTCTCTGAGGAGATCGTTCCTGTTCAGATTCCCTCGAAGAAAGAGGTGAAGGTTGTGCAGTTCAAAGACCTTCAAAACCTTCCCAATGCTAAACAACTCACGGCGGAAGAGGCGGAGCTTGTCAAAAGATACTACGCTCTCTTTCCTCCACCTAAGGTGGAACAACCTGAAATCGTCATCACTGATGGAAAGCCGTATGAAGTGATTCGAAACGATGAAGGACCACGAGCCGATACAACATTGGAGAAACTTGCAAAGCTCTCCCCTGCTTTCAGAAAAGGTGGAACCGTTACAGCAGGAAACTCTTCTTCGCTTAACGACGGCGCGGCGGGAGTTATGATAACGAGTGAAGCGAAAGCAAAACAACTTGGCCTAAAGGCAATGGCGCGGGTTGTCTCAACTGGAGTTGCGGGAGTTGATCCGCGATTCATGGGCATCGGTCCGGTTCCTGCTTCAGAAAAAGCTTTGCAGAAAGCCGGTCTCACAATCAACGACATTGATGTTGTTGAGTTGAATGAAGCATTCGCAGCGCAATCGATTGCAGTGATCCGTGACTTACAAATTCCAATAGAGAAGTTGAATCCCAACGGCGGTGCAATCGCGCTCGGACATCCACTCGGCTGCAGCGGCGCAAGGATCGCGACGACTCTCCTTCACGAAATGCAACGCCGCAACGCTCGCTACGGTCTTGCGACGATGTGTATTGGGGTTGGGCAAGGGGTGGCGATGGTGGTGGAGAACTACAAACCCTAAGCGGAGCGAAGGGTCTAAATTTGAACGAGATTACATGCCATGTTTGCGGTGATTTGTTGGAGTGATGGGACAACTGCAGTTAAACAAACGGGCGGAAGAACTCTCCGGCGGATGTCCTGAAATCCGCTTTAGAAGTCTCACGCCAAGCCGTAAAGTCGCCAAGTGATGAGTTGAGATTGATGTGAACAGATGATCTCTGCTCACCAATGAGGTGAGATTTTTGAGCTATCGAGAGGGCGTTCTTTTTTTGATTCTTTGTTTACCTTTGCGGCTCGGCGTCTTTTTCCGAAGGAACTCCTTTGGAGGCGTGATGCTTTTCTATTTCGGGATTAACGGATGTGATTCTCCTTGATTCGTGCGTTGACGTTCACTATGTTAACGAGTGATCCACATTTTATGAATGGTTAAACCAATGACAAAGCGACAATGGTTCACACGCGCATCTGCGCTCCTGTTCTTGCTGCTGCTGGTCATCAATCTGTACGTCTTCTTTACTCGCGAGTGGGAGTCTTCTTTCTCCCCGACCTCGTATGCAACGCTCTACTACCCGCTCGATATCCCGACTATCCGTGAATGGAAACTCGTGGATCGCAATCGAATTCAACTGGACCTTGCCTGCACGAATGAGATAACCGAATGGAAGATCCTCACGGACGGCGGCAAGGAGCAAACCGCGAGCGGGATGAAACCGTCGTTTCGCATCGACACAACATTCAGCGAGCTTCACACCTATAAACTTATTCCGGTCACCCAGCAAGCAATCCAGCCGATCGAAATCTCCATCCGGTTCTACGGCAAAGAGTTTTACGCATCCCTCGGGATGAAGCACGTTGACGTCTATGTCGTCCGCGCAAACGTACCGTGTGGAGAATTCGAACAGTATTCGGTCAACGACTGGGTGGATGATTACCGGTATGTCGGTGAAGCGGGCCTGGCTGAAGTGAGCCGCATTCTGCATGACGAAGTGGGAATACGCGACGCAGATCCGACGTTCGTGCGAATGGAGAAACTGGCTCCTTACCTGCGACGAAAACTCAAAGGTGCGGTTGGCGTGCCGAAGGATGACGAACGCTGGATGAATCCGTATCGCCTGTACTGCGAAATGGTTGCGGGGACCGGAAAAGGATGGTGCACACAGCACGCGCAGGTGTGGGTGTTCTGGGCGAACAGAGCGGGAATCCCAACGCGATTTGTTTTTGGGGCACGAACGCAGGACAACACGATTGTGTACACGGGGCATGCCTGGGCGGAATCATACATCCGTGAACAAAATCGCTGGGCATTCGTTGACATGTCGCAAGGCGAACTCTACATCACCAACAAAGAGGCGCAGGTTCTCAATACGGCAGAGCTATTCCATTTGAATCAGCACAACGCGTTTGACGGCACGTATGTAAGAGTCTACGTGGACTGGGTATGGGAAAAACATCCCGGCATTCCGGGAAAAGATACATTAGTGACGGTCCCTTTTGCATTGTGTAATGAATTAGTACGGAGCGAATTCACGGCTCAGTCAATTCTCAAGTATCGCCGGCCGCCGAACGTTGAAGACGTTCGGGAGATTTATGCGGGATTTTTCAACGATAGAACTTTTCTTCTGGGAAATCTTGAGCGATATCTTTTCAAACCTCAGTTAGCTTATTCCTTTTATCCGACGGAAGGTGGGCACACCTATTTCATCCGTCGTTTCCTGTTTTTTGCCTTGCTCACAAGTTTTGTATTCTGGGTGGCGATGCTTGCAGTTGGCAGGAGATGGAAGGTTCCGAGCAAACAATAAGGCGCCCGGTTGAACGAGCAGTTGAGACCGGGACAGTATGAGAGAATCTTGGAACGCTCAACACTTTTCCAGCGGAGTCTATCTATCGATTAACGGCGGGCGAATATGTTCAAATGCAGAGATTGGTTTTGTCGAAGTGAGAAAAGGTGACATGAAAGAAATGCGCCATAACTTGTCTCGCCCCACATGTCAATATCCAGTAACATCTCAGGACAAATCGTATGAAATATACCGTCCACGGCCCCTTTGAAATTCACAAGCAGAAAAATGGATTGGTAGATCGCAGCTCTCAGGCAAAGAACGAATTTTGGGATCGTGCGCGAGAAGAAGACGGCTCTCTTCCCTCTGCCTGTGGATGTTACCTTTTTGCAGTTCGCGCTGCAAAAGGTATCAGGCCATGGTATGTTGGATTGGCTGAGAGGCAGTCGTTCGAGGGGGAATGTTTTTCTTCGCACAAGTTGACAATTTATAATGACGTTCTCGCCGACAGAAAAGGAACGCCCCTCTTATTTCTCGTTGCGAAGCGAACGACCGGTAACAAGTTTTCAAGACCAAGCAAAAAGCGCCATAGGTCGAGTAGGTTCCTTGAATCGATGCTGATCGGCATTGTGCTCGATAAGAACTCCCGACTTATGAATATTCAAAAAACAAAATTCTTGAAAGAGATGTCCGTACCTCAGGTGATCAACTCTCCCCAACGTCGTCCAACAGGTCCTGAATCAAAATTCAAAAAAACAATTGGATCATAGATTGCACACACGCCGGCGTTGTTGGGTGAGGCGTTATGCGAAAGCACCTATTTGTTTTGAGATATTATGACCACTGCAGCAACAGAAATACCGAAACAACCTGACACTATTCTCCGAAAGGGCGTCAAGAAAATCTGGACTCTCTTCAAGAATCTCGTGTGTCTAATCGCGTGGGTGTGGCTGATTTCTCGAGTATTGCAACGTCCTTTCCCGTTTGAGGGCTACTTGTCTTCTCTGGTCCAACTCCAAGAGGACGCGACGGTTCGACTTGTATTGCAGATTGTTTTGGTCGCTGCTGTTCTCTCAATAATTGTGTTTCGCTGGTACAAAGCTGTCCTAAAATTCTTGTTCTTCCTCTGGGTCCGAATGGTCCTCTTCCCATTCGTTGTAGCATTCTATCTGTTTTTCGCCCCTTATAAGTCGTTGAAGTTTGTCTTCAAGGGCGTCAACACATTTCTTGATAGCTTCGTCCGAACAACTATCGCCAAGGCAACGATCCTTCTCATTTTGTTCTTGCCCGCAAGCGCGCTAATAGTCTTCAATTCCGAGGATTCGTTGTGGTTAATAGCCTCTATTGTACTGACTGTTCTCGCATTGATGATTACCCTAAGGACGGCTTTTCTTTGGACTGCGAAACCCCTAATCATTATCGAAGAAATCTTGACTGCATATGACAAGATTGTCAATTGGTACATCAAGTTCACTTTTAAGAGCAGTGAGCAAACAAGCAAAGATCCACAAAAACAGTATGATTCCATAAAGAGTCAACTTGGTCTCGTTCACAAAGGTCTCGATTGGTTACAGGGCTTCACGGAAAGGAACACTGACCAACGTGTCGTAGTTCGAGTATTCTTCTTTCTGTTTGGAATCTGTTTTCTCTCCACAGTCATCTCCTTCGGTATACTGTACTTCACGATAAGTAAAATGCACCCGGAAGCGTTTGCGAACGCGAGCGCTTGGCAGTTACCTGATTACATATATTCCAGCCTGCTTGTGATCACCACTTCTGGAGAGATAACTCCGTTGTGGGGCCCTGCTAAATTTGCTGTTGCCGGAGAAATTATATGTGGGATCAGCCTGCTCACGTTGCTCATTTTCCAGTTTTCAATGATCTCCATCCCTGAAGTGTTGGAAAAGAGAAAAGAAGTCTTGTATATGGTGTCAGATCAAAGAGATAGACTCAACGAACTTGAACGCACTTACACAAGCAAATTGTCCTCAAGTTCTGATAAAAGTGGTTGATAGAGGGCGCCTTCGCATAACAAATGTAACAGCGACATTCGCTCATCCCGCTAAAAAGCAGCGGGACACAAAAAGCGTGTTTGGTAAGGCTCGTTTAGTTCATGGTTGCGCTGAGTTCATTCAACGGCGCTGCTACTGAACGCTATGTGCAACTACCCGTTCTGATTAGCTTCAATTTCAATAGCGGATAAAGAATGATAGAAACTTACATCAAGAAAGTAGCATCCACTACGAAACGTGGCGATGCCCGTGAGGAATCGTACTACCCTGCGCTCGCGGAACTTCTCGAAGAGTTTTCGCAAACCGAACGGCATAAAAAAGTCCACGTAACGGTTCTTCCAAAAATGACTGAGGCTGGTAATCCTGACTTCCGAGTGTGGGATGGCAAACATTCTCAAGTTGGCTACGTTGAGGCAAAACCACCGAAAGCTAATCTCGACGACATCGAGACCTCGGATCAACTCAAACGCTACATCTCAACGTTTCCTAACCTCATCCTCACCAACTTCTACGAGTTCCGTCTTTACCGTAACGGTCGGCGTGTCGATAACGTCTTACTTGCCCGGCCGTTCATTCCGGCAAAGCTCAAAACAATTCCGCCTGCCGAGCACACAACCGAATTCTTAGCTTTGCTGGAAAAGTTCTTTCAGTTTTCTCTTCCAACGAAATTCTCCGCCGAAAGTCTTGCCGGAGAACTTGCTACACGGACTCGCTTCCTCAGAGATCAAATCATCAAAGAAGAACTTCGAGAAGCTTCCGGTGCAGGAGGAAAGAAGATCCTCGGCTTCTATGAGGCGTTTCAAACGCACCTCATTGCGAACCTGAAGCCGGACGAGTTCGCCGACCTCTACGCGCAAACAA